>OJBT01000069.1_pt1 | contig 40585 bp, 36 predicted proteins | sample 1591101 | NCBI WGS metagenome assembly OJBT01 (sample SAMN05416773, study PRJEB24817) | seawater metagenome | isolation source: Sea water | place: Canada:Atlantic | collected 2013-11
GGCCCGTGAGCAGGCGCAGCAGCATGGGCCACCAGCGCATTGAGGCTGTCCGCCAACAGGCGGGCGCGGGCCTTGTCGCCACGCAGCTGCGCCAGCTGATCACGCACCGCCACGGCATCGCGGCTGGCGCGGGCCTTGCCGGACCAGTCCAGGGTCTGACTCAGGCCCACGGTCTGGGTGATATCGAGGCTGTCTTCGTAGTCGATGTTCAGCGAAGGGTTATACAGCGGCTGCGACTGTGCACGGCTTTGCGCCAACAACCGTTCCTGCTCAGCAGTAATCGCTCGGCTGGCGGGCAGCTGACTCACTTGCCGCTGCACCCATTGCGCCCATTGCGAGGGCGAGGAAGAAGTATCGGCCGACGCGCTGGCATACGCGCACCCGGCCAGTAACAGTGCGGCCACACGCACTGCGGTCTGGATTCCCATAGGGAGACTCCTGATGTTTCAAAACGTCACGTCAAGAACAATGCCGGGCCACGTTTACGGCGCACATTCACCGGTGGACGGGGCAGCAAAGTCGGAAAAACGAGGAAACAATCAGGCTATCGGAGGGCGGAAAGGGTTATCGGCCGGGGCATCCGGCAAGAAGGGGCGTAACGCCATTTGACCCGCAGAGGGCGGGGCCAGGCGCAGCAGTTCACTATCGGTGGAGGCCATGAAGCCATGACACTGGCAGCAATGGTCGCCGCCCTTGTCCAGCACATCGGCACTGGCCAGATCCTGCTGGATCTGTTCCATGGACACCCGGTCATCATGCTCATGGTGCACAGCATCCAGCACCAGCACATGAGTACTGATGATAAGCAGCAATGTGTAGACCAGTGCTTTCATGGGATGCCCGCTAATCAGGGAAGAGTCGCAACCTTGCGATACCCATAGACCGCCGTCAAGGCTGACGGTTCCCCGGAACCGGGCGGCACAGCCTGCCATCCCGTTTTTCCGGTAGACGCCGTATAGTGACGGCGCCATAAAAACGATTCTGACAGGAGGAACCATGAGCCACATCGATCAGGTCAAAGACGACGTGCTCGCCCACCCGCTGCACCGGGCCTGTGAGCTGGAACTGGTCAGCGCGGTGGATGGCCGCAGCGAAGTCCGCTTTCCGGTGAACGACTTCACCACCAATCCCCAGGGCGCGCTGCACGGCGGTATCGTTTATGCCTTGATGGATGTGGCCTGCTTTTTTGCGGCCATCTCCAAACTGCCATCGGACCAGCACGCGGTGACCATCGAAACCCACAGCAGCGTGCTGCGCGCCGCCAGCCAGGGCGAGCAGATCATTATTCGTGCCCATGTGGATCGGCTGGGCCGCACACTCGCTGCCATGCGTGCAGAAGCCTATGCGTTAAACGCACAACAACAGGAACGACTGATCGCCACCGGGTCGGTCACCAAGGCCATTATTCAGACAGTAATTGCCTGATGCTTGATGCCCGAAGCCAGACGCTGAAGACCAGGCACCTTCCGTGCCACCGGCGTGCGTGAACCCGTGAAAATAATGCCGCACGGAAGACGGCTTTTCAGATCGATAATCTTTGTTCCCGCAGCACTGGAACACCACTCATGGGGTTATCATTGGACAGTCGACCCGGCCTGGCTTTTGATCCCGCGTTTCGCTTCCGGAAAGGCTCACCTCATCAAGACACAGTGGCGGGATCCGCTGCGCCGGCATTTTTCCCCGCGACCTCGTGAAGGCGCTTTTCCCCGATTATTCCCCCCTCACAGACAAACGGCAAAACGGGCTGCATGACCGGCCCCCTCTGGCCGGCGGCGTCAATTGTCAGCCCCTAGAGCGGGGCGTATTGTAAAACCGGGTCCCCCCCTGGCCCGTCAGGGGGAGCGCAACGTTGTTGAACGCATGCAGTCGCCGGCAGGATGCCAGCGTAGTAGCACGCCGTGAGTGAGGGATTCAGCATGTATCAGATCATGGTCGTGGACGACGAGGAATACATCCTCAAAGCCTTGAAACGCACCATCAACACCTACACCGACTGGGAGGTGGAAACCTACCAGAACCCGCACGAAGCCCTGCGCCGGGCGCGCACCACCGTGTTCGATGCAGTGATCACCGACTATATGATGCCGGAGATGAATGGCCTGGAGCTGCTGCAGGAATTGCGCGATCTGCAGCCCGATACCATTCGCATTGTGCTGACCGGGGTGATCGACATCGAAACGGTCATGTCCGCCATTAACAAAGCCGGCGCCTTCCGCTTTATCCCCAAACCCTGGGACGACGAGCAGCTGCTGGACAATATCCGCGAAGGCCTGAAGTTTCGCGATATTCTGCTGGAGAATCGTATTCTGGCGGAAACCGTGCGGGAACAACGCGAGACCCTGCGCAGCATGGGTTACGAGGGCTAGGACGCCCTTTAACGCTTCAAACAACAACTAACGGCGCGGCGCATGAATAGCTTGCTGGACAAAACGGAGATCGGCTTTGGCATGGAGGCCCAGGGGTTATTCCTGGTGTGCTCCACCGTGATTCTGCTGATCATTATTTTCTTTCTATACAAAACCTATCGCACTTCCATCAATGTGGAAGCCAAACTGGCGGAATTCTCATCTCTGACGGATAACCGGTTTGGCCGCAAGATGCACCTGATTGAAGTGAATGCGGACGAATACAAACTCAACAAGGCCCTGCTCGGCCCACTGGCGCGCATCATCGACGAGTACTGCGTGCTGACCACCGACCGCCACGGCACCATCACCTTTGCCAACGGCAAATTTCTCGCACTGAGCGGACACTCTTTTTCACAACTGATCGGCCAGAACGAAAGCTTCAACCACCCCAAGGGTGACGACACCCTTCCGGTAATGCAGTGCAACCAGGCACTGTCCGGGGTATGGAACGGGGAGGTTTGCAACCGCCATGCGGAGGGCAGCCGTTACTGGATGAACATGTTCCTGTTCCCGCTTTCCTACATTTCCGATGAAGACGACGGCTACATTTATTTCGGCACAGACATCACCAGCATCAAGACCGAAAACAACCAGCTGATGCAGGAAGTAAAAGACAAGAATCAGAAACTCGACCAGGTGGAGTCACTACTGCTGCACTCGGAAAAAATGGCCTCCCTGGGCACTATCTCGGCGGGCATCGCCCACGAGATCAATAACCCGATTGCCTTTGTGTCATCCAACCTGAACCGCAGCCGGGACTACCTTGGCGCCATGGCGGGGATCATTCAGGGGCTACAAAAACGCATTAGCGAAGAAAAATTTCAGCAATTTCTTGATGCAGAAACCGACCTGAATGTAGATGCCCGCAAGCTGACCTTCATGATGGCGGACTATCCCGCCTTGATGGACGAAACTGACGAAGGCATCGAACGGATCAAGAAAATCATTCGCGACCTGAAACACTTTTCCCACAATCAGCCAGAAGCCTTTTCGCCAACGGATATCGCCACTTGTATGGCAATGTCTTTGAACCTGGCAAAACATGAACTGAAAAACCGCATTACCGTCAGCCACTCACTGCCGGATTCCCTGCCGCTTATTAACGGCTCGGAAAGCCAGCTGTCGCAGGTTTTCATGAACGTGTTCGTCAACGCCGCCCAGGCCATCGAAGGGAAAGGCAATATCACTATTGCCGGCGACTGCGATGAACAATGGTGCACCCTGACTATTACCGACGACGGCCCCGGCATTGCTGAAGATACTCTCAAGCAGATTTTCGAACCCTTCTATACAACCAAACCGATCGGCCAGGGCACCGGACTTGGGCTGTCTATTTCCCACGACATCATCCAGCACCACGGCGGCACCATGACCGTGGAAAGCCAACTTGGCGCCGGCACCACCTTTACCATCCGGCTGCCGCTGAAACAGACCGACCGGGCCGATGCTGCCTGATTTCGTTTACACCCTCACCACACCCGCCGGGGTGCAGCAACGCATCCCGATTACGCTGGTTGAGGAACACGGCACCATCGCCATCCCCGATACCTTTACCCCACCGGACTGGGCAGAACTGAGCTATCACCAGTGCAGCCACTGCCCACTGGACCCCCGCGAGCACCGCTACTGCCCCGTCGCCCGCAACCTGGCCTATCTGTTACCCGATTGCGCCCTGGGGGATTCGTTTCAGCCGGTGACCCTGGACGTACAAACATCGCAACGGAACTACCATCAGGACACCACCCTGCAGCGCGCTCTCAGTTCCCTGTTCGGCCTGATCTGCGCGCTGAGCGACTGCCCGCATACGCGCTTCCTGCGCCCCATGGCCAGCTTTCACCTGCCACTGAGCAGCGACACCGAAACCCTGGTGCGCACCGCCAGCCTGTACCTGCTGCAACGCTACATCCTCAACCGCCAACAACCGGAACAGGCCATTTCCCTGGACGGCCTGAATGCGCGCTACGACGCACTCAATGAACTGAACCGTTGCTTTACCCGGAGGCTGCGCCAGCGCGGCGAATCCGATGCGCCGATCAATGCGTTGGTGCTTTTGCATGTGACCGCGCGGGAAATGCACTGGAATCTGGAAGAAGAACTGGAGAGCCTGGCGGCGTTGTTTGCCGGGAGCGACAGTTAGATAAACGCCCAGGCGCCAGGATGTCGGATTACGCCGCTACGCGGCTAATCCGACCTACACGAAGCACAGCGTTTACAACAAAGCTGCGTAGGTCAGGTTAGCCGCGTAGCGGCGCAACCCGACACCAGCAACCGCAATCCCCCATTCAATCAGCACCCCAACCAAAACCCGCCGTTATTCTTCCGCGCCCAGATAGCGATTCAACACTGTGCGCCACTCCTGGGTCGGCAGAATTTCCAGCATGGCCTGATCCAGCCGCTCGCGCAGGGGACTGCCATTGGCCATGGCAAAGGCATAACTTTCTTCGCGAACCAGCGATGGCAACACCAGCGCATTGGTGGCACCCCGTTCGCGCAACATATAGCGCATCACAGGCGCATCGGAGACCAGCGCATCCACCTCACCAATCATGACCGCGCGTAGTGCCTGCTGATTATTCGGATAAGGCACAAAGTGTGTGCCCTGACCCGCCAGCCAATGGGCACCGCTGGTCCCGTCCACCGCCGCCACTTTTACCCGGGGCAGATCGGCAGCACCATTGATCCGCGATTGCAGCTCATTCAGTGTCACACTGGAGGCGATGGCGGCAGTGAAACCGGAAATGGTGATGATGCTGACAAACATCCAGATCAACCCTACAACCCGGCCGCCGGTACTCACCGGTGCCTTGTCGCCGTACCCCACCGTGGTCATGGTCACCGCCGACCACCAAAAGCCGCTACCGATACCCTGACTGGCAGAACCGCCGAACTGCTCTGGATTCTTGCGTCGTTCCAGCAACCAAATGAGCAGCCCCACCAATAACAGCACCAACACCAGGGCCAGCACCGCCGACATAAACTTCCAGCTGAACAGGTTGCGCAGTGTCGCCACCCAACCACTCGCTTCATTGCGGGTGGCAATCCCCAGGCCCGCCCGGAACATGGGCTGGGTGAAATCCAGTCGCCGCTCACGGTCGGCGGTCACGCTAACCGCCCCAATGGCCACATCCGCCTGGCCCTGCTCTACGGCCGCCAGCATTTCTGCCACCGACCCAAAAGGTCGCAGGCGATACTCAAAGCCGGCCTTTTCCGCCACCTTTTCCCACAGTTCCACGCTGATGCCGTCCCAGCGGTCTCCTTGCTGATAGCTGAAAGGCGGCGACGCCTTCACCGCCACCGTTAACGGTGCGGCCTGCGCCGTTGAAACCAGCCCCCATAGGCAAACCAGTACCAGTGCGAGTATTCTGCCGTTCAATGTGTTACTCCTTTTTCTTCCACCACCAACGCGGTAACCCATGTCCCAACGCCCGCGAGCATTGAGCCTGTTGATGCTCGTTAACTTATTCTTGCTCTCGCCGCCAAGCGACGCCCACGGCATTCTACCGGATGAAATCCCCATGGCCGCCGGCACTGCGCTGCGCGAGCCCGGCAATCTGGCACCACAAACGGCGGTGCTCACGGATCACTGGGTGCCGCACTCACTGAGCTTTACTCAGGGGCAGGCCGTGTTGCTGACCCTGGATAATGCCAGCCCGGAGTGGCATTTGCTTGCCCTGGTCGATGATACGGCCCTGCGTGACCAGAGTCTGATCCACCGGCTAATGCCGGACCTGCGCAAGGACTACCCCAACACCCGCCTGAGCGAACCCGGCGCCCGTGTGCAACTGCCCTGGCGTTTCGACAAACCCGGAGAGTATACCCTGCGTTGTTTACGTGCCGAGCACCAGCAACACAGCCCCGCGCTGACCATTATCGTCGACCCCGCCTCCACACCATGAACTTTCGGCTACCGTTGCCGTAAACGTGACACACATCGCGCATTGACCTATCTGTTATTGCGCTACTGCACCCTTTTTGTCGCATTAATCCTTCAGGCTCTGACGGGTTACCAGTAGACAACGATTTCCACGCCCCCAAACCGAAACACATTTATTAATCTCAAGGAGGAGTCCCATGAAACAGTCAGCCCCCCTGTCGCGCCGCGAAATGCTCAGAAAGGGTTCACTGGGCATGGCTGCTCTGGCTATTGGCCCGAGCCTGCTATCCATCAGCCGCCCTCTGTCCGCCCAGTCGCTGACCCAGATCGGCCAGTTACAGGCGCCGGACGGGAATGGCATTCGCCTGCCCGAGGGATTCTCGTCGCGCTGCATCGCGGCTGCCGGGCAACGGGTAAGGCGCAGCTTCTGGAACCGCACGGCCTACCGCTGGCATAGCTACCCGGATGGCGGCGCCACCTTTGCCACCGACGATGGCGGCTGGGTGTATGTGTCCAACAGTGAAACCATCAGCCTGCTGGGCGGCGGGGTGTCCGCGATTCGTTTTCACGCGGACGGCTCAGTGAACGATGCTTACCGTATTCTCGGCGGCACCAATATAAATTGTGCCGGCGGCCCTACGCCATGGAATACCTGGTTGTCTTGCGAGGAAATTGATTTCGGTCGCGTCTATGAATGCGACCCTTTCGGCAAACATCCTGCCCAGGTACGCCCGGCGCTGGGCTTTTTCAAACACGAAGCGGTGGCCGTGGACGACCAGTTTGCCATGCTGTACCTCACCGAGGACGAGTCTGACGGTCGCCTTTACCGGTTTATTCCTGCCGGCCAGCACCGCGACGGCCGCCTGAATCTTGACGATGGCATCCTGCAAGTAGCCGCAGTGGACGAACAGGGATTCGTGAACTGGCTGGACCTGCCCAACCCGACCCCCTCCCTGCTGGAAACCCCGACCCGGGAACAGCTGCCCCAAAGCACCGCATTCAATGGCGGCGAGGGTATCTGGTACAGCCAGGGCCAGATTTATTTCACCACCAAGGGAGACAATCGGGTTTGGCAGCTGGACACCAACCTGAACCAACTGAGCGTACTTTACGATGCCGCCACCGCCGCTAATCCATTACTCACGGGCGTGGACAACCTGACGGTGTCCAGCGGCGGTGACGTGCTGGTGGCCGAAGACGGCGGGGGCATGCAGATTGTGGTGATCGACGCGCAGGGCGATGTTGCCCCCCTGCTGCAAGTCACCGGGCAAGACGATTCGGAAATTACCGGCCCGGCTTTCAGCCCGGACGGCAATCGGCTGTATTTCAGCTCCCAGCGTGGCAGCGCCATTTTCGGTGGCGGCAAAGGCTTCGGCATTACCTATGAAATCACCGGGCCATTTCGGGATTTTGTGAAGCTATAGAACATCGGTTTCGAGTGACGAGTGACGAGTGACGAAGAAAAACCCGGGATACGGTTAAGCTCAAGCGGTCTTTTGATTCCTGTCGTGCCTTTCGAAACTCGTTACTCGCACCTCATAACTGCTACGTTATGCAACAGACTCTCATGCTCCTTTCTTTGGGAGAACGTAACCCTCCCACCGATACCAGGCGACTTCCGCTTACTGCAAAGCAGCCATAAAAAAGCCCCGGCAAGTGCCGGGGCAAGGGGAAAACCGGAAACTGTCCGGCAACAGAGTCAGTGTTCGTTATGCTGTATCCGCATGCTCTTCTTTCACCCGGAACCAGGCCGCGTAGAGCGCGGGCAGGAACAGCAGGGTCAGCGCGGTGGCCACAATCAGCCCCCCCATGATCGCCACGGCCATGGGGCCGAAGAACACACTGCGCGACAGCGGAATCATCGCCAAAACCGCCGTCAGCGAGGTCAGCGCGATCGGCCGGAAACGACGGACCGTGGATTCAATAATGGCGTCCCAGGCGGTTAGCCCCTGGTCCATATCCTGACCAATCTGGTCCACCAGAATCACCGCGTTACGCATGATCATGCCAGCCAGGGCGATGGTGCCCAGCATGGCGACAAAGCCGAATGGCTTCTGGAACAACAGCAGGAAGAAGGTCACCCCGATCAGCCCCAGCGGTGCGGTGATAAAGACCATCAACGACAACGGGAAACTGCGCAGCTGCAACATCAGCAAGGTAATCACCACCAGAATGAACAGTGGCATCCCAGCATTCACCGATTTCTGCCCGCGCGCGGATTCTTCCACCGTACCGCCCACCTGCAGCAGGTAACCCGGCGGCAGATCTGCCTGCACCTGGGAGAGCGTCGGCATGATTTGCTGCATCAGCGTGGCAGGCAGGGCACCGTCTTTCACGTCCGCCAGCACCGTCACCGTTGGCAAACGATCACGATGCCAGATGATGCCCTCCTCGAAACCGGATTCCAGTGTCGCCACCTGATTCAGTGGCACGCTGCGTCCGCTGTCCGTCTGCACGGCAAGGTTGCCCAGCAAGCCCAGAGCGTGGCGCTCGTGGCGATCGCCTCGCACTTCCACGTTGATCAGCTCATTGTCTTCGCGGTACTGGCTCACCGCGACCCCGGAAAGGGACGCCTGCAACGCCGTGGACAAGTCCGACGTGGTAATCCCCATGGCGCGCGCCCGGTCCTGATCCACCACCAGACGCACCACCTTGCTGGGCTCTTCCCAATCGAGATGCACGTTGGCGGTGTGTTCGTTATCACGCACTTTCACAGCCACCCGACGAGCCAGCTCACGCACCTGGGAAATATGCTCACCGGAAATACGCAGCTGAATCGGATAACCCACAGGCGGACCATTTTCCAGTCGCGACACGCGAGTACGCACTGCCGGGAATTCCCGCTCCAGGATCTCCATCAACCAGCCACGCACCTGTTCGCGCTCTTTCACGTTACGGGTGAGCACCACAAACTGGGCCACACTGGCGGCGGGTAATTTCTGATCCAGCGACAGATAAAAACGGGGCGAGCCGCTGCCCATGTAACCCACGTAGTTTTCGATCATGTCGTTTTCGCCAAGCATGGCTTCCAGGCGCAGTGCCTTTTCCTGGGTCGCTGTCAGCGATGCCCCTTCTTCCAGCTTCATGTCCACCATCAACTCAAGCCGGCCGGACGCCGGGAAGAATTGCTGGGGCACAAAACTGAACAAAAGAAGAGAAAAAACAAAGATGCCCACGGTCAGCCCGATGACCGTTTTCCGGTAACGCACGCACCACTCTACCCAGCCACGGAAACGGCGATAAAACGGTTTCTGATAAGGGTCATGCACATCGCCACTGGCATCACGACGGGCCAGACTGGGGAGCAACTTCTCCCCCAGATACGGCACAAAGACCACCGCCGCCACCCAGGAAGCCAACAATGCAATGGTCACCACCTGGAAGATGGACCGGGTATATTCCCCGGTGCTCGATTCCGCAGTGGCGATGGGCAGAAAGCCTGCAGCGGTAATCAAGGTGCCGGTGAGCATGGGAAAGGCGGTACTGGTCCAGGCAAAGCCGGCAGCCTTGATACGGCTAAAACCCTGCTCCATTTTTATCGCCATCATTTCCACGGCGATAATGGCATCGTCCACCATCAGGCCCAGTGCCAACACCAGCGCACCCAGCGAAATCTTGTGCAGGCCGATGTCGAAATATTTCATCGACGCAAAGGTCATGGCCAACACCAGCGGAATGGAAAACGCCACTACCAGACCGGTGCGCCAGCCCAGTGAGAAGAAACTCACCAGCAGCACGATGGCCAGCGCTTCCATAAGCACCTGAACAAATTCGCCCACCCCGGCTTCCACCGCCGCCGGCTGATCCGACACCTTTCGCAGCTCCATGCCGATGGGCAGGCTTTCCTGCAACTTGGCAAAGGTCTGGTCCAGATTGTCACCCAGCTTGAGAATGTCGCCGCCGTCTTTCATGGACACCGCAATGCCAATGGCATTTTCGCCCATGAAGCGCATGCGCGGCTGCGGCGGATCGCTAAAGCCTCGATAAACGTTGGCGATGTCGCCAAGACGCAGGGTGCGGTTTTCTACCTGAATGGGGAAGTTGCGAATATCGTCCACGCTGGTGAATTCACCGGAAACCCGCAGACGTACGCGACTGCTCGGTGTTTCAAAAAAACCGGCATCGGCCACGGCGTTCTGCGACTGCAATGCCTGCTGAACCGTCACCAATGGAATACCCAGGGATGCCAGTTTGGTATTGGCAATTTCTACCCAGATCTTTTCGTCCTGCAGACCGACCAGTTCCACCTTGCCCACGTCGTCCACCCGCTGCAGGGCCAGCTGCAAACGGTCGGCGTAGTCTTTCATGATGGCGTAATCAAAACCCTCGCCGGTGAGCGCATAGATGTTGCCGAAGGTAGTACCGAATTCGTCATTAAAGAAGGGGCCACGTACGTCCTGGGGCAGGGTGTGGCGAATGTCGCCAATCTTCTTGCGTACCTGGTACCAGAGATCCTTGATGTCCTTGGAACGCATTTCATCCCGGGCCATGAACATGACCAATGACTGGCCGGGCCGGGAATAGGAGGTAATGCGTTCAAAGTCACCGGTCTCCATCAGTTTCTTTTCCACCCGTTCGGTGATTTGCCGGGACACTTCCTCGGCACTGGCACCGGGCCACAGGGTATTGATGGTCATCAGTTTGAAGGTAAAGGGCGGGTCTTCACTCTGGCCCAGATTGGCATAGGAAATGGCCCCCATGGCACCGAGCAGAATCATGGCGTAAAGCACCAGGGTGCGGTTCTTCAGCGCCCATTCGGAGAGGTTGAACGACATGGTCATACTCCCCTATTGATCCGCGTCTGCACTTGGCGCCGCATCGGCATCGCTGCCTGGCTCCACGCTTGCGGTGTCAGCGTCTGCAGGCTCCGGCTGTGCTGCCGTCTGGCGCAAATCGAGCTGACGATTCTGGCGGTCCACCGGAATCACCGCCTGCCCTTCACGCAGCAGATGCATGCCGGCGGTCACCACCCAATCCTGCGGCTGCAGGCCGCTTAACACCGGCACCACCTGCTCCTGATACGGACCCACTTCCACCGGGGTTTTGTGCAGGGTAAGCGCGTCCGGGTTCACCACCCACACGTAGGTTTCCCCCTCCTCGGCGGTGAGTGCAGACAGCGGGATGCTGAGCACCCCGGCATTATCCGCACCGCTGACAAACACCCGGGCAGATTGACCCAGGTCCGCCCCGACATCCATATTCTCGAACGCCACACGGGCTTCAAATGTGCGCGATCGAGGGTCCGCCGCGGGCGACAATTCCCGAATCTTGCCTTCGAATACCTGGCCCGGGCGCGACCACAATTCAATGGCCACCGGCATGCCGATCTTGAAGCGACCCACATCTTGCTCGGGCAGATCAATCCGCACTTCCCGGTCGCCGTCGACCGCCAGCACAAACACCGCCTGGCCGGCAGCAACGACTTGGCCGGCCTCCGCCAGACGCTGGGCGATAACGCCATCGCGGGGAGCCTTCAGGGAGGCATAGTCCGCCTGATTGCGGGCCACCTTCAAATTGGCCCGGGCCTGACGCAATTGCGCCACACTGGCGTCATAACGGCTTTCAAAGGAATCGAACTGGGAGCGGCTGATCACATTGCGCTCCATCAGCTCGCGGTATCGTTCCAGTTCGCTGCTGGCCAGCTTGTGATCGGCCTGGGCAGAGGCCATTTGCGCCCGAACCGCATCCAGCCGCAGGCTCACGTCATCGGTATCCAGTTTGGCCAGCACCGTACCTTCGCTGACCCGGTCACCCACATCTACCAACCGCTGACTGATCTTGCCGCCAATACGGAAACCCAGTTCAGGCTCATAACGGGCACGAATTTCCCCGGGAAACACATCCTGGCTGGCATCCGCCGACAAGGGCTGAGCCACCAGCGCCGGGCGGGCAGGCGCCTTGTTTTCCGGCTCCGAATCGGAACAACCCTGCAGGGACAACGCCCCCGCCGCCATTCCCGTGACGATCAGCCCCGACAGCACTCTCGACAGCAATAAAGAACGAAACATGACTGGTTCCCTCATTGACCCCACCTCTTTAGACGGATCCGCCCGTTAAGTCGGCGGATTGTGCCGGTCTTGGCTTGCCGGCATGCTATACTCGCCAGTATAGTAATTTTATTAAACTGAACCGTCCAGTATTGAAATATGACCGACTCTGCCTCTCCAGACCAGCCCAACCCACGCGGACGCCCCAAAGACCCGGCGAAACGCACCGCCATCCTTGAAGCAGCCAAAACGCTGTTTCTCGGAAAAGGCTTTGCCGGCACCAGCATGGACGCCGTGGCGAAACAGGCTGGCGTCTCCAAACTCACTGTGTATAGCCATTTCAGTGACAAGGAAACGTTATTTTCGTCAGCCATTGAGGCGAAATGTCACAACCTGCTGCCCATGCCGATCTTCGAACTGGAACCAGATCTGCCTATTCGCGCCACCCTGACCAAGATTGGCCTGGCGTTTCTGGAACTGATCCATACGCCGGAAGTGATTGAATTACAGCGACTGATGAGCAGCCTGGCGACACAGGATCCGGCCATGTCACAGCTGTTTTTCGAAGCCGGCCCACAACGCACCATTACCGCCATGGAAAACCTGGTGCGTAACGGCAATAACACAGGCCGATTGCAGGCAGACAATCCCAAACAGGCGGCGGAGAATTTTTTCAGCCTGTTGCAAGGCTGCGAGCATATGCGTGTGATTATTGGCTGTAACCAGCCAATGACGGCCAGCGAGGCGCAGCCCCATGCCGCACAAGTGGTGGATATGTTCCTGCGGGCCTATGGGAAGGGTGAGAAGTAACCGGATTTAGCGGCAGGACAAAATTGAAAGCAGCGGGGCCTTTGGCCCCGCCCTGAAAAGATCAAAAGGATTTTCTGACGCCCCTTCCTCTCCAACACTAATTCAATACACGCTACGCCTGACTTTCACTTCTGCCGCATAAAGCAGTGCCCTGCCCCGACGCCGCTCACCCAGTTGCCACCAGATCACCCCAAGCCAGCGAATCGCCAAGCGATCCTCGGCATTGCAGGACAGAGCCTGCTGGGCGATGCGCAAAGCTCGCCCAAGCAAGCGCTGTCGATAGCTGGGGAACCGTTTGGCGGCCCGCACCAGGGTCGCAATATATCCCAGTCCGTCGGCGCTCACGGTGCGTTGCCGCCCTGCGCACTTTCGGCATTCGCCTGCACCCTGGCGGCAGCCTTGCCCGGCACCGCGAAGGCATACCAGTCCAGCTTGCGAGTCACCACCATCACGGCAGCCAGAGCGGCGAACAGCAGCAGGGCGCCCAGCAACAGGGCGTAGTCTTCAGCCATGAGAATGCCGTAGATCAACCCCTGCACCAGCAGCAAGTTCAAGGCAAAGGTCCAGCCCGCCCTGAGGGAGCGCATGGCAGCCATCAGGTAGATGCCTATCAATGCACAGCACGATAACGCGGCCACCAGGTAGGCCAGCAGAAAGTCGATATGCTCACTGAGCGCCACCAGCAACAGGTAGAACATGGCCAGGGCCAGGCCCACCAACAGGTATTGCATGGCGTGCAACGGGTACCGACGCAGCACTTCAAAAAGGAAAAACGCCGCAAAGGTCAGCCCCACAATCAGGTAGCTGTATTTCAGCGCCCGCTCACTGGAGAGCAACCCGGTGACCGGCTGCACCAAGCGCACCCGCAATGCCTGACTGCTGTCACCGCATGCCGCATCGCCGCGGGCGCAGTGGATCACACTGGCCGCTGCCAGGCTGTTGGTGCGCCACTGGCTGGTAAACCCTTCCGGGGTAATCTCACGTTCCACCGGCAACACCAGCCCTTCGAAGCTGGGATGGGGCCAGTCGGCACGCAGCGCCATGCGCATTTCCTTGGCCAGCGGCAAGGCACCGAGTGATTCTGTGCCGTTCAGATTCAACCGCACCTTTACCGTAAAGGCGCCGGTCAAATCGGCCGGCAGCGACACCGCCACGGCATTACCGCCCACACCGTCCGGCAGCTGCTCGGTTTCCACCAACGGCAGCGGCACATCGTTGACCAGGATCTGCGGACGTTCCACCAGCCCTCTTAAATCCTGAATCTGCAATAACAGCAGCGGAGCCTGCGACGACACCACCTGCTCCGGCTGGCTCACTTGCTGCCAGTTAGCGGGAAACACGGCTTCGATATGCAGCAGACTCCGGTACACCGGCACGCCGTAAATACCGCGATAGCGCATTTCACTCTGCAGCTCGCCATCAATGCTCAGGGTATCCGGGATCTGGCTATCCAGAACCAGCCGGCGCTCCATGGCGGTACAGGTTTCGCCGCTGCGGCAATCGCGCTTTTCCACCAGTTGTTTGCGGGTTCTGGGCACCACGATCAGAGGCCCACTGATCTGCTGCTCGCCACTAACCTGCCGGGTAATCTGGTGTTTGACGTGCATCGCTTCATTACTACGGTCGGATATCTTTCCCTGGATCATTAACAGCGGCACCACCAGCACCAGCATTAGCCCGGCAATGGTGAACATTTTCAATAACAGGTTGGGTCGCATGGCTTCTCTCCCACAAATGACGCCCTCAGATTGAGACGTCAGTGTGCTGAACCCGCTTGGGGGTTTTGTGGGGATTGTGTGGGGAAAGCCATTGCGAGTGACGAGAAGCGAGTTTCGAAACCCGGGCCAGATTTTCTTCCCGCTTCCCGCTTCTCGTAACTCGTAACTCGTAACTCGTAACTCGTTCTATCGTGCTGCCAGCGACGCGCCTGCGGGAAAGGTGTTATGCGGGGAAGATTAGCTTGGCTTGAACGCCCTGAGGGGTGTTTTCCACTTTCAGGCTGCCACCGTGCAGGCTGGCGATTTCGCTGACCATGGCCAGCCCCAGGCCGGAACTTCTTTCCTGACCCGGAGCCGGCAGGGAATAGAAACGCTCGGTAATACGGCCCAGAGCATAGTCGGGAATTGCGGGGCCGGTGTTGTCCACGCTCACGCAGGCGGCCTCAACGTGCACCGCGATGGTGGTTTTCTCTTTGGCAAAACGCAGGGCGTTATCCAGCAGATTGAACAGGGCCAGCTTGAGGGTCTCCGCTTCCGCCAGCAGGGTGCCTTCATTCACGCTCACCTCCAGCTGCTTTTCGGCCAGCAGTGAATAGCGACTTTGCTGCCACTCCTGTACCAGTTCGGAAATCGCCACGGCACTTTTTCGATCCGGCAGGCTTTCCAGTTTTTCCAGCCTCGCCATGGCCAGCAACCTGTCCAGCAGATCACTCAACCTGATGCTTTCGTGTATCACATTATCCGTGAAACGGTGCAGGGCCGGATCACGCACTTCATCTGCCAGAATTTCACCAGCGCCACGAATCGCTGCCAACGGGCTTTTCATTTCATGGGTCAGCAGCGTCACGTTATCTTCCAGCTGTGCCCGTGCCTCCAGGCGTCGACGCATGGCGGTGACGGCATCCGCCAGATCACGGATTTCATCACGGCCACGGAACACCGGTGGCGCCGGGCGCTGGTCGTTGGCGACGGCCTCCGCATAGCGGCGCAAGCGGTTTACCCGGCGGCCAAGCCACCAGGACAGCAGCCCACCCAGCAACAGGCACACCAGTAACGCCAGGCCGCCGTAGATCATGAGATAGCGCTCCGCCCGCTGCACAAACGGCTCAATGGCTCGCCCCGGTTTACCCAGGCTGATAACACCGATAAGGCTGCCATCATGGCGAATGGGGGCCGCCACATACATCACCGAGGTGGATGGATCCTGTGGATCGCTGCGGGTCGTGCGCGCGCCGTAACGGCCCTGCAAGGTCAGGTGCACATCGTTCCAGCGAGAAAAATCCTTGCCCTCATCCCGGCCACGGGAATCGAATAGCACCGTGCCGGTGGGGCCGGTGATATACACATGGGTGTGAATGCGCGTTTTCTTCAAGCCCCAGATATCCGCATCCGGCGTGCGCCCGGCATAACGGTTGAGGGCGCCTCGCAATGCCGGAGTGATAACGATCTCTGCGTTGCGGACATCGCTGGCGACGATTTCCGCCAGCAGATTGGCGGCATCCACCAGGGTTTCTTCCGCCGATTGGCGCACCAGCGGCTTGGCCTGGCCAAACACCAGATCCAGCACGAACCAGCCCACCAGACCCAGGATCAGAAAATAAAAGACCAGCAGGCGTTGACCGAGCTTCATGGCATTTCCAGCACGTAACCGATTCCCCGCCGGGTGGCGATAAGTTGATCGCCGCCCAGCGGACGCAATTTCGCCCGCAGGGTCTTGATATGGGTATCCACGCTGCGCTCGAAGCTGTCTTCATCGCTATCGCAGATATCCAGCAGATGGCTACGACTGAACACCTGCCCGGGGCGCTGCACCATGGCTGCCAGAATGCGGTATTCCGAACGCGTCAGTGTCAGCGGTTTGCAGCGAAAAGAAATACGAAACCCGGCTTCATCCACCTGCCAGGGCGATTCGTCAACGGCGTTAGCCGGCGCCGGCGACGTGGGCACCATGCGCTTGAGAATGGCGCGGATACGGGCCACCACTTCACGGGGACTGAACGGCTTGGTGACATAATCGTCGCCCCCCAGCTCCAGCCCCAGAATACGGTCCACTTCATCCTGGCGGGCAGTGAGAAAAAGTACCGGCAGCTCGAGCTCGCTGCGCTGGCGCAGCTGCTTGAGCACCTCGAAGCCATTGATATCCGGCAACCCCACATCCAGCACCATGACGTCGATAGGCTGGGCACTAACAGTATCCAGCGCATCCTGGCCCAGCGTTACGTGGGTCACGGCAAAATGTTCACGCTCCAGCGCAAACACCAGCGGCTCGGCAATACGCGGTTCATCTTCTACGATCAGTACAGCGGGCACTTGAAATCTTCCTGGCCAGTAACCATGGCATGATAACCAGACCACGAGAGCGTTCCCATGCCAGGAGGCGTTTATGTTGGAACTGATCGACAATCTGCCCGGTGACACAGTGGGAGTCAGCGCCCACGGCGAGCTCACCGCCGAGGACTACCGCCAGGTGCTGGTGCCAGCCATCGAAGGTGCACTAAGCCAGCACGAGCGCATTAATGTGCTCTACGAAATCGGCCCGACTTTTGACACATTTTCTGCCGGCGCCATGTTGCAGGACGCCCTGGTCGGCCTGCGCCACCCGCTGAGCTGGAAGCGCATTGCGGTGGTCACCAGCCACGACTGGATCAGCAACACCATCCAGCAGGCCAGCGCACTGATTCCCGGCGAGGTCCGGGTATTTGAGTGGGCTGAACAAAAGGATGCGCTAAGCTGGTTGGCAAGTTGAAAGTGTAAAGTTGAAAGCGCAGCAAACGCTCTGCTTGCTTTCAAGTTGCGCTCGCGCCCATACCATAATGACACTTGTACGGGCTGTCCGGGTGCCTTCAGCGGTGCCCGCGTTTTAACTTTCAACTTTACACTTTCAACTGCTCTCATCCCGCCTGCCGGACGCTCCGCTTCAACGCATCCAGCAGATCACCACCACATGCTTTACACTGTACGCGTACCCTTGCCGTGGAGCCCTGCGTTGGCCAAAAAAGCAAAAACCGAGGCCGAGATCGCGCGCTTTCGTGAATCCGTGTGCGAGGCAGCCACTCGCCTGTTCATCGAACGCGGGCCCCAGAATGTGACCATGCGGCAGATCGCCAGCGAAGTGGGGGTGAGCCCGATGACGCCCTACCGCTATTTCCGCGACAAGGATGACATTCTGGCCACCGTTCGCGCCGCCGCCTTCAACCGCTTCGCCACCGCCCTGGAAACCGCCGTGGCCAGCGCCCCGGACGCCCGCAGCAAAGGCCGCGCCGTGGGTGATGCCTACGTGGGGTTTGCCAAGTCACACCCCGCTGCCTACCAGCTGATTTTTTCCTTTTCCCAGCCCGACGAAGACCGTTACCCGGAACTGCAGGCCGCCAACGGCCGTGCCCAGGAAACCATGGTGGGCTATGTACGCGAGATGATTGAGGCTGGCCTGCTCAAGGGCGACGCCCAACTGATCGGCTATATGTTCTGGGCCACCCTCCACGGCATCGTGGTGCTGGAACTGGCCAGCGGCCTGCGCGGCATGGACGGCGACACCCTGCGCGAGAAAATCATGCGCACCCTCTACGCCGGCATGCAGGTCACCCCGCCCACTCTGGATTCCTGACCAATCCGCTCAATCCCGACATCGGCAGACTTGACCCTATAAATATACGGTGTAAATTTTACTTCGTATATTTATACCGCCGGATCGTGCTTCCCGGTGGCCCGGACCCTGCCCCGCGTTAATACCGGGGCCCAGAATGAGGACACAGCCATGTCTTTGCCCGTTGAAATTCGCTCTCGCCTGCGCCTGCCGGTGATGTGTTCACCGCTGTTCATCATTTCCAACCCGGACCTGGTGATCGCCCAATGCCAGGCCGGTGCCATCGGCTCGTTCCCGTCCCTGAACGCCCGCCCGCTATCGCAACTGGATGAATGGCTGCACCGCATTACCGAAGAACTGGCTGCCTGGGACCGGGACCATCCGGACCAGCCCTCCGCGCCGTTCGCAGTCAACCAGATCGTCCACCGCTCCAACGACCGCCTGGAAAAAGACCTGGAGCTGTGTGAAAAGTACAAGGTACCCATGGTGATCACTTCCCTGGGCGCCCGTGAAGACGTGAACCAGGCAGTACACGGCTGGGGCGGCATGGTGATGCATGACGTGATCAACAATCGCTTTGCCCACAAGGCCATCGAGAAAGGGGCCGACGGCCTGATCGCTGTCGCCGCGGGCGCCGGTGGCCATGCGGGGCAGCTGTCCCCGTTCGCGCTGATGCAGGAAATTCGCAGCTGGTTCGACGGCCCGCTGGCCCTGTCCGGCTCCATCGCCAGCGGCCCCTCTGTTCTGGCCGCTGAAGCCATGGGCGCAGATCTGGCCTACATCGGCTCGCTGTTCATCGCCACCCAGGAAGCCAACGCTGACGCGGCCTACAAGCAGATGATCGTGGACAGCAACGCCTCCGATATCGTCTACAGCAACCTGTTCACTGGCGTACACGGCAACTACCTGGCGCCATCCATCATCAAGGCAGGCATGGACCCGGCGAACCTGCCGGAAAGCGATCCTTCGGCCATGAACTTCGGTTCCGGCGGCAATTCCGACAAGAAAGCCTGGAAAGATATCTGGGGCTGCGGCCAGGGCATCGGCGCGGTGGATGCGGTGCAAAGCGCCAGCGAAGCCATTGCCAAGCTCAGCGAGGAATACCAACAGGCCCGCCGCGCATTGAACGCGGCCTGAGCCAACATCAAAAAACAGGAGAAAGACCATGGCGAATATTGATGCATGGCATGCCGTTGTCAAAAGTCAGGACCGGAAGGCACTCAGTGACTTGATTGCCGATCAGGCGGTCTTCCATTCACCGCTGGTGCACACCCCACAGGTTGGCAAACCGATTACCACCGCCTATCTGACTGCGGCCATGCATGTGCTGGCTAATGACAGCTTTCGCTATGTGCGGGAGATCAATGACGGACAGCATTCTGTACTCGAATTTGCCCTGGAACTGGACGGCCTCGCGGTGAATGGCGTGGACATGATTGAGTGGGATGCGGAAGGAAAAATCATCGATTTCAAAGTGATGATCCGCCCCTACAAGGCCATTGAAGTAGTACGCACTAACATGGCCGCCATGCTGGAAAAACTGGGCTAGGAAAACGGCTCCGCGGACAGGAGTGAAAAACAGGTATCCAGCAAAAGCTTGATGCAGGATGCCTGACGAAAACCGCCTCAGCCCTCAGGCTCCGACCATATAGGTCCTGAAGGCTTCGGTGGCGGCGGTGACCGTCACCGCCACAAAGACCCCACTGAACATGATCCCCACGATGGCCACCAGGATCGCCACGAACTTGGTGCTCCTGCGGGATGGACGCAGGTCCCCATACCCCACCGTTAACGCCGTAATCATGGACCAGTAGAACGCATCGAATCGGCTCCAACCTTCGCGACGCCCCACCCATTGCCCCAGCCCGACAATCACCACCAGAAACCCTGCCAGGAAAGGCGCAACCAGCACCATCGCCTTGATGAACAGGGCCAGAAATGCGAAGGCGAACTCCATCGTCACGGCGCTACAGGCTGAACAGCACCCGGCAGAACCAGGTCTTCAGGTAAGCGGTTTCGGCAATGGCCGGGTGCACCGGATGATCCAGCCCCTGCCCTTCATAACCCACCACCTGAATACTGCGATCGATATGCCGGGCACTGCTGTGCACCACATCCAGCAGACGCTCTGCCGGCATGTGCATGGAGCAGGAAGCCGATACCAGATAGCCACCGGGTTTCACCAGCCGCATGGCCAGCTCGTTGATGGCGTGATAACCGGCCAGGCCGTTCTTGAAATCTTTTTTGCGCTTGATGAACGCCGGCGGATCCAGCACCACCAGGTCATACTTTTCGCCGTCGGCAATCAGCTGCTTCATGGCCGCAAACGCATCACCCTGAATACTGCCCACCACGTCAGCGACACCATTCAGCTCGGCGTTGCGGTGCACATAATCCGTGGCCATTTCGGAACCATCCACACAGGTCACCGATTCCGCCCCGGCCAGTGCCGCCTGCACACCCCAACCGCCACAGTAACTGAACACATCCAGTACGCGAGCGCCTTTGGCCAATGCCTGCATCTTCTGACGAGCAGCCCGGTGATCGTAGAACCACCCGGTCTTTTGCCCCTCTGCCAACGGCGCCACAAATTTTGCGCCATTTTCCGTGAGGCTGACTTCGTCCAGCATCTCGCCTTTCAATGCTTTGGTGTAACGATCCAGCCCTTCGATCTCACGGGCCGCCGCTTCGTTCTTGGCAATGATATGCGTCGGTGCCAGCACCGCATCCAGGGCGCTGACAATCACATCCAGGTGGGCTTCCATGGCGCCGGAACCGGTCTGCACCACCAGCACATCGTGGAAACGATCCACCACCAGGCCGGGCAAGCCATCGGCTTCGCCGTAGATCAGGCGGTAGCAGGCATCATCAAACAATTGCTCGCGCAGGGTCAGCGCCTGCTCGATGCGCTTTTTGAAGAAACTGCGCGACAATTCCTGTTTCACATCACGGCTGTAAAGGCGGGCCGCGATCAGCGAATGGGGGCTGAGCAGCGCACGCCCCAGCGGCTTGCCGCGACTGTCTTCCACGACACAGGTGCCCGCAGACAAATCCTTGAGCGGGGTATGCCGGGTATCAATTTCGTTGGCGTATACCCACAAATGGCCCGCCTTGAGGCGGCGCTCTTCATTTTTGCGCAGGCGAATAACAGTCGGTTCGGTCATGGTGGATACATCAGCTGGCCGGAAAGGGAGGGATGATAACACAGGGAGAGAATGCCACGATCAACGACAGAGGCAGCTGCGCACGAACACACAAAGAGATCCTGTAGGAGTTTCCTTCCAGGGGACAAACCAACGGCTAACAGGAATGCTCGAAGGTTTGCTGGAGCCGGGCTGACTTCTCACGGTTCGTCCCCTGGAAGGGAACTCCTACAGCGTTTTCGTCGGTTTTCGAGAACCAACAATTGAAAAAGCCCCGACCAACTGGCCGGGGCTTTTCGTGTTGCGTGACGCGTGTTGCTTGTTGCGTCTCTTATTAACCCTTCACAAACTCAGGGTAGGCTTCCATACCGCAGTCTGCGATATCCATGCCTTCGTACTCTTCTTCTTCGCTAACGCGGATACCCATTACCACTTTCAGGACACCCCACACCACCAGGCTTGCGACGAATACCCAGGTGAAGATAGTCAGCGCACCGATCAGCTGGCCAGTGAAGCTGGCGCCACCGTCGTCGGTCAGCGGGTTGGTGATCGGCACCAGCATCAGGCCCAGGAAGCCAACCACACCGTGCACGGAGATCGCACCTACCGGATCATCGATCTTCAGCTTGTCCAGAGTCAGGATGCTGAATACCACCAGCACACCACCCAGAGCACCGAACAGGGTCGCCTGCAGGGCAGTCGGAGTAGAAGGCTCAGCGGTGATCGCTACCAGGCCAGCCAGCGCGCCGTTAAGCAGCATGGTCAGGTCGGCTTTGCCGAACAGGATGCGGCCAACGATCAGCGCGGCAATGGCACCACCGGCAGCAGCAGCGTTAGTGTTCATGAACACAACCGCAACCGCGTTGGAGTCACCGACACTGGAGGTTGCCAGCACGGAGCCACCGTTAAAGCCGAACCAGCCCAACCACAGGATGAAGGTACCCAGTGCCGCCAGCGGCAGGTTGGAACCCGGGATAGCGTGTACTTCACCGTTCGGGCCGTACTTGCCTTTACGTGCACCCAGCAGCAGAACACCGGCCAGGGCAGCAGCTGCACCCGCCATGTGAACGATGCCGGAACCCGCGAAGTCAGAGAAGCCCAGGTCGCCCAGGTTATACAGGCCGAACACATCAGCGCCGCCCCAGGTCCAGGACCCTTCCAGCGGGTAGATAACGCCGGTCATAACCACGGCAAAGACCAGGAATGCCCACAACTTCATCCGCTCAGCCACGGCACCGGATACGATGGACATGGCGGTTGCCACAAACACAACCTGGAAGAAGAAGTCCGCAGAAGGCGCATAGGTTGCCGCTTCTTCTGCACCAGCAACCCCGTCACCCACAATCCCGGACAGGAAGATGGCGCCGTCATACATGATCGCGTAACCGCAAACCATGTACATGGTGCTGGCAATGGCAAACAAGGCCACGTTCTTGGTAAGAATTTCGGTGGTGTTCTTGGCACGCACCAGGCCAGCTTCAAGCATGGCAAAACCTGCCGCCATCCACATGACCAACGCGCCACAGATCAGGAAATAAAACGTATCCAGCGCGTATTTCAGTTCAAAAATTTGGTTTTCCACAATGCAACCCTCCGAAAATGGAAGCGTGTTTTCCTAAAGCCCTGGCATGGGTCAATTCAAAACACGGTAAAACTTAAATCGCGTCCTCGCCGGTTTCACCGGTACGGATACGAATCGCTTGCTCAAGGGAGGTAACGAAGATCTTGCCGTCACCAATTTTGCCGGTATTCGCGGCTTTCGCGATGGCTTCAATCACCTGGTCCAGGCTGGACTCGGCGATGGCCACTTCGATTTTCACCTTGGGCAGGAAATCCACCACGTACTCGGCACCCCGGTACAGCTCGGTGTGACCTTTCTGACGTCCAAAGCCCTTCACTTCAGTAACAGTGATGCCCTGCACGCCAATCTCGGAGAGTGCTTCACGCACGTCATCCAACTTGAACGGCTTAATTACGGCAGTAACCAGTTTCATTTCTTTCTCCTCAGCTTTCACCGCGTCCGGTGACGTCCGTTTCTCTTCGAGCCCCGTTATGGTTCCCGATCCACAGCTTGCTCGAACGCTCTGACCCAAATAGTGCACGACCCATGCCAGTTTTAGAAAATCATGCTTTTTCAGGGGTTTACATCAGGGTCTGGATTCAACATCCAGCCCGAGCGCGCCATTATAGCGCACCACAATGGGGCGGGATCCAAGTTGGTGCAGTCTCTTTGCCCGCGCCAGCCGGTGCCTCGCCCCCGCACACCGTGCTACCATCCGCGCATCATTACAAGGACGCCGTTGTCATGCCCGATCAGCCCTTTATCGACCGCCTCATGGCCGACATCAGCCGCCGCCTGCCCACCGACCTGGGCGGCCTGCGTAGCGAAGTAGAGCGCAACGTACGCAGTGTACTGGCGGAAACCGTCAGCCGGCTGGATCTGATCACCCGGGAAGAGTTCGATATCCAGCAACAAGTACTGCTGCGCACCCGCGAAAAGCTGGAAGCACTGGAGAAACAGGTGGCCGAGCTGGAGAAGTCAGCGGACGCTTGATCCGCGTTTGCGCCTACCGAACCCTCACTACCCAAAAGCGAGAAGCGAGTGACGAAAAACAAACCCACCCAGGTTTTCGCTTCTCGTAACTCGTAACTCGTAACTCGTAACTCGTAACTCGTAACTAACTAAGCCTGATCGTCGTAACGCCCCTACAGACAGTCCGATTTCCTACGTCTGCCGCCACCAACCTCGCACAGGTGCGCAGGCCCTCTCGCCGTACACTGCCTCACAAGCCATTGAATTTGTGAGGAAACGTGACGCATGCGCTGCTGTACAGCCGGGCACCAATAGGCATTGAAGCCCGCACCGTGCGGGTAGAAACCCATCTGGCACCGGGCTTGCCGGCATTCACCATCGTCGGTTTAGGGGATACCGCCGTGCGCGAGAGCCGCGACCGGGTCCGCTCCGCGCTGGTGAACAGCGGCTTTGATTTCCCCCAGCGGCGCATCACCGTAAGCCTGGCCCCGGCGGACCTTCCAAAAGACGGCGGCCGCTTTGATCTGGCCATTGCGCTGGGCATCCTGATCGCCAGCGGGCAGCTGGGTAATATCACCACGGACAACTACGAGTTTATTGGCGAACTGTCGCTGAACGGCCAACTCAATCCCGTTTCCGGCATGCTGCCCTCCTCCCTTGCCTGCCTGGCTGAAGACCGCACCCTCATCGTCGCCGCCGATAACGCCGAGGAAGCCAGCCTGCCCGGCACCCCCACCCTGGCCGCCAACCAGCTGGCCCGGGTCGCGGCCCATCTCACCGGCCAGCAACCCCTGGAACCCCACCAGTGCCAACCGCCCTCCAAGCAGCATTTTCAGGGCGGCTGCCTGTCGGAAATCCGGGGCCAGCAAACCGCCAAGCGGGTGCTGGAGATTGCCGCGGCAGGAGGCCACTCCCTGCTTTTATGTGGTCCTCCAGGGGCAGGGAAGAGCATGCTGGCCTCGCGGTTGCCCGGATTGATGCCGCCCATGCGCACGGCCCAGGCTCTGGAAGTGGCAGCCATTCATTCACTCAAACAGCCCCGCAACAGCCAGCTGTTCTATCAACGCCCTTACCGGGCACCGCACCATACCTCCTCGGCAACGGCCCTGGTCGGCGGCGGCAGTTACCCGCGGCCCGGAGAAATTTCCTTGGCCCATCACGGCATTCTGTTCCTGGATGAACTGCCGGAGTTCGACCGCAAAGTGCTGGAAGTCATGCGTGAACCGCTGGAAACCGGTGAAGTCAGCATCGCCCGCGCCGCCCAACAGCTCACCTTTCCCGCCCGCTTTCAGTTGGTGGCGGCCATGAATCCTTGCCCCTGCGGGTATCTGGGAGATCCGGAAAAGAGCTGCGGTTATCGCTGTGAAAAAGCCAAGCGCTATCAGGGCAAACTGTCCGGCCCGTTACTGGACCGCATTGATCTGCATCTGGATGTGCCCGCCGTAGAAGCAAAGGAGCTGTTGGGCGACAAGGAAGGAGAAACCAGCGAGGCGGTTGCCCAACGGGTTCGCCATGCGTGGAAACAACAATGGCACCGCCAACAGCGCCTGAACCGGGAGCTAGGCAGCGACAAACTGGAACCCATGCTGCGCCGGCACCGGGACTGGCTTACCGGGGTCATGGACCGGCTTGCGCTGTCGGCCCGGGCTCTGCATCGCAGTGCCCGGGTGGCCCGTACCATTGCCGACCTACAAGGTAGTGACAATGTGGAGCGAGACCACCTCCGAGAAGCACTCAGTTACCGGCAGACACTGCAAGGCCCGAACAAATAAAGAAGGCATGGAGGCTACAATCGCTTTCACCAAGAGATTATAGAGTATTCAACTTGATCAGTGGCTCAAGGCAGGAGTCTGAATAATAATCAAACCAGACCATGGACGGCTTGATTTCTTTGGTTATCACCCCATCTTTCAAATAATCCTCAATCTTACCTGTGAAGGCGTTATTCGCTTCTTCTGCCAGCTTTTCAATACACTTACCGAAAGCCCAATCAACTCTTGTCAGGGTCCAGGAAAAACCGGAAAAAATTCCATCACCTGATTTATAGCAGGCGCTGTACTTTTCCAGCATCCGCCTTTCTTTCGACTCCATGTCCTTAAGATCATCTGTACCCGCATACTGATAAAACGCCTTTACGTTGACGGAATCGGAGTAGGTGACGCACTTACCTTGATCATGGATGTAACCGTATCGAGGAGTCTGAATAGTAAAAAATCCGCCTTTTGGGTCCGAGGAAAAATTTTTATCCTCGATGGTCACAATCACCCGCCTCCCGGATTCGACCACATCCTTAAGACTCAGAGTTCCAACATTCAACTTCTCATCTGTCGAAACATACATAACATCCCCGATAAACCCTTCTATTTCACGCCTCAGGGATTCAATGTCGTCATAGGAGAATGGATCAAGAACCATTTTGTCGATCTCAAACATCCCCGTATCCCATTTATAACAGTGGGAAAAATGAAGAAAGACCACCTCTTTTTCATTCCCTTCTCTATCAATAAAAGATTTCACCGCTTTTAACGCAGAGGCCATATCCTCACCACAGGCACCGGAAGCAGGATCATAATTAAAATGCCCCAGATAGAGATCTCCCCCTCTCTTGCTAATCCACATAAAGGGTCGAAAATCGAACACCCTCGCACCAGCCTTTAGTTGATCATCAATTCCTTTATTCTGCGTTACTACATTGCAGTCATTGACCCCCACTGACCAAAGATCATCATTAACAAAACTCATACCTGAATCATGAGTAGCAGGCCAACAGATTTCATTCAACGCTTTATCTTTGATGCTTTCATAAATGTCCGACATCCAGTGTTCTGATGAATGCACCATACTAATTCCCCTCCGTTTATTATGTATTTTGAATAGCGAAATTTACTTGAGGGCTGCAAACATCCTTTTTTCGTCATTCACAACCCCAAATTTCTACCTGCCGGCGTCGGCATCATTTCTTGCCTTACTACAGAGTAAAGAGCGGTTTATCCGGAGCCCATCTTGACCAGCAGCTGCACCCGGCGATCCTGCTGGTGACATTGCTTAAGCGCATCACCACGCAGCGCCTTGCAGCGGTCACCAGTCACCGAATGGTCTTCCCCATGGCCAATCACCGTGACATCGGCAATGCCCTCACCTTGCTGTCGCCACCATTGCGCAACCGCTTGGGCTCTTCGCTCTGCGAGAGCCAGGTTATAGGCGGCACCGCCCAAAGGATCACTGTAGCCATTCACTACCACCACGGGTCCCTCAAGGCTTGCCACCTCCTGGTACCAGGCTTTGAGTGCGATCCGGCTTGCGTCGGTCAGGACGGCGGAGTCAAACGCAAAGGTCACCCGCAACGGTTTTGGTACGACAACCTCTGGCGACGCGGCCTCCTTTGTTGTCGGTGCACTGTTCACTGCCGCGACAGGCTCGCCGGTAATAGCCACATCACATTCCGGCACGGCCTTGTCTTCGCTCCAGTCCGCCGTCCGCCAGCAATGGCCGTCTGCGGTTTTTAACAACTGCCCTTTCCCGTCGGTGCGATACCCCGGCCAGGCATCATCAGGCACCTTGCCCGCACAACCGCCCAGAAAGAGAAAGCCACAGCTGGCCGCCACGGCCAACGCATTGCATTTTTTCATGGTTAATTCCTTACCAGGTCAGGTTGGCACTGAGCAGCCCACCGTGGCTTTCGGTATCCCCACCAAAGCGCCCGCGGTATCCCAGCCACAGAGAAAAATCATCGGTCATGAACCATTCCGCCCCGGCATTCGCCGCCAGCTGGGTGTCGTTCTGGTCCGCGCCGTACACGGTGAAGCCCTGCTGAGCACCGGCAAAGCGAGCGGTCTGCTCTGCCTGGGTATCGCCAAAGGGTTGCACCACCGCCAGCCCGCCTTCCGCCACCAACCAATCGCCGCCCACCACGAAGGCGCGGGACAGGTCCGCCCCCAGCCAGGCTTCGCCGCTGTTCAGCTCACTGTCGTCCACCGTCAGGCCGGCAATACCGCCGCCGGTTTCGCTAAAACCGTCCCGTTCGATACGGGCCATGGAAACCATCGCATAGGGATGCAGGCCGTTTTCTCCCCAGGCCAGATCCCAACCGGATTCCAGCGCCACCCGCAGGGCGTCTACGCTGCTGTCAGATTCCGCCGGTGCCCCCATGACAATGCGCTGCTGGGACACATCGCTGCTGCCGTAACTCAGGTCACCGCGCAGGAACCAGGGCCCCGCACTGCTCCAGCGGCCATACAGGCCCGCGAACCACGAGGACACGTCGCCATCGGCCTGGCGATTGTCGTAATCCAGCGCGCCATCCGCACTGCCTGCCGCAACCCCCAACAGCCAGTGATCCCACTGATGGTCGACGCCCAATGCCAACTGGTCCCCCCGGAAGGCATAGGCCGCATTGCCGATATCACCCTGGCTGTCTTCTTCAAACCGGGAAGACTGGGCCTGCACCCAGACACCGTTGCGCTTGCCCCCCGCACCGCCGCCCGCGGCCTGAGCCACCGGGCTGGCCGCGGCTGCCTGCGCATAAGGATCGGACGGCGCGGCCAGTGCCTGCAATTGCTGTGACAAACGGGCATCCATTCCCCCACCGGACTGGCCGCCCGCGTTGCGACCGCGCTGGCGCATGCCGGTGGCAAACCGCTGTTGCAGCTGCTGCCCGGCCGTCAGACCTGCCAGCAGGCTGTCACCACTAAACGCCTGGAAGGCATCGGCGGCCTGCGTCTTGCTCATCTGTAACACCTGCCGATAGAGGCTGTGGGTCATGGCCATGCCATCCACGTTGCTGGCCACCGCTCGCTGGTTTTCAGTCAGTGCCGCGCTGACAAACGACAGATCATTGCGCAGCAATGCCAGCGATGCGGTATTGCTGCCGTAGCTCAATACCGGGTTCAGGAAGGCATAGCTGGACGTCACGTCATCGAATTGGCCATTGATGCCACCGGCGGCATTGAGAAAGGTATAGGTGCTGAAAGGCTGGTAGGTGCCATCGTTGCCCACATGCAGCACCGAACCTGCCAGATTGGCCTGGCCGCTGACCTCGATCCGGTCGCTGCTGGTGCTGGCCGGGTCCACTTCCAGGGCCAGCTGACTGCCACTGTTGAAGGTCAGGTCACCGGTGATGTTCAAGGTGCCAATGGAGTTGCCCGCGGCCAGCGTACCGCCAGACTCAATAGTGGTATCACCCACCTGGCCGGTGCCGCCGAGCACGCCGCTGTTCTCTACAGTGAAGGCACTGTTGCTCCAGTTGCTGTTGGCGTTGACGCGCCCCTGCTGAATCACGGTATTGCCGCTGAAGGCAACCGCATCCTGATCCAGACTGACTGCGCCACTGCCCGTTTTCTCCAGGTCGCCGCTACCAGACAGGGTGTTGTCAAAAATACCGTCCGCCGCTTGATCCAGCACCAGGCGAGACTGGTTCTCGATGGTGGCGCCGCCAAAGGCATCGACGTCACCGATCAAGGCACCGTTGGCAATAGTGAAATCCCCGCTGAACAAGGCATTGTTGCCAGTAAGGCGAATCTCGCCACCGTTACCCAGATTGACATACCCGGAACCGGACAAATCGCTGACCAGCTGCGCCTGCCCGCTATCCAGCAAAACAAGGCCACCGTTGTTTTCAATGAAACCGGTACCCAGCGCGCTGATCTCACCCTGCAGGACGCCGTCAGCGATACTCAGCCCACCGGAAAAATCATTGTTGCCATACAAGCTCAGCGTGTTGCCGCCAGTCAGAGTTAATGTCCCGGTACCACTCAGGTCGTCGTAAACATCAGCAGAACTGTCCAGCCAGAGCGTGCCACCCTGATTGCCCAGAGCCAGCGGCTGGCGCTCAACAATGCTGCCCAACGCTCGCAACGTACCGCCATTGAGAACAACGCGGTTATTAGCATCGCCAAGCGCTTCATCGGCCACCGCATGCAGGGTTCCTGCTACGATAACCGTGTCACCAACATAATTGTTGAACCCGCTGAGTGTCAGCGTGCCCTCACCGGTTTTCATCAAGCCGCTATTACCGCTGATAACGTTGGCAACCGTCGCCTGATAACCACTGCTGGCGGCACTGCCATCCCCCACGCGAATTTCCCCATCAGGACCAGTCAGGGTCAAGGCATCGCCGGTGAGCACATAGCCATCGCTGGCGAACTGCATGCCTTCCGCTTCTACTGCGCCATCCACATCAGACACCGTCACGGTGCCCGCATCGCCGGCAAAGATGGCAAAGCCGGGGGTTGGAATCATGGGGCCGGTGGCCGAGCCTGTGGCATCGGTCCACACCAAATTGGTAGCGCTCCAGGTGCCGCTGCCACCGCCCTGGGTGGAACCGCTGGCCAGGCCATTGGCGTTCCAGAAGTTCAGAGTGGTGCCCGCGGAAGTGATCAGGTTGACCTGCTTGTCGCCGGCCAGGTATTGCAGCAAATGAAACGGATCAGGGTTCGCCAGTTGCAGGCCGCCGTTGGTTTCGGAAAGGGTGCCGGTGTAATCAAACAAACGATACAGGCCCGGCCCGAAGCTGCCAGCATCGTTCAGGGTCAGCGTCGAGCCATTGATGGCCAGATCACCATCGACGGCCACACTATCGCTTTGCCCCAGGGTGGAGAAATCGCTCCCCGGCGTGCCAAACTCAAAATCCAGCAGGCTGCCTTGGGCCAGGGTCAGGTTGCCGTTGATGGAGAGCGTGCCCAGGCCATCGCCCGGCGCCAGGGTGCCACCGGATTGCACCGTGGTATTGCCCAGCGAACCACTGCCGCCCAGCAGGCCGCCATTGTTTACGGTGAAGGCCACACCATTCATGGCGCCGTTCACCACCATGCCGCCGGCATTCACCGTAGCGGTGCCGGTCATGGCATGGTCCGCCGACAGGATATAATGGCCGGCGCCGTTCTTGATCAGGTTACCTTCACCAGAAATTGCACCGTCATAGAGGTAGTCGTTGGCCCGGTTGATTTCCAGAGTGCCGGAGAAGCCAGCAAACGGCGGCGCAAACACCACATCACCCACAATGGAGCCGGTGTTGCCGCCAGTGCCCAGTGTCAGCGTTCCTTCGCGCCCAATACCCGTCCTCCCGCTGAACGTATGATCGGCATTCCAGATGGCTGTATTGTAGGTTCCCACGGCAACATCCCCTGCCCCCGAAATAGTGCCCTCATACGGAACCGTTGGCCCTGATCCATTGAGTAGAAGCTCAGACCCACCATCGATGCGGATATCGCCTGCAAACGGATTCAAGGAGTTCGCGATCAATAGCCCGCCAGTAATATGCGTAAGGCCCGTGTAGTGTTGCTGATGTTCCACCCTGAGACCCGACGGTGAAATATCCCAAACCACATCGCCGCTGCCACTGATGACGCCGGAATACGTGAAATCTCCCGCATGGCGCACTACAACAGACGCATTGTTTTGGATGCTCCCTGACAAATTCCGCTCATTTCCAACCAGCGTGCCTTTACGCACCCACCAGTCCAGCCCATTGTACGAAGTCAGCGTCCAGGTTCCTGCCCCCTCTTTTTCAAAAGCTTCGAAGCCGCGGAAAATATCGGAGGCATGCGTACCAACCGTGGCGGTATCAAAATCACCATTGGCGCCACCCAGCACCAAGGTATCATTACTGCCATTGGCCAGCACATCGCCGCCCAGGTTGTAGCCGCTTTCCAGGGTCAGCCTGTTGTCGCCCCCAGCGAAGTGAATCGCCGTGGGCTGGTTGGCCCCCGCGTTCACCGTGCCCGCTAGCCTTATGGCAAGATCAGAACCGCTAATGCCATAGCCGCCGATGCCATCGGCACCGGCGGTGCCGCCGCCTCCCCCCAGGCCAGCGTCACCGCCCTGCACCAGGTTACCGGCTTTAATATGGATTTCGGCGCTGGCGTCCGCCTGAATGCCCACAGCACCGTCACCACCATCGCCACCAATTCCCCCTGCACCACCCGCACCGCCGTTGCCACCATTGCCGCCATGAAATGCCGCGTCGGAAAACAGTGTAAAGGTGTCACCGGGCGAGGTAATGTGCAGCCCGACACCGCCATCGCCACCGTTGCCACCATTACCATAAAAGTAATCTGAAGAGCCGCCTGCACCGCCATTGCCACCCGAGGTGGCATACGTGAAGTAAAAATCTCCCGGAAAGGGAGAGGTGCCGATGCCGCCGTCTCCGCCATCGCCGCCGTGCTCAAAAGGCGGAGGACTGCTGCCCACAACCACCGGGAGGGCACCGAAGTCGATCCCTGTGGAGGACAGCGGCGTTCCGGTTACATTCGCCAGCTCCATAGACAGAAAGTTCGTGCTGCCCTCCAGATCCAGCGTAAAGTTACCCCCTCCGCGATTGAAAGCGATGCTTGTCATCCCATAGGGCGCCAGCACCGCATTAATCTGATTCCTCAGTTCGGCAATTCGGACACCGGTGTTAATAGTAATTATCGAAGTAACACCGTCGACAGTCACACTGAACTGATCACCATTTTGGATACCGGCCAGCGTTGTCAGATCCGTTGCCCAATCAAGTCCGGCCGGTAATCCACCAACCGAATACGAAGGATGCCCGGTAAACAGCAGGCTCATGCCGTCGCCACCATCACCGCCGTCACCAAACAGGCTGCCATGATAGCCATTCTCACCACGCCCCCCGGTGGTACCGTCATGGCCGGTGCCGTCGGCACCATCCATTGCGGACCAGCCAGCCAGAGGAAACAACAACAGCAGAGAAAAAACCGCGCTGGAAACAGGATAGAATCCAGCGCGGACAAGACAACGCCCCCCAATATGGCGCTGAGTGAACTGTGACATGAGGCCCCCGGTACATGATTTTCCACCAATAGCACTGTAGGGTAGAAGCGGGGGAAGGCAAGAACCACGTCTCACTTTTATCACTTTCCGGTGTTTTATCATTTCCCGTCCGGCTTCTTGCAAGCCGCAATCCGCAGCCGGGCCGACAATAACAACGCATGGCACAGGATCATGGCGATTACTGGCACCATTTCATCGCACGGCAGCACCCACACCCTTTACATGGCCGGCGGGGAAACCTTCGATATTCCCGGTGTACGCGGGCGCATGGAGCGCCTGGAGTTTGCTTCCGGCATCGTGCTGTACCGGCTGGAATATGAAGCGCTGGACGACTGCTTTCTGGAAATGCAGGGCGCCTTTAACGAGCCCTGGATCGGTAGCTCCCTGCATATTCAAGGACAATCCGAACTGCTTGCCCCCAACGGTAATCGCTACACTTTTGATCCCAACAACGCTGTTCTGATGCGCATTGACCAGCACGGCTCCCGCTTCCAGTTATTCAAGGGGCAACTGGTTCGCCATGTCGGTGCTGCCTCGACATTGAAAACGCTGCGCGAGCGTCTCGGCGGCACTCTGCCAGCCGCGATTCAAGAGTTTGACCTGCCCTACGGCGACAGCGTCCATGTCCGCACACAAACACCCAGCACCCGGTTACGACAACTGGCTTCCGGGCTGTTTTCCCAGCATGCCAATGGCACCTGCCGGGAGCTAAAACTGGAAGCCATCGCCAACCTGTTTTTGTCTGAACTGATTGAAGGCCTGGAAGATGCATCGTTCACCAATGATGCCTTGCCCATGTGGGAAGAGCAGGCCTACCAGGAGCTGCTCGATCAAGTGCGCAGCAACCTGGAATCGCCGTTCTCCATCCCCACCCTGGCCGACCATGTTGGTTTGACAGAAAGCCGGGTGGATCAGCTTTTCAAACTGAAAAACGATCAGACTTTCGCGGAGTTCATTCGCAATGAGCGTATGACGCTGGCACAGCAACTGCTGGAAACCGGCGAGCACCCGGTGAAGGTGGTGGCGGACAAAACAGGCTATGCTCACGTGAGTAATTTTTCTCGCGCTTACCGGGCCCACTTCGGAGAAACACCGGCCAGAACCCTGCGGCGGGCGACAAACGGGTAACCCCATCTTGCGCTTGCCCTGTGGAAGCACAGCGACACAGGTGCACCCTGAAAAATCTGCCCCCCTATAGGAGCGTCGCTTGAGACGCGAACCAGGCACAGCGAAGCGACCGAAGATGCTTTCGGTAATTACCTGACAAACCCGGACACCTCTAATCGCCCTCCGCCGATTCCGTGCTACGCACGGTTCGTCCCTTCAAGCGGAACGCCTACAAAAATCGATTGATACCCATGGTGCGGCACCCACCGTTCTGGCACTAAAAAGCCCCGCCGAAGCGGGGCTTTTAGCGTGGTGCCTGTTGCGTGAAGCGTGTTGCGTCTCACGTGTTACCGCTGCGAAGCAGCCCTACACCCCCCACTTGAAGAAGCCGCGCTTCTCTTTCAGATAGAAACGCGACAGCACCATCTTGTGCACTTCGCTGGCGCCATCCACCAGACGGGCCTGGCGGGCGTAGCGGTAGATCCATTCCAGCAGAGTGTCCTTGGAATAACCCCGGGCACCGCACAGCTGAATGGCTGTGTCAGCCGCCTTGTGCAAGGTGTCAGCCACGTGGATTTTTGCCATGGAAATTTCTTTCTTGGCAAAGTCGCCCTGGTCCAGCATCCAGGCTGCCTGCATGGTCAGCAAACGCCCCACTTCGATGTCCTTGGCCACATCACCCAGCATCCACTGCACGCCTTCATGCTCGGCCAGGGTGGTGCCAAAACTCATGCGGTTTTCCACATAACCCGCCGCTTCTTCCATGCAACGCTTGGCCAGGCCCAGCCAACGCATGCAGTGGGTCAGGCGCGCGGTGCCGAGACGAATTTGGGTGACTTTTAAACCATCGCCCACTTCCAGCAAACGGTTTTCATCGGGAATCACCAAGCCATCGAATTTCAATTCGCAGTGACCGCCATGCTCTTCCGGCCCCATGATGGGAATGCGGCGTACCACTTCCCAGCCGGGCTGATCGGCATCAAAAAGAAACGCGGTGAGACCCTTGCGCGGATCATCGCTGGTCTTGGCAATCAGGATAAACGTCTGTGCCCCTTCGGCCCCGGTAATAAACCACTTGCGGCCCTTGATGATCCAGTTGTCACCTTCACGTGTAGCCGAGGTGTAGGTAAGGGACGGATCGGATCCGCAACCGCCATCGGGCTCGGTCATGGCAAAGGCCGAGCGCACCTTGCCGTCGATCATGGGTTGCAGCCAGCGCTCTTTCTGTTCGTCGTTGAGAATCTTGTTGAGCAAAATCATGGTGCCGTCATCCGGCGGCGCACAGTTGAATACCACCGGGCCAAACGGGCTACGTGCAGCCTCTTCATATAACACCGCCATGCCGGCCACGCCCACGTCCACGTCCACGTCTAGGCCACCACGTTCTTTGGGTAACTGAAAGCCCCACAGCCCAGCGGCTTTGGCTTTTTCTCTCAGCGCATCAACCACGCTTTCCTTGAAATTTTCATGGTCATCGTAATTGGCTTTGTCATTTTCCAGCGGCATGATTTCCGCTTCCACGAAAGCGGCGACTTTCTGCCGCAGGCTTTCAATTTCCGGGCTCAGGGAAAAATCCATGATCTGTCCTCGGTGAATTCAGTGAGATGCTGTTTAAAGGGTATTGCAGAGGTGCCCGCCGTCCACGGCGATGATGGCTCCACTCATGTAGGAGGATGCGTCGGAAGCCAACAACAACAGCGGGCCAACCAGCTCGTCGATATCACCCAGCCGACGATAAGGAATACGCTTGAGCATTTTTTCAGCCAGCGGGCTGTTAAAAAAATCCCGATTGATATCGGTTTCCACATAACCCGGGCAAATGGCATTGCAGCGAATATTGTGGCGAGCGCAGTCCAAAGCCAAAGATTTGGTCAACTGCACAACAGCTGCCTTGGACGCGGTGTAAGGGGCCACACGTCCTCCCACTCGCAAGCCAAGAATGGAGGCAATGTTAATCAGGCTGCCGGGGCGCTCATCGCGCTTCCATTGCTGGATGGCAAACTTGGAAACGGCCCAGACCCCTTTCAGGTTGGTATCGACCACTCGGTCCCATTCGTCTTCGGCAATATTTTCGGTGGGCCCTTCGTGGGACACACCGGCATTATTCACCACCACATCCAGGGCCGGCATGTCGGCAAAGGCAGCCTCAACACTGGCGTGATCGCTCACATCCATGGGCACGACCGTGGCGTCGCGGCCCAGATCACGAACGGCTCTGGCAGTGTCTTCCAGTTTTTCCACACGGCGGGCGGCCAGCACCAGATCCGCACCTTCTTCAGCCAGTGCCATCGCAAAATGCGCACCGAAACCACTGGACGCGCCGGTAATCAGAATTCGCTTGCCGGCCACACTGAATCGCTGGGACATAACTTCCTCATCCTTCTTTGCATGAGGAAATGAAACTAACCATCCGGCCCGGCAGCCACAAGGACGAAAACGCTCAGAAAGACGATGACAACAGCAAGGACAGGGCGTGACGGGTATCCGGAGTGGTACCGGGCAAGGCCAGTGCTTGGCGAACGGGCAACCATTGCACCGCGACCACTTCGTCACTGAGGGAAACAGAATCCGGACAGGCCACCGTCGATGACAATGCACCCCAGACCTGGTGATGGGGGTTGGCGAACCAGAACCACTGCCAGCGGGAAAACTGACGCTGCAACCCCAGCTCTTCGTGCAGCTCCCTGCTCAATCCCTGAGCCACGGACTCATCCGGGCGCATCACCCCGCCCGCCGCCAGATCCCAGCCACCGGGGTAGAAATGCTTGTCTGCTGCCCGCTTTTGCACACAGACGCGCCCAGCCAGATCCTGTACCACCACGTAGGAGGCACGATGAATCAGGCGCTGGCGCTGCATACGCCCGCGCTGGCAACTGCCGCGAGGGTGATTATGCCGGGACACCAGCAGGACTGGTTCGCGGTTACTCATAGGGATGTTGTTTTTGCTGAAACAGACGAGGAACACTAGCGTTATGGGGAGGGGATTGCCAGATGGAGCGAGGGACGAGGGCCCGGCTGTAGGAGCTCCCTTCCAGGGGACGAACCGCGCTTAGCGCGATATTGGCGAAAGCTAATCCTCTGTTCACCGGGTGATCCTTTTCCTGTAGGGCGAGCAGCACAACGGCGGCCACTGCTTCGCTGCGCTCGGTTCGTCCCCTGGAAGGGAGCTCCTACAACACAAAGGAACGTGGGTTGGGATTACGGCTGGAAATGACTGGGCGGGTGGCCGGTCCATTTACGGAAGGCGCGGGCGAAATTGCTGGGATCCGCGTAGCCCAGCTTGGTTGCCACCTGCTGCACGGTGATATTGGCCTGCAGATAAGCCATGGCCTTGGTCATGCGCACTTCTTCCAGCAAGGAGCGATAACTCACGCCCAACGCATTGAGATAGCGACGCAGGGTCCGCGAGGTCACATGAAAGTTGCCGGCCAGCTGCTCCAGGCTGGGCAGCATACCTTCTGCCTGCATCAGGCGCGCACGGACCCGGCTGGCCCAGTCCTGATCCGCTTCCAGACGCTGCAGCTCTTCTTCGCATTTCTGCGCCGCCATGTGCCGGGATGCCGGGTCGGACAAGGAGAAAGGTTCACTGAGCAAGGAATGCGGCAACCGCAAGGCGGCCACCTCCGCCCCAAACTCAACCGGCATTTGCAGCAGCTCGCGGTAGCGCTCCGCGTGCGCCGGCGGCGCATAGGGCAGCTCCAGTACGGCGCCACGGAAACGCTCGCCCAGCAAGTAGCGGATGCCACCCACCACTGCGGCGACCACCACTTCCAGGTAGGTTTCGCGAATATCACCCAGAGGCACACTTTCCAGCAGGCAGAAACGCACCCCTTCCGTGGTCGGCTCAATACGCGGTACACACAGCCGGGTACGGGTGCGGAAATAGCGCTCCAGCAAACGCAGGGCATCGCCGAGGTCAGCACTGCTGATCGCCGCATACCCCAGCAAGCCGTGGGCGGTCAGCGTCAATTGCTGGCCCAGGGCCAGGCCCAGTGCCGGATTACCGGTCATCTCCCGGGCTCCAACCATCACCCGGCGGAATTGCTCGAAACGCAACGCCGGCTCCGGGTTATAAACTTCTTCTTCCCTTAGCCCCACCTGGCGCAGCAAACGCCGGGTATCCACGCCCACATCACTGATCAATTCGACCAGATTGCGGACGTAGTTCACCGGCACCGGCGAACGGCCAGTGCCCGGATCAAGCTGGATAAAGCGGTCACGGTTCATGGGTCCATCATACGCTACTTTTTGACCTGTCCGGAAATGACCGAAAAGTGTCCAGCCCTGCACTTCGCCGTTGGCCTCCTCTCTCCGACAATGCCTGCCTCGGAATTTCCCGGCTGCATTAAAGCCCGCACAACCCAAGGACACCCCCATGACGACGGATTCACCCGCTTACAGCCGCCAGTTCGGTGCCGATGATGCCCGCGCTATTCGCGATGCCGTGAAGAAGGATCTGGGCCCCGGCGCCTTCAAGGCCCGCCCCCTGCGAGCGCTGTGGTTCATTCCCCTCAATATCGTCATCATTGGCAGCATCGCCGCCATTCTGGTGCTGAACCTGCCCTGGTGGGGCAACCTGCTGTTGTCCCTGCTCGCCGGCCACACCCTGGCATGCCAGGCACTGTTGGCCCACGAGGTCCTGCACGGCGCCCTGGGCATGAGCAAGCGCATGCAGAACACGCTGGGCTGGATCGGCTTCGGCCCGGCGCTGGTGCCACCGGAGTTCTGGCGCCGCTGGCACAATGTGGCTCACCATGCCCATACCAACCTGGGCGACAAGGACCCGGACTCTTTCGGCACCATGCACCGCTACGAGAAACACCCGAAGACGGCCAACTTCACCAAGCTGGCCCCCGGTGGCGGCACCTGGTACAGCTACCTGTTCCTGTTCTATTCCTTCATGTTTCATGCCCAGCTGGTACTGCGCCTGCAGACCCGCAAGCGTGAAGAGTTCAAGGGCTTCGACCGTAAAAAGGCCATCCGCCAGTCCTACCTGTGCATGGCCGCCTGGATCACGCTGGCCATCGTGTCCGGCCCGCTGGCCATCTTCACCGTGTTGATTCCGATGATGATGATCAACTTCATCGGCCAGGGTTATATCCTCACCAACCACATGCTGCGCCCGCAGATGGACAACAATCACCCGGTGGACAATTCCATGAGCGTGCGCGCCTGGCGCTGGATCGACCCACTGCACTTTCACTTCAGCCACCATGTGGAGCACCACCTGTTCCCGAAAATGGGTTCGGATCAGGCCCCCAAGGTGCGCGCCTGGCTGGAACAGGAAATGCCGGAACGCTATGTGGCACCCAGCCATGTGAAAGCGGTGGCGATGCTGTACCAGACGCCGCGGGTGTACAAAGACGCGAACACGCTAATCGACCCGCTAAACCCGGAAAGAACGGTGGATGTGATGGAGTTGCAAGGGCAGTTGAACTAACCAGGCTCCCGCGGCATCTACAAAGCCGCTGCAGGAACAGAGCGTAGCGAATAAGCCTCTTGAGGGACGAACCACGCGTCGTGTGGCAATCGCCCGCAGGGCGATCAGGAGTACCATGCGTCACCAGGGTGATGGTGGTACAGGCATAGCCCTCCTCCTCGCCCAGGCTCGCATTCGCCCCTCAAGAGGAACGCCTACAGCGGCTTCGCTTAAACGTGTGAGTCGTGTCTTTTACGCTGGTGATCGCGCCGCCAGAAACGCGCCTACGGCAACCGGTTAGTTGCCGGAATAACTCCGCAGGATTTTCACCACTTCCACCTTGTAGTGTTTGTACCAGCCTTGCTTGCCCAGCTGCTGGGCGACCCGGTGCTCGGCCTGTTCTTTCCAGGCCTTGATGGACGCCTCATCCGGCCAGTAGGAGAGGGCGATTTCCTGCTCCCCTTCCGTGACGCTGATGAAATCCGTGCAAGCGAAATCGGCCATGGCCAGATCCCGTAGCTGCTCGGCCATCTGCCGGTAACGGCTGTCCGGATCACCTACGATGGCGGTAAAAATCACGGCGTACATTTTCTCTCACTGTTTTATGTAGTCGCCATTTTCGCATGGCCTCTACAGCTCCTTTAATACTCTGTCGAAAACAGCCAGGTCGGCATCGCTGAACAGCACGAAGCGCACCTGGCTCACCGCCTCCTGGGTCGGCGCGGCATCACGGATCGTCCGCAACGCCACCTGCGCTGCCTCCGCCAGCGGATAGCCGAATACCCCAGTAGAAATGGCCGGAAAGCCGATGCGGGCAATACCGTGCTGTTCCGCCAGCTCCAGCGCTTTCCGATAGCAGGACGCCAACAGCTGATCCGACGGTTCATCCCGCCCATACACCGGGCCGAGACAATGAATCACATGGGCATTGGGCAAATTGTGGCCGCCGGAGATCACCGCTTTGCCGGGACGGATGGGACCCAGCGGAATGCACTCCTTCTCAAGCCCCGGTCCGGCGGCCCGGTGAATGGCGCCAGCCACCCCACCGCCAATACGCAACTCGGCGTTGGCCGCGTTGACGATGGCACCCAGGTCCGGCTGGTTTGCGATATCGCCTTGCACGGTTTCCACGGTGACGGTATCGAATTGACACAAGGTCATATCTCTCCCTCCCATCTCAAGTTGCCGTAGGAGCGTCGCTGGCGGCGCGATAACCCAGTAACGCGTT
>OJBT01000106.1_pt1 | contig 28648 bp, 29 predicted proteins | sample 1591101 | NCBI WGS metagenome assembly OJBT01 (sample SAMN05416773, study PRJEB24817) | seawater metagenome | isolation source: Sea water | place: Canada:Atlantic | collected 2013-11
CCTCTACGTCTCGTGGGCTCGGAGATGTGTATAAGAGACAGGCCACTGACGTCACGACACTCAAGCCAAAGATCAGTACATTTCTGGCGAAACTTCAGCGGACTCCGCTGCTGGCTGCTAGATTGAGTGGGATCGGTCAATTGCCAGCAAATGACACTCTGTCCGGCCCCGTGGCGCGCGCTTCTGGAATAGCCAGTGATACGCGCAGCGACGATCCGGTTTATGCCGAAATTGGGTTTTCTGTGCTCACAATGACTGACGGTGATGCGTTGGCACGGTTGGTGCAACGCTGCAACGAGATTACCCAGAGCCTTGATTTGATCTCGGCTGTGGGTACGGTTGCAAGACTGGAACCGCACAGTATTGGCGCTGCTTCAGGCACGGGCGAAGCCGTGGTCGAGACACCGCGTGGCGCAGCCCGACTGAGCCTAACATTGCATAAAGGTAAAGTTATTGCAGCAGATATAAAAACGCCAACGACAGCGCATTTAGCTTTGATTGGAGATGTCGCGGAGGGACAGGAGCTGGGCGACGCGCTGACCGGGATCGGATCGCTGGACATCAGCCCGTGGGAGGTGACATCGTGACCGTATTGATTGTGCTGGTAGCACTTGCGGTGGGTGCATACCTAGTTGCCGTGTTGGAAAGCTGGGCAGTTTACGGGCGGCTGGAACCCGCGCGTCCTGCAATTTCAGCGCTTGCACTTTTAGGGCGTGAATCCCTGCTGGCGCGCACGCCAGACAGGTTGTTTTTTGAAGCCGGACCAGTGGTCTTGCTTTTAGCTGGTCTTTTGGCGGTTGCTGTAATTCCACTGGCACCGGGCTTGATTGTCACTGATCTAGCGACAGGTGCTTTGTTTCTGAACGCGGCGCTGGCCTATGTTTTGGTCGCGCTGATCATGGCCGGATGGGGGCCGAACGGTGCCTATGCCATGATAGGTGGCTGGCGGTTTTTGGGACAGTTTGTGGCCTATGCGATGTTGATCGTGATGCCGATTACTGCCGTGGCAATGCGTGCAGAATCATTGTCGACCGTGGACATCGTTACCTCGCAATCAACCTTGTGGAACATCGCTTATCAGCCGCTGGGCTTCGTGCTGTTCGTTGCCGCTGCGATGGGGTTGTGCTGGTTGCCTCCCTTGGACTTGCCGACAGCGCGCGGTGATCTGGCAGGTGGGATCGAGGCCGAATATACTGGTGCGCGCATTGCCGTGCTGCGGCTGGCACGGATGGTCCTGATCATGGCACTGGCGGGTGCAACCGTGACCTTCTATCTCGGTGGTTGGCTTGGTCCATGGTTGCCAGCCTGGGCGTGGAGCGCGATCAAGATCCTTTTTGTAGCGGGTCTGATGGTTAGTGTTGGACGACTGGTGCCGCGCGTTCGCGAGGCGCAATATCTGGAGATCAGTTGGAAACTCGGCATCCCTCTGGCCCTCGCAAATATATTCCTTGTTGGCGTCATCACTCTGGTGGTCCCGATATGACCCCTCAGATGATCTTCCTCATGTTTTTTGGCGGTGCGGCCGTTTGGTTCGGCATCGTCGTATTTCGCACTCTTTCAATGGTGCGCTCCGCACTAGCGTTACTGTTTTCGCAAACCGCCGTGGGTGTGATGTTCCTGCTGATGCAGGCGGAATTTCTGGGCGTCTTGCAGATCATGATGATGGCCACGGAGATGAGCGTTATGGCGATCTTCATGGTGATGTTCATGATGGACCCTGGCGGCATGGGCGCGATGGACATGACGCACCAGAAACGTCTGTCACTTTGGGCGGGGGGCATCGGATTTGTCGCCGCGCTGGCGGTTATATGGCTGGCCGATTGGGGACCGGCGAACCTTCAGATCCCGGACGCGACCGAGCAAACGGCAGAACTAGGGCGTGAACTCTTGGGCCGCTCGATGTTTATCTTTGAATCGGCCGCGCTCATGATCCTGACGGCGATGGTGGCCGCCACTATGGTTGCGATCCACCCGAGTGAAGGACGCAAGCGATGATCCCCGAACTGATAATAGCCCTCAGCGTCAGTGCGGCCCTGTTTGGGGTCGGGCTTTATGGCGCGCTGAGCCAAACTAATCTTGTGATGATCATCATGGGGGTCGAGTTGATCCTTGCTGCGGCACTGGTCAATCTGGTGGCCTTCTGGCGCTATCTGTATCCGGACGTCCCCGCGGCGCAAATGTTTGTGCTGATTGTCATGGCGGTGATGGCGGTTGAAATGGCTGTTGGCTTTGGCATCGCCATCGCGCGGTTCCGTTCGCGTGGGTCGGTCGAGATGGAAGAAGCTCGCGAGTTGAAGGGATGACGATGCTGGTTCTGACCCTGCTGGGCCCACTGCTGGCAGCATTGGCGATGTTCACGCTGCGCCGCATGCCCGAGGTCCTGGCGCTGACTGGGGCCGTGTTTGGGTTTGCTGGCGCACTCGGGCTTTTTGTTGCTGTATCAGACGGTGTGGTCGTGAGCATCTCACTGCCCTTTTTGCCTGATTTTCCGATCCGCCTCGTCGCTTCGCCCCTCACTGCAACGCTTTCGATGGTTGTGGCTACAGTTGCCGCTATGGTGTTGATCTATGCTGCGGGATACATGCGCAAGGACCCCGAGCGGGTGCGGTTTTTTGGGACAATGTTGCTGTTTGTCACCGCTATGCAGGCACTGGTGCTGTCGGGTGACTGGATCACGCTGCTGGCCGCTTGGGAGATGATGGGCTTTGCCAGCTATCTGTTGATCGGCTTTTGGTATGGCCGCGCGGGTGTGGCCAGTGCCGCAATGCGCGCGTTTCTATACACGCGCAGTGCGGATTTGGGTCTCTATATCGGGGTGTTCATCCTGATTGGCATGTCTGGCACATCCGAAATTGCCGTTACACTTATTTCAACTGGTACACCCACGCTTGTGGCTGGAGTGTTGCTGCTGGTGGCGGCGATGGGCAAATCGGCACAGGTGCCGTTACAGGACTGGCTGATGCGTGCCATGGCGGGGCCGACGCCGGTGTCGGCGCTGTTACACTCGGCCACACTGGTGGCGGCAGGGGCGATTCTGCTGATCCGCACGGCCCCCATGTTGCCCGATGGCGTGCTTTTGGTCGTCGGAATTGTTGGTGGTATCACCGCTGTGATCACCGGACTGATTGCACTGGCAGAGCGTGATCTTAAACGGCTGCTGGCAGCTTCTACCGGGAGCCAATACGGGCTGATGCTGGTGGCCATTGGCGCTGGAGCGCCGATAGCGGCTTTGCTGCACCTGATCGCCCATGCGGCAATCAAGAGTTCCCTTTTTCTAGGTGCAGGCGTGTTTCAGCATGACCGTGACGGCACGGGGCTAGAGACGCTGGCGGGGGCAGGGCGCGCACGGCCTGGCATTTTTGCAGGTTTTGCGATCGCCGCGCTTGCACTGGCGGGCATCCCGCCGCTGGCCGCGTTCTTTTCCAAGGATGCGATCATCGCCGCCGCACTGGACAGCACCGCGGCACCGTGGCTTTTGCCGCTGGCGCTGGCAGGATCGGTGTTGACGGGTGCCTATATGGGTCGCGCGCTAAATGTATTGTGGGATGGCGACGCGGGGCCTGTACAGGTGCCGGTCCCACTCATGACCATTGGCATGGGCATACTGGTAGCACTGGCCACCGGGCTAGGGCTCGGCTTTGGTGCGCTTGAACATATGTTAGGGGCGGAGATTGAAAAACCCGGCTGGATCGTGCCCGCAATGGGACTGGCCGTAGGGCTTGCTGGTTTAATACTTGGTTGGTTTGTGCCCCCTGCGCGTCTGCTTGGTCCACTCCTGACACCTGCGCAAAACGGCTTTGCTGTTGCGGGCGGAATGGACGGGTTGATCCTACGTCCCGCCTTGGCCATCGCTGCCAACTGCGAAGCCATGGAGCAGCGCCTTTTGCTAGCACAGGTCGGGACGGTGCGTAGAATTGGGCTTGGTACCGCGCAACTGGCAGAACACGCAGACGCCGCACTTTTGGCTTTTTCACTTTGGGTCGGACAGTTGTCGATGCGACTGGGTCTGGCGAGTAAATTCACAGATACCAATGGTATCGACGCTGCAATCTTTGGCTTTGTGCAGCGGATGATTGCCGCTGGTGCCCAAGCACGCCGCCTCCAAAGCGGCTTCATTCATCGCGAACTTGCACTGACAGCAATCGGCATCGCGCTGATCGTGGCCGGACTGTTGGCCGCACCGTATTATTCCTGAGGAGACATTACCATGCCACTCTTGACCCTCGCCACCTTCCTGCCGATTCTGGGCGGGCTGGCGCTGATTGCGCTGCCAAACAGGTCGGCCCGCGTGGCACATGGCATGTCGATTGCGGTGACGGGTGTCGTATTCATGCTCACGCTTGTGATCTGGTCGCGCGGCACTGTTGCGGGCGGTTTCGCCCAGATTGAGGAACTCGCGTGGATACCGGCCATTGGTGCCGCTTATCGGTTGGGACTGGACGGGTTGAGCCTGCCGTTGGTGTTGCTCACGTCGTTGCTGTTCTTTTTGTCAGCGATCTACTCGGCGCGGATCAGCGATCGTGCGCCAAGCTATGTTGTGTTGATGCTTATGCTCGAAACGGCCGCACTTGGCACGTTTATGGCGCTTGACGGACTGCTGTTTTATGTTTTTTTCGAGGTCTCGCTGGTAGGCATGTATTTCATGATCGCCGGATGGGGATATGAAGACCGACAGCGCGCCGCGCTGATGTTCTTTATCTATACGTTGCTGGGATCGTTGCCGCTGTTGCTCGCGATTATCGGGTTGTATCTGAGCAGTGGCACCTTCGACATGCGTGTCTGGATCGACATGCCACCTCTGACAGGGATTGCGGCGATGCTTGCGCTGATTGCGATGCTGTTTACCTTCGCAGTCAAGATACCGGCCTTTCCGGTGCACACTTGGCTACCTGCCGCACATGTTCAGGCACCCACAGCGGGCAGCGTGATCCTGGCCGGTGTGATGCTGAAATTCGGCACTTACGGACTGGTACGCTTTGCTTTGCAAATGACGCCTGAGGCATTTTCGCAAGCCGGTCAGGTGATCCTAACGGTGGGGGTGGTCAGTGCGCTGTACGGGGCCTTCGCTGCACTGGCACAGTCTGATCTGAAAAAGATGATTGCCTACACGTCGATCAATCACATGGGCTATGTCGTGATGGGCGTGGCGGTGGCCGCGCTTACCGTCGATTCGCGTATCCGCACAATTGCATTGGACGGTGCGACTTTGCAGATGGTCAGCCACGGTCTGGTAACGGGCGCGTTGTTCTTTTTGCTGGGCATGTTGCAGGACCGCGCCCACAGCCGCGATATGAGTGAATTTGGTGGTCTGCTGGGCCGTGTGCCGTGGTTGGGCTGGTCGTTCATCCTGATGGCGTTCGCTTCACTTGGTTTGCCCGGGCTGGCGCATTTCCCTGCAGAGTTTCAGGTGTTTCTGGCGACCCTGAATACCGCTCCATGGGCGATCATAGCCATCCTTGCCATCGTGGTAACCGCAGGCCTGTATCTGCGCGCCATCGCTGCCGTGTTCCTTGGCTCCGAGAACGAGAAATGGCTGGAAATGCGCGATCTAGACCGCAGGGAGAAGCTGGTGATTGTGCCTCTTTTGATTTTGACTGTTTTGGTTGGTGTCGCGCCGAGTTGGCTGATCAACATGATCCACACAACAATGGAAAGCCTGAGTTTCTGATGGAGCGTGATCTTTCCTTTCTGATTCCGGAGCTTTTGCTGTCATCCGCCGCGATGCTGATGATCGTGGCCGAGATGATGCGTGCCGCGCGTCTGGCACTGGTGATTGGGCTGGTGGGAATGGCAGCAGCGACGCTGCTGACATTGCCGGTGCTGCACGCCGACACAACTGTGTTCAGCGGCACTTACCGGATCGATCTGATTTCGGGCTGGGCCAAGTTGATCCTGCTTCCGGGCACGGCATTAGCATTGTTGATGGTGCGCGCCGAAATCGCGGGTCAAGACCGCGAGGGCAGCGTCTATGCGCTGATCTGTCTCGTGACACTTGGTGCGTTGATGCTGGCGGGTGGCGGCGACATTATGGTGCTGGTCTTGGGGGTTGTGCTGACGGGGCTCGGTTCGTTCGCGCTGGTGGCATTCCCGCGCGATGATGCGGCGACAGAGGCCGCGATGAAATACCTCGTTTTCGGGGCAGTCACCGGATCGGTGATGATTTACGGGCTGACCTTCTGGTTCGGCGGCGTAGGATCGACACTATTTTCCGCGCTTGGCGCGCTTGACGGCAAAACATTGATCCCCACGGTGGGGCTGGTGGCGGTGATCATCGGGTTAGGGTATAAAGCAGCACTGGTGCCGTTCCATTTCTGGGCACCGGATGCCTATGATGGCGCGCCGGTGTCCATCGCAGCCTATCTGTCGGTCATCACCAAGCTCGCGGCGATCTTTGCCTTTGCGCAGGTGCTTCGCGATCTTCCCTTAAGCAGCGGTTGGCCACTGGTGATCGCAGTGGTCTCTGCGGTTACAATGACATATGGGTATCTGACAGCGCTGGTGCAGACCAATCTGGTACGGCTGATTGCCTATTCTTCTATAGCGCAGTCCGGTTACTTCATGTTGGGCATTGTGGCGCTGGGTGCCAGCCCGCTTGCAGTCCCCGGATTGATCGTGCTGGGGGCGGCATACGTGGCGATGAACCTCGGTGCCTTTGCCGTGGTGATGATATCCGGACGCAGCCTTAATGACATGCGTGGCTTTGGCCGCAAACGACCTGTCATGGGAGTTGCGATGGTTATTTTCCTTCTGTCGCTGATCGGTATCCCGCCGTTGTTCGGCTTTGTCGGCAAGGTTTATCTGTTCACAGCCGCAATTGAGGCAGGCTTTCTTTGGCTGGCAGTGATCGGCATCCTCAATTCCGTTCTGGCGCTTGGTGTTTACCTGCGGATCATCGTGCCGATGTATCAGACCACAAGCCCAAAAACCGGCATGGACACCCCGTCACCACACGCCCTGCTTGTTGCAGTGGTGACGGTTACTGCCCTGATTACCCTGTCTATGGGGGCATTTGCGGGGCTGTTGCCCAGTTGATCGCAAACCTTCAATGTAATTCATACACAACCGACATGGATCATCAAATTTTGACAGCGCAACGCAAAGCGCCGCGTCCAGCAAAAGCCGGATACGGCGCTTTGTCCGTCTTGGAAAACTTAGCGCAGGCTGAATTCGGTGGTCAGCGATACAATCAACAATCCGTCACTGATACTGGTGTCATGCCATGACGCGTCAATGCCAAAGTTATCGGAGATCGCATAGCTGCCACCGACACTCCAGTAGTCGTGTCCCCCATTGCTGATCGTGCCGTAGTTGGCTGAAGCACCAAATTTGTCATCGAATGCGTAGTCGATCGAGACGCTTGAATTAACGTAATCCGCAACGGGGTCATGCGCAAACCGAAGGCCGACATCCAGCGGATCCAGTACGGAGTACCCCAATGACAGGATGACCTCTCCGCAGCAGTCATTGCTCGGGTTGCGATAATAGTATCGGGTATATCCCAGATCGTAGTTGAACTTGCCGACTTCATTGCGATAGCCCAGATAGAGGTCCACCTCAACAGAACTGCCAACAATTGATCTGGCAGTGTTTGACGCCCAGACGCCTGCATAAAAACCTTCGTACTCGGCCTCCGCCCAAGGCTGGAACGCCGCGCCGGTAGTCTGTTCAATGCCGTTGAAAACATATCGGCTGGTGAGGGTTGCGCCTGCGGACAGACTTAATTCCTGAGCCATTGTCACGCCGGGTAAGCCCAGACCGATGACGACGGCGGAAGTCGCAAAAATAGATCGCATCATTTTTCCTTACTGGAAGATTTTCCTGCTGCACTGTAACGACGAAAATCCGCCCGCCGGAAGCAGGGCGCCCGCATTTTTGTAACACCTGATTCAATTTTGAACACCGTTACGGGTCGTTGCCCAAAATTGACGCGAAAAAAAAACGGGCAACGATTATTCCACTGTAACGAAGTGGCGCTTATGGCGTCTGATATATGTACCCTTAGTGTCAGGAGGCCCAAATGGACCAGACAACAAGGCTCTGTTGCACAAATCGGTTGAACGCTGAGTTTCCCCTTTCCCCGGACGGACTTATCCCACAGCTTCCGTGACGGGTATTCCGAGCGCCGTATAGCGGTTGAGCACGGCGATGCGGACCTGAAGCTCCGCGACTTGGCGGTCGAAGTCCCGCGCCATGAGCCGCTGGCCCAGCAGTTTGACACAATGCATCTTCGTTTCGACGCGGCTTCGGCGGTGGTATTCGCTCCATCGTCGCCACAGGGCACGGCCGAGGTATTTTGATGCGCGCAGGGCCTCGTTTCGGGCGACCGCGCCAGCAGTGACGGTCTTCCATGGCTTGGCGTTCTTGCGGGGCGGGATGACGGCGTGGGCGCCGCGGCCAGCTATGGCATCGTGGCATTTGCGTGTGTCGTAGGCCCCATCTGCTGTGACGCTGCCGATTTCCTGGTCTGCCGGGATCTGGTTGAGCAGGTCGGGCAAAACCGGCGCATCACCGATGTGGCTCCCGGTGATCTCAACAGCCCGAACCTCCAGTGTTTCCTCATCGATGCCAAGGTGGATTTTGCGCCAGACCCGCCGCTTTGGGCCACCATGCTTGCGGGCGTGCCATTCGCCTTCGCCCTCAACCTTGATGCCGGTGCTGTCGATCAGCAGGTGCAACGGACCCTTGGAGCCGCGATATGGGATGTTGACGGCCAAGGTTTTCTGACGGCGCGACAGCGTGCTGAAGTCGGGCACCGTCCAGTCGAGGCCAACCAGGCGCAACAGGCTTTCGACGAAGCCGGTTGTCTGCCGCAGCGCCATCCCGAACAGCACCTTCATCGAAAGGCATGTTTGTATGGCGGCATCGCTGTAGCTCTGCTGGCGACCACGCTTGCCTGTCGGCGCGGCATCCCAGGTCATCTCGGGGTCAAACCAGATCGTCAGCGAGCCCCGGCGCTTGAGCGCTTCATTGTAGGCTGGCCAGTTCCTGGTCTTGTAGGTCGGGGGTGTGTGTCTGCTCATACATCCCAGCTACCACGCTGGATTCACGAGATGAATCCCTCACGCGATTTGTGCAACATGTGTAACCGCCCCTTGCGCAAGAGGAATCTTCGCAGCTGATTTTGGCGCGTCACCGGGTGCTGACATGTGTCCGGCCTCTGATGCGGCCAGCTACATGCCGCGGGCCCGTATGGTGTTCGAGGATCGGGTCCAGATCAAAGCCGCGTGCTCGTTGGCACTCTGTTGCACACTGGTTCTCCCGATCCCGTCTCACGACTATTGCGCCAAACTGCTCCTTGCCCTCTTTCGCTCCGACGCCCTCGCGACCTACGGCTGGCTTATGCCGCCGCGACCGGAGACTGGTAGACGCCGCCCCGGGCCATCAAGGCCCAAACGATCCGCGCCATCTTGTTCGCCAACGCCACCCGCACCAGCATCGGCGGCTTGCGTTTCAGCATCTCGCCCAGCCAGGTGCCAGGTCGGGCCGCAGCGTGGACATGTCGCTTTATGATGACGCTGTTGGCACCGATGATCAGCAACCGCCTGAGGGATCGCTCGCCCATCTTTGTCGTGGCCCCGAGGCGTTGCTTTCCACCCGTCGAATGCTGCCGCGGCACCAAACCGAGCCAGGCCGCGAAGTCGCGCGCCTTGCGGAAGGTCTCGGGGGGTGGCGCCAAGACCGCGATGGCCGTGGCGATCAGTGGCCCGATGCCCGGAACCGTCATCAAGCGCCGGGCCAACTCGTTCTCTTTGGCCCGGTGGGCGATTTCGGCATCGAGCTTCCCTATTTCGGCCTCGAGATGGGTTAGTGCCGCGACCAGAACCTTGAGCGTTCCAACGGCGTCCGCGGGCAGGCCACTAACCGGATCATTGACGATGGCGATCAGCTTCGAAGCGTTCGCCGCCCCTTGCGGGACGATCTGCCCGAACTCTGTAAGATGGCCGCGCAGAGCATTGATCACCTGGGTGCGCTGCCGGATCAAAAGCTCTCGGACTCGAAAAACCATCGCTGCACCTTGGGTCTCTTCGCTCTTCACGGGCACAAAGCGCATCGTCGGACGCTGCGCTGCTTCGCAAATAGCCTCGGCATCGGCGGCATCGTTTTTCTGGCGCTTGACGAATGGCTTGACGTAGGCTGGCGGGATCAACCGAACGTCATGGCCCAGTTTGCCAATCTCGCGCGCCCAGAAATGAGCGCCGCCACAGGCTTCCATCGCGATAACGCACGGCGGCAGCTGGCCGAAAAACTCCAACACCTGCGCTCGCCGCAACTTCTTGCGCAGAACTGCTCGTCCTGCGTCATCAACTCCATGCACCTGAAATACATTTTTCGCCAGATCCAGTCCGACCGTGATAATCTTCGACATGACCGCTCTCCTTTGTGGATCGTTGCAGACCCACCTTGGCACATTGATGCCGTCGGGGGGCGGTCACATCATCAGAGCCAGACAACAACCAAAACCGAACCATCTGAAGTTGAAACCGCCAAAGGCGGAGGATGCTGCGGTGGAAACAAGGCCAGCCAGGTTGCAGATGCCCCAGCGGCATCACAGGCATCCGTCAAAACACCTGCTGCAAAATCCGGTGGCTGCTGTTGTAGCTAGACCATCTCGGCGCCAGCATCAGGTAACGATGTCCGAAAAAACCAAAGCCGGTCCGTGCGCGGCAGATGTGCATCGTGATGCATATGTCGTGCACGGACCGGCATGATTTTTTTGGTAGCTCTTGCTCTGGATCGCCCCAAATCCCTGAGACACAGTCCAGCTCAGACCTTCACTTCCCAGCTCACTTATCTATACTGTAAACAACGAGATATGCTTGGTGCGGACGCCCAATCCTTTGTTGAGCGACAAGCGCGATTACCGGATCGCGCCGCCGGATCGTCCGCCCATTGCAAAACCCGCAACAAATCGAAAATGAAGGCGTTCTAAATGGATCATCAACACGGCGGCGACACTGAAAATAAAGGCTCCATCAGCCTAAGCGGCGGGGTGGCGATGGGCACCGGCGTGATGATCGGAGCCGGTATTTTCGCGCTGACAGGTCAGATCGCGCAGCTGGCCGGACCGCTCTTTCCATTGGCGTTTGTCGTGGGCGGGATCATCACAAGTTTCAGTGCATACAGCTACGTAAAGATGTCGAATGCGTTTCCGTCTTCGGGTGGCATCGCGATGATCCTGCAAAAGGCATACGGACCGGGTGCAATTGCCGCAGCGGCGGCGCTGTTGATGGCGCTGTCAATGGTGATCTCCGAAAGCCTCGTTGCGCGAACCTTTGCGACTTATGTCTTGCGACCCTTCGACATAACTGGTGGTCCGCTGGTGCCGATCCTTGCCGTTGGGGTGATCCTTTTTGCCTTTCTCGTCAATATCGCCGGTAGCCGATCGGTTGGACTGCTCTCGCTGATTATGGCGGTGCTCAAGATTGGCGGTATCGCGTTGTTCGGCATAGCAGCACTTTGGGCAAGCGGGTTTCAATTCGCCGCGGCGAGCACGGCGTCTGGCGGATTTGATATCACCGGCTTTATAGCATCCGTGGCCCTTGCCATTCTGGCGTTCAAGGGGTTCACCACGATCACCAACAGCGGCGGCGAGATCATCAATCCGCACCGCAATGTTGGCCGCACGATCATTATCTCGATCACGATCTGTGTTGTTGTCTATCTGATTGTGGCCTTTGCGGTCGGATCAAGCCTGACGATAGACCAGATTATCGCGGCCAAAGACTATTCATTGGCTGAGGCCGCCGCACCCGCACTTGGCAACGCGGGGTTCTATTTTACCGTCGTGCTGGCGGCTGTTGCGACGGCGTCTGGTGTTCTTGCCAGTGTCTTTGCGGTGTCGCGGATGCTGGCCATGCTCACCGATATGAACATGATCCCGCACCGGCATTTCGGGATGTCGGGACCTATCCGCAGTCACACGCTGGTCTATACGGTGGTGATCGCCTCTATCCTTGCGGTGTTTTTCGATCTGACCCGGATCGCGTCATTGGGGGCTTTCTTTTATCTGATCATGGACATGATCGTCCATTGGGGCGTCTTGCGCTTCATGCGAAAAGAGGTTGAAGCGAAAGCATTTGTCATCGTCTTGGCCTTGTTGTTTGACGCTGTGGTGCTGGTGGCCTTTACAGCTATGAAGCTGCAATCCGATCCGCTCATTGTTGTGTACGCTGTGATTGCGATCACATCAGTCTTTGTGTTCCAACGGATTTATCTGTCGCGCTGGACTGCACCACGACCCAGCGAAGACCACTAAAACACTTCTCGAAAGTGCTATAGCCCTCCTGAAAAAGGCGCGTCCGGCTAGCAGGTGTCGGGTATGCCCTTTTTCATTTTTTCGGTTTGTCAGGCTCGGCGCAGGGGGGCCAATCCCAAAGCCGGTTCATCATCGCGAAAAGATATGCACCTGACCACGCGATCAGCAACAGTCCGGTCAAGGCCTCGACGCCCGTCAGAAGACGCAGGTGATCTGTCGGGAAAATATCGCCAAGACCAAGGGACGTATAGCTGACGACGGAAAAATAAAAATAATCCAGAACGGTATCAACGCTCTCACCGGAAAAGCCGCCGATGCTCAAAAGCTGGTGACCGACGCCAAACATGCCTGCAAAGACAACTATTCCGGCGAAATGCGCGAAAAACAGGATCAGTACGGCCATCATGACACGATTGAACGGCTCCAAAGGTATCTTTGCCATGCCAACCGATACCCACCGCATGACCGCAAGATGTATCCAACTACTCGAAACGATGGCGATAACTGCAAGAATTAGTGAAAAAAGCAAAGAGACGCTCCTGATTGGATGAACTTGCCAGTATCCAAAAGTAGCCGTATCAGGTCGGCTTCTTGCGCGCGCTGATCGCGGTGCCAAAGCTCTGAAGTCCGCCGTCACCACGAACAATCCCGCGCGGTTGCGCCGGGTGGATTTGACCTTGCATCTCTTGGCAGCGCTGGAGATCGGGAATCTGGGGTCGCTCACATCTGGGAACGGGCGCGAAAGGTTGATGGCACTTGCCGCGGTTGGTGTCGGCGTGACCCGTCCCATTGTGGGCGCTACCCTCATTCTGAGAGGAAACTATTGGGCGGTTCGGGGGTTACGCCGCGCCTTTCCGCAGCATGGTCGGGTGATTGAACGGATGCGTGCTCTGTCGAATGACCTCGACCAGCGGCTTCCGGGACGGCGGGAAACAGAACATCTGCCGGAACAGGAAGAACATAGAACGAGCAAGTCGAGAGCGTCAGAAAGCGCTCTACGAGCAGCCCGGCAGGCCATCTCCGAGCTTGGATCTGGGGCAGATCGTCAAGCGCTTCTGGCGCGGGCCGATGCAATTTGGAGGTGCTCAGATGCGGTCAAATCCTGAAGCACCGGGCCTGTGGATATACTGCAATTAAGGGTACAAAAATGCCCAAAATGACCCTGAATCCGCAGATTCTGATTAATTAGGGTACAGTGACAGTTGTCACCACTTGTTCGCGGCACGTCGATCTCCATGACAGATCGTGCCGCGCGGCGGTTCTGCGACCGGCTGGTCGAGCTGGGCGTGGCGCGAGAACTGACCGGGCGGCCTACTTTCCGGCTCTATGGGATCGCGCCATGACGACGGCAACGAGGAAACGGCAACCGGCGGATGAAAGCGGCGCCGTTTTTGACCGCGAGCTCGAGGACCTGCCGCAGGAGTTGCGCTGGCGCGAATGGATGGGCCGGGTCGAAGCGGTGCTCTTCGCCAGTGCCTCACCGGTAAGTCGCGAAGATCTGGCCCGCGTGGTGGGGCAGGGGGCCTCCGTGGAGATGCTGATCGAGGACATCCAGGCCGAGCTGACGGGTCGTCCTTACGAACTGGCCCAAGTGGCTGGCGGTTGGATGTTCCGCACGCGACCGCAGTTTGCCGATGCGATCAAGACCACCGCCGACCTTGGTGACCAGTCCCTCGCCTTTACCGAGATGGAGATGGGGGTGCTCTGCGCCATTGCCTATCACCAGCCGATCGACCGCGCCGGGCTGGCCGACATCTTCGGCAAGGAGGTCAGTCGCGATCTTCTGGCCCGGCTGCGGTACAAGGACTTGATCGCCAGCGGGCCCCGGTCGCCGCGGCCCGGGGCGCCGCATACCTTCGTGACGACGGAGACGTTTCTGGTGACGTTCGATCTGCAGAGCCTGCGGGATCTGCCGGAATTGGAAATTGTCGAGCCGTCCAATCTTGCTGATTAGATGAGGTCGTCCAGATCTCTATTGTTTAGTTCGCTATCAGAAGCGGACTCCACGCGTGCTTCCAATGCCTCTTGAGATTCACTAACCGCAGCCGGTTTGAGATAGGGTACGATTTCTGCGAAATGTCGATGGACTTCACGCCGCGACCATTTGGCTGACCACATAAGTGACCCAAACGCGGCCATCTCAGCATTTGAAAATCCCCGCCTTACGCAACGATTGGCAAACACCATCGCTGTACACGGTTCTGTCTTTTCCGCCGAATGCACGTTGACATGACCCTGAAGGATTTGAAGCGGCGCCCCCATGAGATGGGCGAGATCAGGAACAAGTCTAATCACGAACTTTCGAGCACTCGTAGAGCGCTTCTTGTCGCGTGTTTTGTCAGAAAGCCGCTTTTGAATTTTCTTGAGCGGCGCACCGTTCATCCAGTCCTTCAAGGCCGCGCGAAGCTTCGGAAGTGAGTAGGATGCACGCGATTGATCATCCTTTAGCTTCTTGATTTCCGTTCCGAAGAGATACTCCAGGGTCTCCAACTTGACCAAGCGAACCAGGTACTCCGGTTTAACCATCAGCCACTCGAACACCCAATCGCACAAGCTTTCGACGGTTTTGAAGTTTCTAAAACCGTGCTTGCTGAGAGCCTTTGACATGTCGTCCAGAATATCCTCCGGCAGCCCCAACATGGATGCGGTGTTGCGCAAAGACAATTGCTCAACGGCTAGGTCTCCATCATCGCTCTTCAGAAGTGAAAGTGCTGCGGCAGTTCTGCTTTCAACCCAGTCTTCGTCCGCATCTTGACGTTTACGATAAGCCGCGAAGCTCCTCGCGAGGCCAAGTCGTATGTCAACTTTTCCATCGTCGCCATGATCAGTTTCTGCCAAGCGCGCGACGACGTAACGCTCCAAGTCACCGATTTCAGTTGCGCTATTGTGGATACGGTCCATTAGGGCCGTAAATGGATCGTCCAGCACCAAACACTGATCGGTTTGGCCAAATATGTCTCGCAGCCTACTCCATCTTGACCCGATCTTGTTCTCAGCATCGTCCAGGCCGACGACCTGTCCGGGGATGACTAGAACGATACCGGTTGCGCTTTCGCCTGCCCGGCCGGCACGACCGGCTGCGTTTAGCAGGTCCTCTGGGCCCAGGAGGTCTTTTCGACCGGAAGAGGCGTCGAATTGGCTGTCTTCTGCTATGATGACCAAATCGGCAGGCAAGTTCATACCTTGACCGAGCGTCGGGGTCGCTGCGAGCACGGCCAACGCCCCCTTTCGCTTATACAGCGCCTCCACTAGCTGGCGTTCCTCAGGAAGCAATTGTCCATGGTGCGTCGCAGCCTGGGATGCCAATTTTCCGCCCACAAGAGTCAAGTACAGCTGATCAGCACCACCCATTTCATCGACGGAAATCTCATACAGACGCTGCTCAGTTTCAGTCAGTTCGACACTACATTCATCAAGCGCTGCCCCGGCCTTTTCTGATATAGAAAAGGCATTCGGTATGGATTGAGAAAAGACGAGAGTACGTAGCCCTGCTCCAGCGGCTGCAGCAGCGACTGATGATGCGACGACACCGGAGTTGGGCGTCACTTTCCAGAACTTGTTTGTCGAAAGCTGAAGTGCTTCGTTCAAGAGTGGTACAAGAGCATAATCGCGGCGAACCTGTGACGCCCATGTCTGCTTCACGCTGAAGAACGCGTTTGGTTTTGCCGTCAGCTTGCGCTTTACAGCAGCAGGAACCCCCGCAGTGGAGCTTTTTGCGCGCGCATTCCGCAAGAGTTTTCGCAGGTCAGCAAGTCTCTTTTCATCGTAAACGACGCATCCCCTTAGTTGCCGGGTTGGTTTCCATGCATTGTCGAGAGCAAGAGAGTTTCTACCTATCAGCTCCGCCAGCCAACCGCTCAGTTCATATGTGTTCTTCATCATAGCCGACATCAGGACGATATCGGCGTCCGGTACGACGCGGGTAAACCCCAAGATGCATAGCATCGCGTCGATTGCTCTGCGGTCTCCGTCAGTGCTCGGATGCATCAGATGACATTCATCGAAGATCAAAAGACCGACGTCATCAAACCGCTCTGGTTCCATATGACTGGTAAGGAGACAGGCTTCTGGCGTCATCACCATGACGTCCGGCAACTCGTCGCTACCCCCAGAAAACCCGAATTCGTCCATACGTTCACCGCGAACGGTTGCCCGCGGAAATGCACCGCGCAGGTCCCGTGCTGTCTGATCAACGAGAGCGTGCGTAGGAGCTAGGAATACCGCCTTGCGCCCTGACAACAAAGTTGCATGGATTTTGAGCTGTGCGGTCGTGGACTTCCCGGCCCCAGTGGGGAACCCAATCGCAGCAGATGTGCCAATCTTGAGGTATCCTTGGGCGACGGCGTCCTTGTGATTACGCCACAGATACGGGCGCGTCTCGGCAACCGTTTTCATGGCCTCGGTCCAACGATCCTCAGGTACGCCATCCGGAGGCGGTAGGTTGACGACCGCACTTTCCATCAGGGCAGAGCCTGCAGCGATCAAGAGACTGGCCAAATGGAACGGTCCGGGAAAGACAGCGATTGCGCCTTCGGGGAATGTATCCTCCAGATCTGATGCGCCGGCGGCGAGCGACTTTACTTCAGAGAAGACTGCTATTGGATCGACCATCCCCCTCACTCGACGCCCTTGCAGCACGAAGGCCAAGGCTCGAACACCTCGCAAGAGTCGATAGTAGAGCGCTGCATTGGCTCGCTCGCCACCGGTACCCGAGACGAGTCGGTCTTGGGGCGGTCGCTTTCGATTCCGAATACGACCAACTTGTCCTTTTGCGAGCATGATCAAGTGAAGAATCAGTTCCGACTGCAGCCAATCGCCGCTCGGGATGCGGACAGAATCTGCCACCTCAGCAGCATCCGCCGATGCCCCGGCTACCAAGAACAGGAGCATTGCCGAAACATCCGGACTGATCGCATTCGGCGATACAAATGAAACTGGCTGGTCCGAGTCCCGTAGAGCGATCGCTTGATGAACCAACTGATAAGCCGTTGCGGCAACAAAGCCTGCCGCTGCCCGGTTTTCTCTATCGGGATCAATGGCTACCAAAGCTTCATTGGTCTGCGCCAACCGGCGTGCAAATCGAATTGTGTCCTCGAGAAGCTCTTCCCCATTTTCACTCTCGCGAAGCAGTACCCTTGCCGATACGATCTCGGCGAAAGCACGTGCAAGACGGTCAGGCAAACCTTCGCGGTCCAGGTCGGGCAAGTCTGGGGTGGACCTGATGAGTTCGGACGTTGCGGGATCATACATTGGCTGCCGCCTCCGCACTGTCGATCTTGACGAGCGCTTTCTCCGCTACACAATCTATCCAGTCGCGAACGTCTTCCAAAACTAAGGTTTCGGCGCGCCGGCGTGCTACGTTGCCCAGTACAGACTTCTCATACCCTTTGAACAAGCCCTTGCGTCCCTTTGCCGATGCATATTTGCCACCAACGGTCACCGCCACGCGGTATGCCCGTTTTTCATTCCATAGAATATCGGCAACAGTCCCGTCGGGGTCTGGGTCTCTGGATACCTCAAGTAGCGAAGTTACCGACGCAATGAGTTCGTTGTCTCGTCCGCCTGTTTCAAACTGCTCAAACTCCGGCCAGACCTTTGATTTAACTTGATTTCGAGGGTTCTTGGTCGCCTTCTCTTCGCAGATGACAACATGGGCAATGCCGTCGCTGTCGAATTCAATAATGAGGCCATCCAACCCTTTGTCCGCTTTAATCATCTGTGGAGCCCGTATGAGAGCCTCATCGTCGAAACGGTGAGCGGCGATCCACGCAATGACCTGAAAAACCCAACCATCCCGATGGTAGGTCTTGTCGCCAGTGCCGACGGTCAAAAGCTTTCGCGCACCTTCGAAACCGCCTTTGGGATAGCGCGCGGGCAAATCGCCTGTGGCGCGCAATATGCGCTCCACTGTTCGCGACTGACCTATTGCGACGCGGGCCAGGAGCTCAGCAAGCTGGTCCTCGTCCTCGATCGTCCAAGTGGAGCCCGACCAACAATCTTTCTGCCGTATTGGGGTTAGGGTGACTGGCATGAGCTAGACGCGCAACTCAGCGATGTCGGTCAAGCTTGGCGTCTTAGCGGTAACTGTAGAATAAGTGTTTCTCATCGTCGGTCTCGCTCAAATGTAGAACTTAAATGGCTGGCGTTCGGCGTCCTTGGCGCTTCCCATGACCAGAACATCGCCGACCTTATCGGCAAATCTGATCGTGACAGGCTGACCGTCATTGTAACTTGCCGAGTTGTAGTTGATTTTTGTTAGCCGCATGATGTCTTGGAGGACGTCTTTGATATCCGGCAGGTCACAGCTTGCCCGAAGTACTGTGATGAACAGGGGGTTTGGTGTCTCTGGACCAAGGTAGGTATCGATCCTTGGCACGTATCCCGATGTCCAGAGGAATGCGTCCTTCTCACCAAGTATGAGCGCCGTGCCGCGGATGGTGGGATAGTCGCCATCCCGATAGAGTTTCGTCTCCCCATGTGTGGTCTGAATTCGGATTGCGACGATGTTAGTGTCTTCTGGAGCAGCCTCAGAGAATGCGTCCCACTCGTCATTGGTGAATTTTGTTCGACCGTGGATGAACAGTAAGCATTCGCGGAGGGCCGTCTGGCTGTTGAGCGGGCAGAACGTTTATCGAGTGTCCTTATGGACGCACACGAAGACACTCGCCGTATTCAAGTTTTGTCGGTCTCTGATACCGGCCGTCGTCGGCGTTGGACGGATGACGAGAAAATCCGCATCGTTGAGGAAAGTCATGGTGGTGGCGTGACTTTGGCTGAGGTCGCGCGGCACCATGATATTTCGCGATCACAGCTTTACGATTGGCGATATAGGCACAAGCATGGGCTGCTTGGGGCTATGCCGCAATTTTTGCGCGTCCTTCAGGTCGCAGACTGTTCTGACCCTGATGATGTTCCAGCGCCGCCAGCGCCTGTATTGACGATCGACCTTGGTCCTCGGTGTCGTGTGACGATCCCCTCCGGCTTTGACATGGAGGCTGCTGCGCGCCTGCTCAATGGCTTGATGGTGCGGCCATGATTGCGTTTCCGGCTGGCACGAAGGTGTGGATTGCAGGTGGCGTGACGGACATGCGGCGTGGAATGAACACCTTGGCTTTGGCGGTCCAGCAGGGTCTTGGGCGTGATCCGCATGCGGGTGAGATCTTTTGCTTCCGGGGTCGCAAAGGTGATCTGGTAAAATTGCTGTGGCATGATGGGGTCGGCATGTCGCTGTATGTGAAACGCCTCGAGGCAGGCAAGTTTATTTGGCCTGTGAGCCAGGGTGGCACGGCGGTAGCGATCTCCGCAGCCCAGCTCGGCTATCTTCTGGAAGGGATCGACTGGAGGAACCCGCGCTGGACGCAAAGGCCTGAAAGGGCTGGATAATTTGCACAGCAGCGCCTGTTTTTATTGGCCTTTCGCCGTGTCCATGGTATGGATTTGCCATGTCAGACGTCGCCTCTGAAATCGCCGGATTGCGCGCCGCACTTGCTGCGCAGACTGCCTCGGCTGAGGCTGCACACGCCCGCGCACAGGCGGCGGAAGCCGAATTGGCGCAGGCCCGCGCCTTGGCATCCTGCACGGAAGCGATGATCCAGGAATTGAAGCTGGAGATTGCCAAGCTGCGGCGCGACAAATACGGCATCTCCTCCGAGCGTCGCGCACGGCTGATTGATCAGCTGGAATTGCAGCTTGAAGAATTGGAAGCAGCTGCCACCGAGGATGCGCTGGCGGCTGAAGTGGCCGCTGCTGCGGACACGACCAGCACGGTGCGCGCCTTCACGCGGCGTAAACCGGTGCGCAAACCCTTTCCAGACCATCTGCCACGTGAGCGTGTTGTGGTCGAGGCGCCGACCAGCTGCACCTGCTGTGGTTCCGACCGGATCGTGAAGATGGGCGAAGACATCACCGAGACGCTTGAAGTGATCCCCCGCCAGTGGAAGGTGGTCCAGACAGTGCGGGAGAAGTTCACCTGCCGGGCCTGCGAAAAGATCAGCCAGCCGCCGGCCCCGTTCCACGCCATTCCGCGCGGTTGGGCAGGGCCGCAGTTGATCGCGATGATCGCTTTTGACAAATATGGACAGCACCAGCCATTGAACCGGCAATCCGAACGGATCGCACGGGAGGGGATTGAGCTTAGCCTGTCCACTCTGGCTGATCTGATCGGTCATGCCTGTGTGGCACTGGCCCCGATCCATGCGCTAATCGAGCGTCACGTGCTGGACGGCGGCCGTCTGCATGGCGATGACACGACCGTGCCGCTGCTGGCCCGCGGCGGCACGAAGACGGCGCGGCTCTGGACCTACGTGCGCGATGACCGTCCTTGGGATGGGGGTGCGCCACCTGCCGCCCTCTTCAAGTTCTCGACAGATCGTCGCAAGGAGCATCCGACCCGACATCTGGCTGGATGGCATGGCGTGCTGCAATCGGACGTCTATGGCGGCTACAATGACCTTTATTTGGCAGATCGCAGTCCAGGTCCGGTGCGTTCTGCGCTGTGTTGGAGCCATGCCAGACGAAAGTTCTTTGAACTTGCCGACATCAAGGCCATCGCCCGCAAGGGCAAAAAGGTTGCAGAAGAAATCTCGCCTATCGCTCTGGACGCTGTGACGCGGATCGACGCCATCTTTGATGTCGAGCGTGAGATTAACGGCCTGTCAGCCGCAGCGCGCCTGGGGGTTCGCCAGCAGCGGGTTGTGCCGCTGGTCAACGATCTGCATGACTGGATGCGGGCCGAGCGGGCCCGGATGTCAAAGCACAACCCTGTCGTCAAGGCGATCAACTACATGCTGGAGGAAGAAGGCCGCTGGGTAGCCTTCACTGCATTCCTTGATGACGGGCGCCTCTGCCTGACCAACAATGCTGCCGAACGCGCCCTGCGCGGCATCGCATTGGGCAGAAAGTCATGGCTATTTGCAGGGTCCGAGCGCGGTGGTGACAGGGCGGCCTTTATGTATACCCTCATCGTCACGGCAAAGATGAATGACATCGATCCGCAGGCATGGCTGGCCGATGTGCTCGCACGTCTGCCGGACATGCCGATGTCACGGGTGCATGAATTGCTCCCTTGGCATTGGAAAGCCGCAACCGAATTGAAGAGGATTGCCGCATGACACTGGTCGCGCGCCTCAAGGTCACACTGTCCGACGTCGAACCTCAGGTGCTGCGGCGCTTTGATGTGCCACTCAAGATCAAGCTAAACCGCCTGCACGAGGTGATCCAGGCGGCCATGGGATGGACCGACAGTCACCTCTATGAGTTCCGGGCCGGTGGCGTCGGCTGGGGTGTGCCTGATCCTGACGGCTATTACGATGGCCCGCTGCCCGCGAACAAATCCAGCCTGCTCGATGTGCTCGAAGATGTCGGCACCAAGACCATCCATTACATCTATGACTTTGGCGACAACTGGCACCATGTGATCAAGGTCGAGAAGATCGATGATGCCATGCCGGGTGCCGACTACCCACGCCTTGTCAGGGCCACCGGTGCTTGTCCCCCTGAAGATGTGGGTGGCTTCCCGGGCTACGCCGACTTCCTCGAAGCCATGGCCGACCCTGAGCACGAAGAGCACGACCGGATGCTGGAATGGTATGGGGGAAAGTTCGACCCCGACGAGGCAGAGATCGGCCGTATCCTCGACAACTTCGAGCGCCTCGCCAAAAAATGGGCCCCAAAGCCGCGCAAACCAAAAGCCGCACCCAGAAGCCTCTGATCAATATAGCACGGCTGCGGCCTTCGGCGGATGCTTACGATGAACAGTTCCTTTGGGTTCTTTCCGAATTTTCTTCGGTAGGTCTGCAACACCTGCTCGATCAACTTCGCCGCGGCATCTTTCGATAGATGAAACTCTTTGTCCTGGGTCATCCAAGGTCCGTTGGCACCACGAAAAACAACACCGTCACCTTCACTTAGGAACATCTGAGCCGCACAGCAGGCGTGGTTGTCAGGATGGTTGGGCAGCAATTTGAATACTAGACCAATGTAACAGACACCCTCCCGCATTCCCGCGATCTTCCATGGAGGGAATTCCTGACTCTTATAGAATAGTGCCGTCGCGAGATTCCATGAAACGGTGGCGGGATCTTGAACGCCACGAAGAGGGTTGCCTGCCTTGTTCAGAAATTTCTTTGGCGCCAATGTAGTTTCCCGAATAAGTTGGCACGGCTGGCCTAGTTTGAGCAGCCGCGCTTTCACTTGGCGATGAAAATCCGGCACATCGTCGAAAATTCGCTCATCACCGAGGTCGATGATGTCGTCGAACAGTGGTAGGTCTGACTTCGATTTCTGCTTCCGCGAGAACTCACCAGGTGTAAGCTCGACGTTACGGCGTCCCGTGGCAAGCGGCCGACAGCGTTCAAAAACGAGCTCCGGAACCGCAAAGACCCAAACGTCAATTGTTTTTTCCTCGTCTTTGAGGTGACCTTCAATTGGGGCGAGAAACATATCGACCGTCTTCGACACGGCTTCATGGTGGTTCTCAAGTGTGGTCTGGTCCTCAATTGCAGTCTCGGAAAGCCTGTAGACTGTTATGTCGTCCGGATCGACTGTTATACCATAAGCCTCCTCCAATCCGGGAAAGTTGGACAAATGCGGGCGGAAAATTTTCTCTCTTTTCGTAGGCTTCGGGACATGAACACGTTTTAGGACTTGAGCCAGCCAATCTCGGAACAGTTTCTCGCCGCGATCCGTGGAAATAAGGCCAACGGATATTTCGCGCCGTTTGGCGCGTTGGTGTGGGCCATATAGGAAGAGGCCATCTTTTGGATGATCAAGTACCTGAGCATGTCCGAACTGAAGCTGCGGTTCGTCGATGTGGAGTACTTGTAACGACGTCTCCGGAAACTGTTTCACGCGTCATCCTCATTGAAAAAGCCATCAAGTGTCGTCACATCTATTTCTTCGCCGTCTTCGCCAAGCTTGTTGGTTTGGCGGGCACTCACGGGCGACGTTGCCTGAATAGGCATGGCATCGACTTGCACGTGGACGCCGGTGCCCAAAGGAAGTGCAATGTAGGGGCTGTCTCCGGCGAGAACCTCGAGGAAAGCCATCAACCGACCATGCCAAGCTTTGTTTCGCCACGAGCCCGCTACTGAGCGACGCAGGCGGTGTTGCGCACGATGGTCATTGATCCGAGTTGGAACTTTTTTGTCGTCGATGTCGGAGAACAATACACGGCTCTTGAGCCGATAGTGAGGGAATGGAAACGTGCTTGCTTTTGCGCTTACGCCAAATTCCCAAAGTTTTCCTTTGGCGACATTGCGTAGCATCGAATTTCGTCGCTGTCCTTGACGCCCCCAGGCGACTCGCTGGCCAATATCGACCTGATTCTCCTGAACAATCTGCGCTAACCCGTTTGAATACTCGTGAGCGAGAAACCCTTCCCGTTTGCAGTGCTTTTCCCAAGCTTGCCTCAAGAGGCTTATGAGCATGTTGCCCGCGCCACGGGGATCAATTTCATACGCATCCCAGCCTTGTTCGCCAAAGACTTCGAAGTCGATAGTCGCGACAGATTGGAAGCCTCCTGTACCCACAAAATGAGCGTTGAAATCAGCCGCTGGCGCGAAAGTGACGAAACCTTCACCATGAGGCACAAGCGGATAGTCAAAGGTGTCAACTGACGCCTTGAGCGCGGTCCGATTGACCGCACCAGTTGGCACCACATAACTGAGTGCGTCTGGCACTGATAGAATGCGAAGCCAGTTCGATGTCAGTATCTCAGGCTCGTCGCGCAGGTTAATGGACCGCCTGCGATGATACGCAGCCCATTCCGGCTGTATCACCGGTTCGCGCAGCCGCGGGACGTTTTGCCTCTCCAGCGACTTAAGGAGTTGCTGCAACCCAACAGCCCATCCCTTTTCAAAATTAATGTACTGTAAATCGACGATTCCGAAAACCGGTTGGTAGTCGCGCAGACGCAATGGGAAGATAAAGTTCGGATCAGGAAGTCGGTTCATGAGATCCGTTGCGATGCCAATCTCTTGAAGAACACCTTTGCGTTTCAATGTTTCATTGCTGCAGCACAACAACATCTTCACAGCTTCGTCTTGAAGGGTTGTTGTCAGTCTAGTCCGCCAGGGATCGCCGGTGTCCAGTTCCAAGATATCTGCGAACACCTCATAACCTGCCGCTTCCAAGCGCGGTGCAATCCAGAGCGCGAACTGGTCGTCTCCAGGGGTCGCTTTTGAGATGAATAGCTTGGTTCTTCTTGTCGATGTGGCGCTGTTCATGCCGCTGCTGCTCTCAGATATTTATTTGTCATTGTGCTGCCCTCGTCTCGGCCAGAAAAGCTGCAAACGGTCTAATATCTTCCTTCACGCTCGCTGTCTCTAAAGCGGCCATGTAAGCCGCGCGCTGTTCGAGCTTGATGACTGTCCATGGTTGCCCGGCAGCGGCCATCATGACGTTCATCAGAAAGCGCGCTATTCGACCGTTCCCGTCCAGGAACGGATGGATAAATACGAAGATGAAATGTCCAAGGACGATCCGAACAGTCGGGTCATCTTCCTCCTTGAGCAGGTCGAAGAAGACCGGCATGCAGTCTCGAACGGCTTCAGGACTCATTGGGACATGCTGGGATTGCCGAATGTACACAGGGGACGATCGGTAGCCTGCAAGTTGAGAGGCCTTCAGGATGCCCGCTGTGACAGACGGTGCGAACAGGTTGCGATACCAATCACTCAGATCGCGCTCAACAACCTCACCCGCGTCAGCACCTTCAAGAACTGCCCGAATGCTTTCCTTCACTCTCTGAAATGCTTCCCAATATCCACGCGCTGCAAGGGCGTCTTTCAGCGCTCGGTCTTGCTCATCTGTTTCTGGGTTCCAGGTCCCCGAACGCACTTTGTCAATCAGTTCCGGCGAGACACGATAGCCCTCAATGGAGAGCGAATGATACGCATCCGTGACATAGATTTCGTCGATCTGCTTGAGATAGGCGTCGATGTCATTGGTGATGGGTTGGGCCTTTGGAAAGAGATCAATAACATCGTCGCGCATGCTCTCCCACTTCAAGCGGATGCGATGCACGTGGGGTGAGGTGATCCGCCCGGCGTTTGGCACAAGAATCGACTGCTCAAAGGGGTTGATCTCGCGGACGTCATGCGAAGCGGCTTTCATCGCCGCAAGAATTTCGTCCGCGACCTTTTCGGACCCGATGCTTCTAAAAGCACCAGCAAGCCTGCCGGCCGCTCGCGTGTGCCCCCCGTCCAACAGCTTGCCAAGCAGCCGTGAGGCATCCGGCATCATAGCAAGCACAGTGCGCGCTTCTGTCGGATGGTTTTGGAAGAAGATCTCGGGAACGAGGATTAGGGCATCCTCGACGGAGAATAGGCGTAAATTGTCGACGATTTTGAGCGCCTCATCTGACGCGATCGTTGCGCGCGTCTCAAAAAGCGACGTGTTGTGGGGCAGATCGGTCTTAGAGTTTCCGCCCTTGACCGCTCTTACCAAGAGCTGAGCAGGAACTGTCGTGTTTCCAGCATGTATGATGAGGGACTGTTCAGGAAACAGAGACCAGTCAGTGCCAAACCGATCTGACAGGTATTGTGCGCAGAATCCCCAAAACGATGTGTACCATGCTGTGCTCTCACCGGCGTTTTCATCGGGGCGTGATGGGATGTACCAGCCCTTCATGACTTCCTTCAGGAAGCCTGCCTTCAGCTGATGGGGTGGATGGCTCCTGCTTCAACCGGCATTGAATTGCATGAAAGCCACTGGCGATTCCTCAACTCGGCAATTCGAATACTTTGCCGACGGGGCGCGGGATCTGCGCGTAGGTGACGGCGGCGGCATCGCGCAGACCGGCAGGCAGGGGGCCGACGAGGATCAGCACATTGGCATGACGCGGAGTGCCCACGACCCGCAGATGCGACCCGGACAGATCGAGCCCCATCGCCCGCGCGACAGAGGGGCCGGGCAGCACGAAGGCCGGCAGATCGCGCGCCATGGCCGCCGCGACCGCCCGCCTGATCCCGGACATCGCGCCCTCTCGCGCCCCGACCAAGGTCATTGCCGCCTCAACGCGCCCTGGCTCCAGCCATAGAGCAGGCCCAAGAACAGGATTGCCAGGAAAACGCCCATGTCGAGCAATGCGATCAGCCCTTCTTCGCGGTAGACGACCGCCCACGGATACATGAACGCCATCTCCATGTCAAAGGCCAGAAACAGCAGCGCATAACCGGCATAACGCGCATGGTAGCGCACCCAGACCGGATCGCGCGACAGGGTGCCGGCGGTGGCGGGCACGTCCTTGCCGGGTTCCGCGCGCGCCCGCCCGATGGCCCGGGCGAACCCATAGAGGCTGAGCACGAAACCGAATACACCGACACTCAGCCCGAAAAGGATCGCGTATTGGGAAAGTTCGCTCATCCGTGGCACCTCATTTGAAGTCCCAAATCTATTTCAGACTAGAAGATTCTGCAATGCGGTCAATTCGTAGGGGCGAGTGGTCAGCAGACAGCAAACAAGAGGACGCGACCAGACCCGGATCGTTACACTTTGCTCAACTCAGTCCGGCCAGCCACCATGACACTGCAAACAAAAGAGCCGAATTGGGGTCGGCCCTGCGCGTGTATTCCCGTTCAGAAGCCGTCCGCTTCGGTCTGCGCGCTGGCCAAAAGCGAAGCCAAGCGATGCCCGAAACCGTCATAATTCTGTAACAATCGCCTGCCATTCAGCGGCAAGGGTCTTTGGCGGGATTCGCCAGCCTGTAGCCCCGCCGGATACCCGGACGAAAGAGACTCTTGCGGATGCCTCGATGGCATTTTCCTGACAGAATTGGAGAACACGAAATGAAAATGAAGTTTATATCGGCGGCATTGCTCGCCGCTGCGGCGGGCGTCGCGCAGGCCGACGAAACCTCTGGTTTCAACCTCAAGGCAGGGAGCGGGATAACCTTCAAGAATGCTGATGGTACCGCGTCTTTCCGGGTGGGGGGGCGCCTGCAGTGGGATTACGATTCGACCGATTCCGACATCAGCGGTAAGAGCGATGATTTCGATGTGCGTCGCGCACGGATTTTTTTCGAGGGTAAATATCTCGACTGGGCCTTCAAGGCACAGTTCAATCTCGCCGAAAGCGGTACCGGCGGCGGCAGCGCCGAGGACCTCTATCTGCGCTACACCGGTTTTGGCAAGATGGCCCGGATCACAGTGGGTAAGCAAAAAGAACCGTTTGGCCTTGAGCAACTTACCAGTTCCAAGGACATTTCATCGCTTGAACGCTCGGCCCTGACCGAATTCTACGCGCCCGGCCGCAACGCCGGTGTGCAACTGCACGGTGCAGGTGACAACTGGACCTACGGCCTGGGCGTTTTCGAGGCGGCCGGCAACGGCAGCGATGATTTCGGCAATACGGCCATCACCGGCCGCGTTACCTATGCCCCGATCCAGACCGATGATCTGGTCTTGCATCTTGGCGCCGGCTTTACCAGCCGTGATGCCGCTCTGCCTGCCAACGAAACCGATGCGTACAACATCGAATTGGCGGCCGCATCGGGGCCCTTTCACACGCAGGCCGAATACTTCAACGCTGACATGGGCGGGGTTGATGTGGACGGATACTACATTCAGGCAGGATGGGTTCTGACCGGTGAAAGCCGTCCCTACAGCAACGGCGTGTTCAAGCGGGTGAAGCCAAGCAGTTCGAAAGGTGCATGGGAAGCAGTGCTTCGCTACGAGGACGGATACGGCAAGTTCAGCGATGTCGGTCTTGGTACGACAGAGGGTAAGCAAACCACCGTCGGCATCAACTATTACCCGAACAACGCCGTTCGCCTTGGTCTGAGCTACATGGATGGCAAGCAGGCCAGCGGCGAGAACGGAAAAGAGATCAGGGCACGAATGCAATTCGTATTTTGACCTGACCGGTACAGAAGAATGCAGAGCGGCGCGGGCAATGGCGCTAATCAAATTGCCGCCGTCCTGCATTCGAATATCTTCACCGGGGACTACGTGGATGTTGGCAGGTCTAGGGCCTTTTGCGCACTGAGAATCACTTAACCGAGTGGCGCGGGATCGCCGAGGTCTGGACTGCGGACACACTGTCGGCATCCATTGACAATTCGCAACTTCAATATTCCCGGTGCTTGGTTTAGGATTTGTGAAGGAGCGTGTCTCAGAACGAACCGATAAGGGGGAAGATTCCATGTGCTTGTCCGCGCAAGTCAGCTTTGCCGCCAGCGTTTTTCTTGTTGGCGGCGGCACGGCCATTTCAATTGTGGCGTGGCGGCGAAACAAACGGTATCTTCCGCTTGCCCTGATGCCGCTTTTTGCCGGACTGCAGCAGTTCACCGAGGGCTTCGTCTGGGTCGGCATGAACGGAAACGATCCCCTGACGGTCTTATGGGGAGCTATGGCTGTCTCTTATACACATCTCCGAGCCCACGAGACGTAGAGG
>OJBT01000116.1_pt1 | contig 27239 bp, 32 predicted proteins | sample 1591101 | NCBI WGS metagenome assembly OJBT01 (sample SAMN05416773, study PRJEB24817) | seawater metagenome | isolation source: Sea water | place: Canada:Atlantic | collected 2013-11
CTCCAATTAATGTGGTTAATGTGGTTTTGGTGTCCAGTTTGTTGGGGGAACCTCACTACCCTTTAATTGATATTAGGTTTTAATGAACGACAGCGAGCTTACCATCGGCATAAAATTCCTTGATCGTAAACGACCAGCTATTAAAGGATCCATTTTGTTTAAAGCTCACTGTGTTGTCGTTTGTGAAACAGCGTATGATTTCTTTGTTTAACGCATGTTTTGAGCGAATAGGTTTTGGATTAAAAAAAGCAACATTGATACCCTTTTGCTTATCTCGCGCAGAGGCAAACTCAAAACCCTCTATGCCTAGCTCTCGCATTGCTGCCCCAGTTTGTTTTGTAAAGCTGTAGTCCGTTGGGTCGGTTAGCTTTTTTTGCCATTTAATAGATGATTGCAACTTAGCACCGTAATCGGTGTTGTAATTGACTTGAAATAACGTGTGCGATGTTTTTAAGGTGTTAATAGGTTTATTTACCATCCCTGACCAGAATAGAAAGCGATAGTAGGCGGTTTCGGCAAGGGCTGTATGTGCTGAAAGGGAGCCATAGAACAAGCTATTGTCATATCGCCCACCAAAGCGCGAGCCGTGACTAAGCGGGGGATAGCGAAAGGGTGAGCTAATTAAGTAGTCTGGGTGGTTAACCTTTAAAGGCGGTTTAGATGCTTCTAGTATTTGTTCTAATAATACCTGTTCATCTATATTATCGACTATTTCTAAGGTGGCGACTTCTTCCTGATCTTCAACGACTCGAAAAGCTAATCCATTAATGTTTTGAATTAAACCGTCTAACGTCAAGTTTTGCCACGCATTGCATCTAAGTAGTTAACAACATCATTTAGCCCTGTTACTGTTTGAATTTGATCAACAGGCACGCCTCTGGTATGAACGTTCTCTGTTTGTAACCAGTGCAGCATGTCAATTTTCTTACCACCAACCAGTACATATAAAGCCCTGTATAAGCGTATAACTAAGCTCGCTAATTGGCCAGGAACACTATCGGGCTTTATGCCTTTTTTTAAGGTGCTCCTATCTTTACCAACAATACTAGCTAATTCAACTTGAGTGAGGTTGAGCGCTTTTCCAACATTCAGAAGCGCTTTAGAGAGCACCATGTCAGGAGATAGTTCTTTATGTTGTTGTGTAACGTTCATAAGACATTTTTTTAATGAGGTCAATCAACATATTAGCATAATTATGTTGATTATCCACAATATTTTGCAAACAGGTGAGGGTTATGGTTTTGTAACTTGTGCCCGATCTGTTGTTCAAACTTTTATTTTTTATAATTCTTAATTGCATTCATCAGAATATGAATTATTGGACCGATCCAAATTCGTTTGCATAAATATTTAAAATGACTGTTTATTTTAGGTCTGTGGAGAACGCTAGACTAAAGCAAGAAGCAGAGCGCCTCAAATCACTAAACTACACATACACATTTAGCTTACGTAAATCTTTACCGTCATAATTCTCCGATACTGTCTGTAGGTCATTAACCGCCTAACATCCGTTAATTCTATGGTTCGTATAATGTATATTATGTTAAATAGATTATGAGAATATAATCAAGGGTGTCCGACAATATTGGGAGAAAAACAGCCCTAGGATGATTGTATCTAATTGATTTATTTATCATTATACCTCTCGGTTTTTTCCACTTTCTGCACGTTTTCTGTCTTCCGACTGTACATATACGGTATCCGTGGTCGCCATGCTGGAGTGACCTAGGTCATCTGATAAGTCTTTTAAAGCTCTCCCACGTTCAATTTCTAGACTAGCACCTGTATGGCGCAGCCAATGGGTTGAGACTTCCTTAAATTTGCGTGCTATTTCTTCACCTTGTTGTTTTTTCATCGTTTCATAAGCTTGATCAAAGACTTCTTGCACAAGTCTTGATAGCTGGCGAGCAGTCATGCCACCACTACCACGAAGTTTTTCAACGATAGGATGCTTTTCCCCAGCTAAGGGTAAACTGCTCATCTCACGATACAAACGGTAACGTTTCAGGTAAGACATAAAACTAGGCGGTACGGTAATATCACGTAACTTACGTCCTTTACCATAAACTTTGAGCCACCAGTTCTTGTTTGAATCCTCCCAAAAATGCCCCATAACGGGTACCCAGTCAGGGCGTTCTGAAAACTCAGAAATTCTTAAAAATAGTGTTTTTAATGCAGCAATTAAGAACAAATTACGCTCAAAGCGTGAATTTTCATCAGCCATTGCCGTTACAGTTTCTAGTAAGAACAACCATTGTTCTTCAGATAATCGCTTCACATCTTTTACCTGAGCATCTTTGATAAAGTGTCGACAATCCTTTTTTGCTAATTGTGCAGGATTACCAACACAATATTCCTCATCCATTAGGTATTTATAAAAAGCAATAATGGCTGTAAATGTGGAACTTAATGTCTGTTGAGATGGCCTGTATTTTTTCTTATCGGGCGTTGAATTATCGCCTTTAGAAACAACCAATCTATATGGCGACCAATCTTTATTTTGAATATATGTTCCATCACCCTTGGATTGGAATTTATCGTGGTTCGCTAAACTGATCCATGTTTGTGGTGGTTTCCAACAGAAATCAGCATAATCTAAAATATCAATTTTTCGAAAGCCATGACACGGATTCTCATTTATGACAAAACTCCATAACAGAAACTTTTCGATTTCAGAACGAAACCGTGTGTAGGTATGTTGAGACTTGTTACGTCCAATGTAGGAAAGAAATTCTTGTCCCCATAGCCAGCTTTGTTTTCGCCAACTAGGGCCAGACGATAAAAAAGATTCCAGTTCTGCAAATTCATCCAATGAAATACCTTTAAGCTCCTTAAAGGTTGGATACAGTGCTACAGGCTTGTGTATGGCCATTGTTAACCCCGAGATTATTTGATTTCGAGTATATAACACCTATACACTTATGTCTAATACTAAACAGTATTGGACATAAGGGTGGTACCGGCTTAACGTCTAAGCCGATCCGAATGCAGAGTCGTTGCCAGAGTCAATACGTTTTACATTGAAAGTTTCTTGGCCCGTTGGAAAGCCAACGTAAAGATAAAACATTACAAATATGCTACACATTGCTATAACAACTGGCTTCAATAGTTGCATTGTTTATACAGCTTTGAAAATCGGCGTGCGTCCACGGAAGGCCGTGTTTGACCGGAACGATGCTTGAGCAATTTGTTATAATTTACCCTTTGCAGGAAACCGTTTATTTTACAATCAACCCTTTCCATTTATGTACCCTCCTTTGCTAATAACCTTTATGTTAAGACACGTTTGTTATGTTGCAAGGTCGAGCACCATTTCATCACTAGCCATGAACCCAAGTTTTTCATAGATTGGGCGGGCGCCTTCTGATGCCAATAAACGAACTGTTTTGACCTCGTTTAACCTAAGCCATGCCAACGCATCCTCACTGAGTCGCATTGCCATACCATTCTGGCGATAATTCTTCACCACATAAACATCGCCAATAAACCCATAAGTAGGTGATGAATAATACCGGAAGGGTAGATCTGATTTAATAAATACCCCAACAGAAGCTACAATCTCGCCATTTGAACGTGCTACAAAATGAGAAGCCACCTTATTTTCGTATAGTCTTTTATAGTCCTCCAGGACAATAGTGCTCGCATTTTTGGCAAGCAAATCGCCGTGCCCTGCTTCGAGGAACATCGCCATTTTCATTTCCACAATCCGTGGCAAATCATCAATTTCTGCGACACCATATTCAATATTATTCATTGCACCCAACATTGTTTTGCAACTTAACGCCGCAATAAAAGGCGAGCATTAGCGAGTCCAGCCCACAGTTTTTGTGGGCGATTGCTAATTGCCTTGTTATGTGTTTTTTAACCACTTCATTCATTGATTATACAAAACCCATTGCCAAAAGGGTCTGCACAATAAGCAATGGAACCCCAATCTCCACTTTCTCCTCCTTCATGAAATCCTCCCAGCTTCAATATTTTTGATACAACCTCATCAACATTATTGCAGAGAAAATCTAAATGGACAGGCGTCCAATGACGCGCATAGTCTCGGACAACATCACTTGATTTAAGTGGCTTTGTTCCAGCTTCTTTTTCTTGTAGGTAAATGTCAGAGTTTTCTACGGAAAGAACAACCATATTACTACCTTGGTCACGAACTTTTTTACAACCAAGCGCTTCAACATAAAAATACTCTGCTTTTTTTAAGTCTGAAACATCAATGCTCACTGATATTTTTATCATGACACATTCTCTTTTAAATTCATTTAGTTCAATTTATTTTCGTGCTATATGCCTTTTCAATGCAGACACATAACGGTTAAATTCACTTGACCGGCAACACAAAGTGTAGCGAAGCGAAACGGTGTGTTGACTAGTCTTGTGCAATGATTTGTTATACCTCTCCCTTTAACTCCGCAATTGTATTGTTAGCAACATCATAAATTTCTTTTTTGCTTTTCCCCTTAGTAATAGTGTATTCAACTGTAAGATTGCCAATGTGGTTATGTAAAAATTGTGCCTCATTTACAAATTTCTCAATTCTTGGGTGTTCGACTAAATTGGGAGTAAAACAGCCCTAGGATCACTTTTACCAATTGATATACTTATCATTATACCTCTCGGTTTTTCCACTTTCTGCGCGTTTTCGGTCTTCTGACTGCACATACATAGTATCAGTCGTCGCTATGCTGGAATGCATTAGATCCTGAAAATCTTTTAATGCGCGACCGCGCTCAATTATTCAAACCCTAGATATTCACGATAGCGATTAAGTGATTCGGGACTATTCGATAAACAAAGGGAACTCAGGGGTCAGGTCTTGCATTGTGCAACTTTGGATATCCTGAGCGTTTTTTATCCGGTTTATATATTTAAAGGCTAATATCTTTAGGGGTTAATTCAAATGAAGGTGTGTAAAATGCAAGACGCACACCCTTAGTGTGCGTACTGACTGAGGAAGACCTCAATCGATATACCATCGTTGTTGAGAATTTGAAACATGAGGGCGCAATCTACCCTCGAATTGCCGAGGAAGGGCTACTATTCTATTACAATGATGGTAGCTATAACCTCCTAGATAGGTTGCTGCGATAAGATCGAGGCTGACCGGCAGGCATTTACTCAATCCGGTCGTTTTATTTTAGCACTCCCGATCTATCTACCGCCCGGGCGCTACTCCCCTACTCCTGCTTAATAAAGCCCACAGAGGTAGGCCGCGCGTCAATAGTTGCTGTGGATAGTGATATCACTTGCACTCTCTCAAAGTGATAGTATAGTATCACTTATGAGAACAGAACTAGTCACAACACTAAAACGCCAAGCCACTAAAATATTGGCAGAATTACACGATTCCAAAGAGCCTGTACTGATAACTGAACATGGTCAACCATCAGCGTATCTTATCGACGTTGATGACTATGAAATGATGCAAAACCGAATGCACATTCTCGAAGGCTTAGCGCGTGGTGAAACAGCTATAGCCGAAGGTCGTACATTCACTCAAAAAGAAGCAAAAGAGAAAATGAGTAAGTGGCTAAAATAATATGGACAGAGCCGGCTTTACTCGACCTTAACGAAATAGCAGAATACATCGCAATAGATAAGCCAACTGCTGCTAGCAATCTAGTTCAAAAAATATTCACAAATACAGAACGACTTGAAGTCTTTCCAAGTTCAGGACGTAACCCACCCGAATTACAAAAATCCAGATATAAAGAAATTATTGTTAATCCATGCCGTATTTTTTATCGTGTTGATGGAGACAATGTTTATATAGTGTATGTTATGCGTAATGAAAGAACATTAAGGCAATTTTTATTAAATGAAAGAGAAAATAAAAACAGCTAAAAATGTATAACGAATCATGGAGCTGGGTTGGTATTCAAACTGAAGAAGTTGTTGGCGAAAACATCGTTGGAAATCTCCCCCAGCCCTACCTGACTTTCTTATGACCTCACGCCTGAGGTGCTTGGCATTATCTAAGCAAGGCCTGATAACTCAACACAAGTTTGGTACCGGTTTATCTGGAACACGCAGTGCGATCGAGCACCTTGGTTATGTGCAAATTGATACCCTATCAGTTGTTGAACGTGCACATCACCATGTATTGTGGAGCCGAGTGCCTGGCTATGATCAAAGCCACTTAAATCAGCTGGTTAGCGATCAGCACATCTTTGAGTATTGGCACCATGCTGCTTCGTATTTGCCCATGCGTGACTATCGTTATGCGTTACCGAACATGATCTCAATACGCAATGGTGAGAGCCGCTATTACAAGAATGTAGATAAACGTCTGATGAAGGAGATTCTAGCCCGTGTGAGCGCAGAGGGCCCGCTACGCTTGCGTGATCTGGACAAAGTCAACAAGAGCAAAGAAAGTTGGTGGAACATGGCCCCTGGCAAACGCGCCATCGAGAAGCTGTTTATGCAAGGTGACCTAATGGTGTGCGAACGTAATGGCATGGAAAAGGTTTATGACCTCCCCCAACGCTGTTTGCCGGAAGACTTAGATTTGAGTATGCCTACGCTGAGCGAATATGCGACTTATTTATTTGACACCACGATCAGGGCACACGGTGTTTTTTCATGGAAGCAGCTATTACACTTGAAAACAGGTAAACCTCTTCGAGATGCGATGCGTAAAACTCTCGATAAACGCATCGAAGACGGAACCATCATGGCACTGGATAACGCCTATGCACCTAACATCTACGTAGACATTAAAGCACTTGAACAAGCAACGGCAATTGAAACCAGCTGGGTGAAGATATTATCTCCATTTGATAACGCCGTGATCCACCGTGATCGCTTAAGTACGTTGTTTGGGTTCGACTATCGGATTGAGTGTTATGTCTCGGCACCTAAGCGTGTATTTGGTTACTTTTGTCTGCCAATCCTCTATGGAAACAAGTTCGTCGGTCGAGTCGACTGCAAGGCACATCGAGCCGACCAAGGTTTTGAAGTTATAACCTTAAGCCTGCATGATGACACAATTGACCGACATCAGTTTATTCCCGCGTTAATTGAGGAGCTACAAAGGCTCGCCAACTTTAACAAATGTCCCCTGCTTGATGCTAGAGTAGTTACTGCTTAGAAAATTGGAAAACAAGCAGTATGCTATCGCCGGACAAATTGATAATCGAGCGCAGATACCCCCCCCCCAGATTTTCCTTGGGAACAGCATGACCAAGAGGCATTAGAGTTGGTCAAAATACTAATATAAGCAATTGGTGAAGCCTTTTGCATTTACAATCGTATAAACTTAACAGGACACCTGATCTCATCAATAACATTATTTAAAGGAGCCGAACACGTAAATTATGGAACAGGTTCTTATATATCAGATAGTTTAACTTGGGGAATAGTCTCGAATCCTAGACAAAGGGTTTCATTTGAAAAACGTTGGCCGGGTGTCTTCGCAAAAGTGCTTAAGGTATCTGGTAGGGAAATTTGAGTTATAGAAAACTGTCTTAATAATAGGACAGGCTGTCTGCAGCAAAATTTTGAATGAAAAAGGAGGGTTTAATATTTCTGACAATGAAAGGCTCTCTCAATTGCTTAGCCCGCCGTTAAATTCTACATATTCACAATCATCTGAAATGCAAACTAGATGGTTAACTTTGCTATTCAAGAGTTGCAGAGTTATGGGTAGTATAGCCGCTGCTAGAGAATGGCTAGATGCACCGAAATATGTGTTAAATAATGAAAAACCAATAGATCTTGCCCAATCAGATGAGGGGTTTGAAGAGGTCTGTCAGTTACTGGGTAGAATTGAGCATGGGGTTTTCTCATAACGCACTTAAGTGCATTCAAACACCCTATCACAGTCTTCGCAGCGGATATTTAACTGCGCCTTACCGTAAACTTTAGTATCACAACCTGAACAGATATAACGATACCTGGTTTGACGCTTCGCCGCTTCAGGAATCAAAAAATCTGATATGGGTGAATCAGTGGGTTTAACTAACTCCGACAGTGTCGGCGTTGCTTTAACAGGCACAGAAGCTAAGACTTTGTCAGGCTCAGTCCCATTTGAATTTACCATGGGTGCTATTACCGGCTCGAATAGACGTGGCAATGAGCGTCGATCCATCCACTTCAACTGAAACCCTTTTTCATCAGACAGCTGTTGGAAAGTTCGTATAAATGGCCCATCTTCAATAATGTAATCACTCATAAACTGGCCAGTAATTCGCCCACCCGGCTCTCCTGTCGAGGAAGGCATCAACCCAACTTCAATCATTTTTAGGGCCCACTCTTTATTATGGTAATAATCACGGCCGGGATGACCAAAACAGTGCTGCCAGCAATGTGCCATTTCATGGACCAACGTCTGCATCACTTCAATTAGTCTTGAATTGGCAATATACGCTGGATTAATCGCTATTTCGCTGCATTTAGTACCATCAATACCTCCCCAACGCTCAGGTGCAAAATAGCCCATGACCCCTTTTTTACGTTGTACTGTAAAAATTACGCTGGGTAATTTACCTCCAAATAAAGCTGTATTGAAATGCTCATAGGCATCCAACAGTGATGTATAAAGTTCAGAGGTAGGGTTCATTAATTGCTCAATAATATTGAATTATGGTCGCTGTACAACAACAAATAATACAGGGATTAGCAATTTAATGCATTTTGAAGATAGAGAGGATTGTTATTCAAATAACAAAAAGGAATTAAGAGGGTTGTTCTTATAACCATAAACACGAAAACGTGTTGTGTACACTACAATTTTTTGCGCTTATGGTTATATCAAATAGCTAACATTGTATAAAATCTTCTAAAAAACGGTATTACGCGGATATATACGGCTTTAACCTAATAGTAACAAATTAAGAGCTAAAGCCTATGCCCAATCTTAAAATTCTTTCTACCGCTCGCAGACGAACATTTAATGGTGTACCTAAGCTATCATCTGATGCACGACACTGCTACTTTTTGATTGATGCTGATACACGTAAAGTGATCAACACCTTACGTACAGATATTAATAAAGTCGGGTTTTTAATGCAGCGCGCCTATTTTCAAGCGAAAGGTCGTTTTTTCGATGTTAGTCAATTCAAACTCCGTGACCAGCGCTTTGCCGAGAAAACCTTAGGTATTAAGAGACCTATTGATCTGTCACCGTATTCAATGAAGTCTAGGGCTCAACATAAAAGCCATATTCTTCAGAATTTCAAATGGAAAGCAAACCGTAAATCAGATCTAAAGGAGCTAAGTGCTCATGCCCTACTTCATGTTGATAAACGAAAATCCAGTGAAGATGTTCTATTTGCTTTGTTGGACTTTTGCTGGGCTAGTAAGACCGAGATCCCAAGTTATGAACAGTTCTCGATCATTATCTCTGCTAGTTTTATCCAATATGAAAATACGATCTTAGAACGCACTAAAGCTAACCTTGACGAAAGGAAGATGGAAGCCCTACTCTCATTGCTAACTAACCCTAAGAACTCAGCGCATTTTGGTGAATTAAAGAAAATTGACCAAGCTCATACTCAAAGAGCCTTGAAAAAGAATGCCGAGATTCTGGCGTATTTCCGCGATATATTTATTGTTATTGAGCCATTGCTAAAAGAGCTCTCCCTCACGGAAGAAGCAACCAAGTACTTCGCCGACTGGGTCTATAAATCCAGCACCAGTCAGATAAAGCAACTACAAAATCCTATAAAGCAATGCCTGTACTTAGCGGCCTTTGTGAAAGATCAATTTTATCTACGCCAGGATTACGCTGTTGACGCTTTTTTGAAAGTCATACGCAGCACGGTAAATTCAGCTAAGGGGTATGATCGCAAACAAAAAGAAAGCATGGAGAAAGAAGAACAGTTGTCGAGTAAATCCGTGTTGGACTCTGCTAAATCTTCAAAACAAATTCTAAAGTTGGCCCTTAATATATCTCAAGATCACTCCATTACGCACTCACAACGTAATGAGCAGGTTATTAACTTAATTGAGTCCTATTTTGAAGCTGAAAACCCTGAGCTCAATGAACACTTTTCTAGTATGGGTGCGAGACTGACTAACAGCCAGTTAAAGTATAGTTTTTACGAGTACTTGTTTAAAAGCAATCTCAGTCTACAAAGGTCTTTTGGTCCCTTGCTGAGTGCCTTGGTATTTGACAATAACAACTCCGATTCAGACATACTTGAGGCCATCGCCTACTATGTTGGAAATAGTCAGTCGATCAACAATGCGCCGGTTAAATTTTTGAACAAGAAGGACCGTACCATTGTATTTTCCGATGAAGAAACAGCGGTCATTTCTCGATACAAAACCATGCTTTTCATTTATATAGATGCAGCAATACGGGAAAAACGATTAACACTTGAGTATTCCTATCGTTATCGGGCAAGCAAGCACTATTTAATCCCTCCTGACGTATGGGAACGGGATAAACTTCAATTTATTTCGGCCGCAAAACTGGATAAATATTGGGATGGCGAGTCTACATTGCATAACATGGGAAAGTCTTTAACAAAAACCTATAAGCGTGTTAATGACGGTATTACGGCGAAGAAAAACCCATTTATACATATTAGCAAAAACGGGGAATGGAGAATCAAAGACCCAGAAGCCGACTACGACGCATCAAAATATATACCGGGAATACTCAACAACAATAAATCCAAGCTTCTTTATGAAGTTTTGTCTGAAGTAGATGCCTATACAGGCTTTTCTGAGGCCTTTACGCACAGAACAATCAAAGGAGCCAGCAAGGAAATCGACAAAAAGCTTATTAATGCAACCATTATGAGTTTGGGAACTAACCTTGGGCATAACGATATGGATAAAGCTGCCCGTAATATCTCCGAAAAACAACTACGCGATACTGAGAAGTTGTGGCTATCTAACGAAAACTTGGAACAGGCTAATAGGTCGATTGTTCAGTTCATACAATCCCTGCCATTGCCAACCATCTATAACGACAAAAACGGTACGCTGCATACAAGCAGCGATGGCAAAAAAGTGGTGGTTGCGGTTAATTCTTTGTTAGCGAATTACTCCTACAAGTACTATGGCAAAGAGCAAGGAGTGAGCGTCAATAGTTTCTTAGATGAGAAACAATCATTTTTTCATGTGAACGTCCTAACGGCCTCGGATCGAGAAGCTCCACATATGATGGACGGGATTGTATCTGCAAAGCACTCTTTATTCCGCGAAGGTGAATCAAATCACCTGCATTCAACAGATACGCATGGCTACTCAGAACCAGTCTTTGCCGGTTTGCACTTCTTGGATGTTTCCTTTGCTCCTCGGATTAAGAATATACATCGACAAACTATATATGCCTATGAAGCCAAATCCCACAAAAAGAATTCAAACTATGTAGTTGCACCTAAGAAAAGTATCAATAAAAAACAAATCCTTTCCCACTGGGATGACATTTTACACCTGATGGCATCCATAAAACTTGGTTACTGTTCAGCATCATTGATATTTAAAATATTATCAAGCACTGGTCGAGCTAGTCCACTATACCAAGCAATACAAGAGCTTGGAAAGCTCCTAAAATCACATTTTATCCTGAATTATATTGAGAGCGAAGAGTTACGAAAATCCATTCAGAAACAACTTAACCGAGTGGAACTTGGCCAAAAACTCTCTGGTGCTGTATTTTTTGGGCGTAGCGGTCAACTTCATGCTGGAACAGATAATCAAATTCAGAAAGTGATGGCTTGCACCACCCTTCTAAAAAATACCATTATTCTCTGGAACTACCTTTTCCTATCCGATTACTTCCATGGGCTCAAAGGCAAAGAAGAGAAGAAAATGGTGTTGGATTCAATAGCCAGTGGTTCAGTGATTGCTTGGAAACATTTGAATATGCATGGCGTATATGACTTTGATGGAAAACCTCTCAAATCATTTAAGGCAACGATATTACAAATGCAAAATATCAATGTGAATGTTTGAATGGTCACGGGTTCGCAATTATCTATGCGTGATGACCGAAATCATGTTGAAATTAAAAACAGATCATTGTTAATAGTATAAATATCAACGTATTAGGGTCACCCTAGGGCTGTTTTACTCCCAATATTGTCGAACACCCATCTATGAAGCGCTATGGCGAATTTATGAACCACAAATTATTGAAGGTTGGATGGTTGTGATTGTGGCGACAATAGCCCTTGTGATTGATCTGGCAACCGCGTTTCTTACCTTCACCATGTCTAAGCACAGTATGAATATCCGTGCCGCTTTTTTGCACAATGTATCGGATGCACTGGCTTCATTGGGTGTTATTGTTGCCGGTACACTGATCCTTCTTTATGAGTGGTACTGGAGTGATACCTTAATAACATTATTAATAGCCGCGTATGTTTTGTACCAGGCAGCCACGATGTTACCAAAAACCATTCACATCCTGATGCAGGGAACACCGGAGGGCATTGTTATTGATGATGTCATCACAACTATGCAACAGGTAAAAAATGTTATTAATGTTCATCACGTACATATCTGGCAACTAGACGAACATCAAAATGCATTAGAAGCTCATGTTTTACTTTCAGATTATTCACTGCTGGATGAAGTGAAAGATGAATTAAAAACAGCGCTAGCGCAAAAATTCTCCATCAGGCATTCAACACTCGAGTTTGAGATTAAAGAATGTGAATATGATCAATGTTAACTTTTTTATATTTAAGTAGGAAGCAAGTTATGAACGGGTAATTGTGTATATGAAGAACAATTGAGCTCAGAGCACAGTTGTTTCTAATTTTAGCGAATAATGTGTTCTGCCCCCTGTTGTTTTCGACCCTATAGGTTTTTACTTTAATATATAACAATTATAAAAATACCACATTATGGTCTACTGAAGTTAGCAGCAAATATGGAGTTTATTAATGACACAAGTGACCACGTTAACTAAAAATGAAAAACGTCTATTCGACGTGCCGCCAAAATTCTCGAAAGATGAACGAAACCTTTATTTCTCTCTTATCCCTGAATTAAAAAGAACAATTGTAGATTCAAGCAATCATTGCAACACTCTTTTCAATCATGTGCGATGGTGTTTTAAATTTTAATGTTTTTCTGGGGCGTTCATTTAATTGAGTTGCTACTTCATTTAATTTCTCTTGCGAATGTGGTGATAAGCTTGTCTTTTTAGGGAAGTACTGTCTGATAAGGCCATTGGTGTTTTCATTCGTACCACGCTGCCACGGACATTGTGGATCACAAAAATAAACAGGTAAGCCAATTTCCTTTGTTAAATCAGCATGTTTTGCCAATTCCATTCCTCGATCCCAAGTTAAAGATTTCCTATATTGTGGAGGCATTTTCCTGAATGTAGCCAATAATGCTTGGTGAACTGATTCAGCATCTTTACCCGCCAGCTTTAATATAATCGTAAATCGAGACTTTCTATCAACAAGTGTGGCAATGTGAGTATTTCCTGAGCCTGACACTAAATCTCCCTCCCAATGACCGAGAGACTTGCGGTTGTCGATATTCTTAGAGCGTTCGTGGATAGAAACACCGTTAACGATATTTATAAAGCCCCTATCACCACTTCTTGAATGAAAGCGGCTGTGCCGCATAGGATGCTTTCTTCTAAGGTATTCGGTAAAAGAATGATGAATAATTTTTCTGGATCTCACGTATAGCGCTTTATAAATAGTCTCATGGGAAACTTGCATGCGTTGTTGTCTACAATATTCAACCTTAAGCCAACCGGATATTTGCTCTGGAGACCATTTTAATTGTAGTTTTTCAATAACCATTTGCCTTAGCTCTAGGTTAATCTCCAGCGCACCAAGTTTGGGACGCTTTGCCATTCGTCTTGCACGGCTGCCTGCGTCTATCGCTTTGTAATAACGCCGGCCTCTATTTCTAGCGACTTCTCTAGAAATGGTTGAAGGTGAGCGCCCTAATAATCTAGCTATCGCTCTGATGCTCATTTTTGCTGACAATCCAGCACGAATCTCTTCGCGTTCTTCGCTCGTGAGATGAGAACTATTCCTAGTTCTCTGTCGAGGCTTGATGCCGCCAGTTTTGCGGAGAACGGTAAACACCGAACCAGGTTGAGCTTCAATTACTCGCCCGATGTCGCTGAAGCCAGCTCCTTGCTTCCATAAATCGTAAATTAAATCTTTCTCTTCTTGCGTAAATGTGCGCTTTATACGTTTCATCAAATGTTCTCCTGCAAATCAGTATATTAGTACAACTGTTGCGTTGTTCACTTGAATCTACACTTATTAAATTTAACTAATACCCCTGCAAATAAAAAAATATAACAAGTGACTATGGTGTCAACCTTACGATTTAAATCATTTTAAGGTCCCACATGACGCCATCCCGCACCATCGAATTTAAGGTTTGAAATTTGTTTTTGACTTTTCATTGAATGAAAAGAGGCCCTCTATCGGATGAGGTTTAGCTGGGCAACAACCGGATTACCCAGCTAAATTCTTTGGTTTAATTGATTAGGAAATACGTAGTAGCATCTAAATTTATTGAAAATCAGATGTTTTCTATTTTTCTGACGGTTCATTTCACCTGCGAAAAATTCATTTAGGATGAGAATCAACAATAGTTCAAAGCCAGGAACCGAATATACAAGTATATTACTAATAGTAATATACTTGTATTAATTACTTATAGGTATTATAATATATACAATATACTATAAGTAATTAATTAACTTATGCCAAAGGTTATGATTTCAGGTTTTGAATGCTCACGTTGCACCCATCAATGGGTCCCAAGAAACAAGGGCGAGAAACCCACTGTTTGCCCTAAATGTAAAAACCCATATTGGGATAAACCGAAAAGGAAAGGCATGAATAAGGGAGATAAGTCATGAAACCAGAAATTCTACAATCTCTTTTATCGTTTGGCGCTACAGAAAATGAAGTTCTATTTTTTGAAGCCTCTGATTATCGCTCAATCAATTATGCAACCCTTATAAACCCATCTATTTCAACGCTCCTACCTGAAGGAGTTATTGAGTCCGCTGAACGACCACTTTTATATTTCATAGATTCATCGAATCTAGCTAAAGACCCAAGCAAGAAATTCAATCAAATAAGTGACGCTCTCAATATCCTTTCTTGTCGTGGAGAAGACTCTTATCTTGCTATTGTTTCCTTGGGGGAGTTAACAGTTTTCCAAATAAGGCCAAACTCAACAAGTACTGGTTATAGAGCCAATGTAAATGACTCCGATTCAAAAGGTTTTATTAGGAATCTTGCTGAAGGAATATTGCCTTCAAATATTTCAGATAAGTTAAGTATAAAGAAGGACAAGAAAAGTACTGTTGATAACCTTTTATTTGGGCTTTTAACAAAAGTTGGGAAAGACTTAAATTCAAACAAACTCTTAAAAGGAAGGCATGAGGTTGTTTTGTCTCTAATAGGAAGAGCATTACTCACGCGCTTCCTGATAGACCGAAATATTCTTACAAAAGATACTGCTCCACAAATCTTTGAAACTTGTGAATCTATCAATTGCTTTGGCAATTCAAAGAACGCAGCCCTTATAAACATTTGGCTAGATGATACTTTTAATGGGGATTTGTTGACCCTCCCGGTAAGCAAAGAAGATTATTTCGAATGGTTTTCAAAACTAGATGTGAATGTCTTTAGAAAACTGTCATTTATTCTTGGGCATGCGGATGAAGGCGGTCAAATGCCATTGCCCAACTTTATTGATTTCGCACACGTACCAGTTGGATTATTAAGTGAGGTTTATGAGCGTTATGCTCATGAAAACTTGGATATAGAAGTTAGAAAAAACGCCAAAAAAGAAAGTATCCACTATACACCACGCCATATAGCTGACTTCATGTTATCGCAAGCATTTGATTCTGTGGCTACAGCATTACCAATGAACTCTAAGGTTCTTGATCCATCATGCGGAGCCGGAGTTTTTATTATTCTATCTTTTAGGCGAATTATTACTGAGCAATGGAAAGAAACAGGGAAACGACCAGATACTTATCAAATTAGAGAAATTCTTTATAAGCAATTAACAGGCTTTGATATTAACAACGCCGCATTAACTTTAGCTGCGCTTGGGTTATACCTTACTGCTTTAGAATTAGACCCAGAACCATTACCAACAACAAAATTAAAGTTTGACAACAACTTAATCGGAACTGTTTTAAAGTGCCTAAGAGGTCAAGATGAATTATGGCCTGAAACAGCAGTAGTCATGGGTAGCTTAGGCCCTTTAGCCACCCCAGACCATAGCTATGACATCGTAATTGGAAACCCACCCTGGTCTAGCTTTCCTAAAAATATGGGAAAAGAGTTATCTGACTCCGTAAAATTAGTTGCTAAAAACCGTGATCCTGTTTACTTGTCAGATATTGTTGAAAATCACCGAAATCCTGATCAAGTGCCTGACTTGCCATTTGTTTGGAAAAGTATGGAGTGGGCAAAACCTGGCGGTACTATCGCTTTTGCTCTACATGCTCGCTTGTTATTTAAATATACTACACCGGCAATTAAAGCAAGAACAGAGCTATTCAAGGCTTTAAATATTACTGGAATATTAAACGGTACAGCATTTAGGCAGTCAGAAAATGTTTGGCCTAATATTGGCGCTCAATTTTGCATATTATTTGCAAAAAATGAGATACCTAAAGAGTCAAATTACTTCCATTTTATAAGCCCCCAATACGAAAAACAATTAAATGAATCACAGGGGAGGATAAGGATTGATCATTCAAGCGCTGAACCTATACAAGCAATTGCCCTTAAAGATAACCGTCATTTACTAAAAATCTTATATAAAGGAACTGCGCTTGATGTAAATACTATCGAATACCTATTTTCTCTTTTTCTCGAAAAAGGTGCATTACCTATATTGGATTATTGGAACAAAAATGTTGGCAAAAAAAGAACGGGAGTTGGTTTCCAAACTACATCAACAGAATCCGATGCTACACATTTAATCAGCATGGGGGCGGTACAACTAAGTAAACATGATAATGCTGGGTATATTATTAACAGCTCACTCCTCAAAAAATTTGATATTCAAAGACTTCACCGGCCAAGAGAAAAAACAATATATGAAACACCCTTGGTTTTAATTAACAAAGCGATTGCAGCAAAGAAAGATACTATTAGTTCAAGAATAGCATTTGGAAATACACCCATTGCATATAATGAGTCTTTTTATGGTTATAGTACACGAGGTCACTCATCCTCTTCTGAACTCGCAAAATATCTATTTGCGGTCCTAAATAGCGACCTTTTTCTCTACTACAACCTCATGATTAGCTCACAATATGGTATTGAGAGAGAGGTGATTCATAAAAAAGATGCCGATAACTTTCCAATTATTCCATTTGAGAAATTATCCAATTCCACTAAAGTAAAAATTGGTAATGCCTTTGATTCATTCAAGGAAGATTCGAATATTGAAACGCTTAATTCATTAGTTTATTCAATTTATGAACTAAATAAATATAATCAGCAAGTGATTGAAGACACCCTGTCTGTTGCATTACCTATCGCCAGCTCGAAAAACAAAGCACAAGCAAAAGTAACCAAAACAGAAGTTACAAAATTCTGTAAATCGCTCTCTAAAACCCTAGAACCTCATGATTTAGAGATATCTCCTATTAGTGTTGAAATTTCTTCTTGGATTTTCATAAGCATTACAAGAAAAAGCACACTAAGTGAGTTGGGTTATCATAAAGTAATAACAACAATCGCCGAAAATACGGGTACAACAAAAGTCATCATTAAATCAGACCAACAACTCAACATAGGGTTGTTAAATCAATATCGATACTGGACACCAAGCAGGGCTAGGTTACTTGGACTTCAACTCATTAAGCACCATTCTGATGTATTAAGGTTTAACTAATTGTCCTCGCTTACCGGGTCAAAATCCGTAAAAAAATATCCTTTTTCATCTTGGAGTCAAAGCGAATTAATATGTGTCCGTAACGCTATTAAGGGAGCTTGGAATAATGTTACTGCAAATAAAAGTAACAAGCTTCTTACATCCAGTGAAGAGGAAATTACAGAAAAATTAGAATATGAAATACAACGACTAATGGACAAAGAGATTATACAGGGGTTCAGCCCATCACTATTTCAAACAATTGTAAGAGGGGCTAAGTTTAGAAGTTATAATGACGCTCATCTTGAAAAGCAACCTGATCTAACCTTAAGACAAATAGGTTTGCGCCCTGGTCTTGTTGATGACTCAAGGCATGAAGCGCTTTTTATTGAATGTAAAGTTATTGATTCTGGCAAAACTCCACTAATGTATATAGAAAATGGCATTCGTAGGTTCACTGATGGAGAATATGCTTGGGCAATGCCGCATGCTACTATGCTGGCTTTTGTCAAAAATACTGCAACTATTCCAAATTCTTTAGAAGAGTCTTTTGGCAGGAATAAATCTAAGGCTATTATTAAACGCTGTTCACCTCTAAAAAATGAATATACTGAAGCCACGGGTTCTTCTGTACCCAAAACACTTTGCACAACCCATTCCAGAAACTGGAGTCATCCAAAATATGGGCCGCCAGGTGATATTAGGCTAGAACATATTTGGCTTTCATGTAATTAAGCTTACTTTTGTTGGTTTAAAACACTGTGTAGCTCAATAATTAAGCCTTGCTAGAAGGGCTCAAACAGAAAGAAGTTTATGAGAAAACTAAAATAAGCTCTTGATGTCGACTTTAAGCGCGTTGCTTATCTGATAAATCTTAGTCAGGGTAATGTTCTTTTCTCCACGTTCAATATGCCCCATATAACTGCGGTCAATTCCTGCGAGTGCCGCAAGTGCTTCTTGAGATAGCCCTTTCTGCTTTCGCATAGACCTTACTTTTTTCCCAAAAATGACAAGCGTGTCATTACGCATTATTTAATTCCATAATTACCTAGGTAGAACTATCAGTGGTAACTGTTTATAATTCCACGGTCTATAGTGCTCATTTTAAAGGTTATATGTGTATTAATTTATCAATTATTAATTGCAGCGATGAACAAGAAATTATTTGCCGCGCGTATTGGCAATTGAATGATGCTGGTGAGTTTGATTATTCTGTAGCGGATATAAGCAGCACTTTAAATTTGACTGGTAGTAATTTAGCTTCATATGTACGTAAATACTCTGATGCTGAGTCTGAAGTAATAAAGTGTGTGACTTGTAATGCGCGATATATATAAAGGCCGTAGAGATTACCTTCGTCATAAAGACGTAGCTTCATGGAAATGTGGGGCGTGTAATGCAAATGAGGAGGCGGGGTTATCAACAAATCAGATGCCGACTACTACGATAGTGGAGCACAAAGAATTTGATGCTAATGACCTGGAAAATTTAAACGTAATAGATAAAGTTATTCTTAATAACCGTGTTAGTTGAGCTGTCAGATGAGGGGTTTAATTATACGTGCAGAGCAGACTCCCTTGATGGTGCAGCCTTGACACCAGATACCCTGCTCGATGGGACAATTTTAAAAAGACTTCTTGATCTTGGGTTACTTAAGTTACCAGGTAATCTTAAAAGCTTAAGTAATGAGCTTGTTCAATCGGATGATTTTCTATTTCATCTGAGGACGGAAAGTCTAGAATTTTCTTTGTTGCCAAATGTTTTGAGGAGCTTGAGAGTATATAATTGTGATTCTAGACGAATCAAATCAGCTTAAGCGATTGTGCAACTTGAAAAGTATGATACTTTTTTGTTTCAATATTTGGAGTAGGTTTATGGAATGGCCTAAGAAGTATGACACTTTTATAAATCTGGTAAAAAGTCAGTATAATAAAAACAACAAGTTAGAGCTTCCAAAGTATGGTACTTTTTTGTGAGTTTACAATTACTCTTTATTTTCCACCGATGACTTAATGTGCTTTAGACCGTCTTTTCTAACGCGCTTATTTTGATCTCGTTTTCTAAATCTAAGGTGCTTCCACCATTCAACTACCCGAACAGATCCTTTTCCTTTACTTGCGCTGGCCATGATAATCCTTATTCCCTGTTTCTTGCTGAAAGTGCATGTTGTTTGATTTACAGTATATACCCTTATGTCCGGATGACGCCTCGCGCTTAAATCCTTTAAATTAAGAAAACGGATTTTTATTGACCAGGTTGTCGCTATCGCTATACTTAAACAATGGCTAAATCAGGACAAGCACGCGTTCCAACGGATGAGCAACAAGCGCGGTTGTTTGATGTCATCAGACAACATCGACACCCCGAGAAAAACACCGCCATCATGCAGATTAGTTTTAAACTCGGCTTGCGTGCCCAAGAGATTGCGTTACTGCAAATCAAAGAGATTGCGCAGTTAAATGCCAAAGGTAATGAGTTCAAGTTACTTGAAGTGATGTCGTTGCCAGCGGCTTACACTAAGGGCGCTAATGCATTAAATCGCTCTCAACCTAAATATGACCGTCGAACCGTTAGTATGAAGGTTGAGGAATATAGCCAAAACTTGAGAAAGGCCTATCAGTTAGGTAAAGCTCAGGCGCATTTAGAGATTGATGATTTTTTACCGCCGGTTCGTACGCACCGTGGCCGTTCTAGGGATTTACCGATGGTAGATAAGGTATTAAGAACCACCTTAGAAGATTATTTAAAGTTGAGATTAGAAAAGCAACGCACTTTAAAACCATCCGACTCGTTATTTATCACTCAAAAAGGCGGCCCCTACTCCCCTAATACACTGCAGGAGCATATGGGCTTGATGTTAAGGGATTGGGCGGGTATTGAGAAAGCCAGTTCGCACAGTGGCCGAAGAGCCTTGGCAACCAACATCATTCACAAGCAAGAAAAGTCCGTTAAGGTCGCTCAAAAGATATTGGGGCATGCTAATGCGGCGACAACGTTAATTTATGAAGACCCGCCAGAGGAGAAAATAGCGGATGCGTTGGAGAATCTTTGACGTTCGAACCAACTGGCTCGTGAATCGTTTGCGGCGATTAGACTGAGTGACTTGTTTTCTTGGAAGTCACTTGCTCTAAACGCTCGGCCAACCAAACTTTTATAATAGACTGGCGAGTTACACCTAGATGCCTTGCTTCTTTATCTAATGATGCAATCATCCATGTTGGAAAGTCTACGTTAACTCTTTTTTGTTCCTGATTTGTTCGTTTGGCTTTAGAAAAATCAAGGGCCTCTGAAATATCTTGATTGTCATCAAACTTTTTATCAAATATTTTAGCTTTCATAATAATTAACCTCTTCGATTCTTGAACGACGAACTGAAATTATTCGGATGTTTTTACCACGGTAAGTAATCACTGCAGACCAGTACTTTTGATTTATAGTTCCTATGACTAGAAATCTTATTTCATCTGTCGTTTTGGCTGGAACTTCAAGTAAATCAGGGTCATCCCAAAGAGATTGGGCTGCTTCAAAGTTAATGCCATGCTTGGCAAGGTTTTGTTCGCTTTTTTTCTGATCATATTCAAACTCAAGCATGGTATAAAATATATACCTAAACTATCCTAAATACAACTTTTTTATATCGACTGGAATAATTTCCTTTATTCTTAATTGATGCAGGGTGTTTCGCCTTCATGTAGATGAAGGCCGTCAATGAGCATCCAAAATTGCCCCACATAGGCATTGAATATTGAAGATCCGTGATGGGGCAAAACGTATTTAGAATCTGTACCCTAAAGAATTCAAAGAAGACATGCCATGCTTAAAATATTAGTCAGTATAGGAAAGTTTGATGTTACAGCGCTAAAAATAGCTTTAAAGGTTGTCCTGGGAAGGGGATAAAACCAAAGGATTGGTAAAATTCTGCAACAGAAGGACTTAAAGCGTCAACAACAATGGCGTAAACTGCCATCACTTCACTCGCTTGTTCAATACGCTGCACTGCATCTGCTAACAAAATTGATCCTAAACGTTGCCCTTGATATTGCGTATCAATGGCAAGGCGACCTAATAGAGCAACAGGAATAGGATAGTTGGGGAGTCGTTGTTTTTCTATCAGAGGTAATTCATTCGCTTTAATACTGCCGGCACTTAATGTGTAATAGCCTACAACCGTTGCTACTGAATCAGCCGGTGATGCAATAAAGACTCTATTAATACGTTTTTTAATATTCTGCCGAGCATATCGTTGCAAATAAGTATCTAAACTCGCTTCGCCACAATCAAAAGACTTTCTTAAGTGATCAGTATTTAGCGCATTTATCGTTAACTCCATCAACGAACAACTGACTTTTTATGTAGCGCGAGTGCTCCTGTTAGTTTTGCATTTTTTGCAGGTGGATTTTCTAAAGCATCTAAAAACAAAGCCCAATCTGGCTGAGATAAAGTAATCTGCTCATGTTCACTAATGACTGTTTCAGCAGCCGCTAACGATTGAGATAGCACAAATTCAGATAGCTTCTTATGACTGTACTTAGCCGCCTTTTCTAATGTTTTTTTTGAGATAGTATCAAGACGGATATGCAGCCGCTCTTGTTTAATTGTTTCTATTGCAGACATTGATCTCTCCAGTGCTTTCTAGTTTGTACGCCAATTGTACGCTTTACGCACATTGGATTCAACTAAGAAGTCCAATCTGTGCATTAAGCGGAACGGAAGAAACAGTAAACACCCCTCAAGTAGCACTCGCCAAAAAAGTGCGTCATATATAAAGCGTTTAGACTTACATTTCTAATTTACAGTAACAGGTAGTACCGGATATAAAGAGTGTTTAGTGTCAGTTTGTTTCACTCATTATTGCTGACACCTTCATATTCAAATAATGAAACAGAATTAGCTATTTTGATTCGCAAGTAGGTTATTTAAAAGAAGTCTCCCTAGTGGGCTGCAAGCTCATCATATAAAGCAGGTTCGTCCTTTATTGTGGCCAATACTTTAGCGGCAAGACCCGTGGGGTTTCTACGCTTATTTTCCCAACTTTTAATTGTATCTATACTTGTTCCAAGTGCTTGGGCAAATTCATTTTGAGACACATTGAGACTCGCTCGAATCGCTTTAACATCAGCAATTTCATAGCGAGTAACACGAGAAGAGTTTTTTTGACCGTTCTTTATTTCAACCGCCTCTTCTAAGGAATTTTTTAAATCATCAAAAATATTCATTTCTTAACCTCGCCTTTCAACTGTTTAGTTAATATTTTAAGCACTGCTTTTTCAGCGTTCGAGAGCGTACTTTTATTACTCTTTGGGTAAGCTAGAACTAAGTAAATTACTTCTTTATTCGCCAAAAAATAAATAACCCTAGCACCGCCACTTTTACCTCGATTTTCAAGGGCTATCCTAATTTTACGAAGACCTCCCGTGCCGGTTATCAGATCGCCAGATTCAGGATATGCAATCAGTTCTTCTTGAAGAACTTGTAGTTCGCTATCGGTTGCAATTTCATTAAATTGTTTGGTGAAGATTGACGTTTCAATAAATTCAATTGCAAAACTCAAAGTTAGCTCCATTTATTTAAGCAAAGTGTACCATGTACACCTTATATTGCAACCTTAGTTATTTTGGTTCACTAGGCAACTGCAATCAATGATTGTCGCATGGTCTAACTTATCTTTAAAAGCTTCGTTATGCTGTGCCTGCCAAACATCACTCATAAGTTGTAAATTAAGCCAGAACCCAGATGTTGTTCCTAGTACTTCAGATAGCAATAGGGCTGTTTCAACGGTAAAGCCGCGACGATTGCCACAAAGTTCATTAACAGTTTTTGACAGTGTTGCTGTATTAGCTATTTTGGTTCAGCCAAATAACTCCGAATGAGTTCCTAACCTATACAACAATAAATGTTTGTCTGTTACATAGTAGAGCAGCACTAAATCATTCAAAACATGGCAATCACGTTTAGGTGGATTTTCACCCATTAATTTATGATCTAGGAACTTGCGGTCTAATTCCCCATTCATCAAAAGTACAGGGGTAATCTCTTTACTGAGAATATCCAGTCCTTTACTTCGTAACTTGTTTTTTGATACTCGTTTAATATCTTTCTTAAATTGACTAGACGCTTTAATCGTTCGCATTTAATAGCTCATCAAATGACGTGAAGGTTTCAAGCCTTCCATTGTCATTGTCAACCTCAGTAAAAGCAGCTAAAGTTGCAGCATTTGGAGTTCGTAACTCCAAAGGAAACTCATGCCTATTAACAATTTGCTTATAGAGCATCCTAATTGCTTCAGATGGCGTTATGCCAACCGAATTTAATATCGATTCCGCTTCGTTTTTTAAATCATCATCCATTCTTGCTCTTGCAGTAGCCGTCATTTGGAGCACCCTCATCATTTGAATAATAGATTTATTGTAGCACTATTGAGCCACAATAGCTCCTACAATCTACAACTGACCTTATAAGTAGCCACGAATTTATAACCAAACAGGGCGTCTCGTTAATGCCATTGCTAAACCGGACATGGCGCTAGCACCCCCCCTGCTTACAACATATTACTAATTCCAGTAACAGGTATTATCGGAATTAGTGAGCTATTACCCCAAATGTGGCACTTACTACCCTTTGCTGCAGCCGCTAATACGACATTAGCATGATCACCTGCTTGGCCATTTAAGTGGTTTCTATTGAGTCGATAGTCTGATTTGAGGTGTCCAATAATGGGTTCAACGGCGGCCTTCGGATTTGGAAATAAATTCACGAATTTTATCTCCAACGCTATAGAGAAAATCTTCACTAAATTCATGACTTCCAATTTTCATATTACAAACCTAACGCCGTGATCAAGTGCACAGCTGTTGTAGTGTATTTTTGTGCAACAATGAGCGCAGTGATAGCACAAAAAGGAACGAAGACCACTGTGTCAAATGGAGCAAATTGTTAAACCTACCTTCGAGTTCTAAGCTTGCTGGTAAGTTCGTACTTTCCTGTTTCACTTCGCTTCATGACCACAACTTGGCAATTGGAGGGATTTCTAAGATTTTCAAACTCATCTACACTCCAATGAAACCATCTCATCAGAAATAACCTCAGAGTCATTCCATGAGTGACTATCAGACAGTTTTCAGGATAGTCTGACTTACTAAAATCACGATAGATTGTCTCCAAGAACGTACTGACTCGATCATAAACATCAGCTCCCGATTCCCCATCAGGTATACGATAATAGAAAGTACTAAAGTTATTTCTCTCTTTAATTATTTCTTCGTTATCATCCGGATGCCTTAGATGCCCCCAGTCTAATTCTCTAATTCGAGGGTCTTCTATCGACCTCGAGATGTTTTTTCCAATAACCGACCGTATTCCTGAATAGGTCTGTCTAGTACGATAATAAGGCGATACGTAAGCATATACTGAACCAGAACCAACAATCTTCTCTATTTCCTTTCCAGCAGATATGGCAGCTCAAATCACCAAATTTTTGATAAGTATAGTCAGATTTTTTTGTATGCAAGGAGCAATTATTGAAATAAATAATCTTAAAACTCTATCAACTTGCCTAGGTACAACTCAGACATCAACGCTAGTGAGCATTTCCGACACTGGCATGTTCTGTCATAAGATGTAAGAATTAATGCATATCAGCTCACCAACCAAGCAGGATAAACATGGAATTGTTAATCTTTATAATTTTAGTAGCTCTCGTCATTGCATTTCTTTTAAAGAAACGAAAACATCGCATTCCAGGGTATGTCTATGGCATCGACCAACCTTCATTTTTAAAAACCACTTCAGAAGAACCGAAAGAAGCCTTCCCTTATAGGCTAAAAGGCCCTTTATTTACCGTTGCAGAACGCTCTTTTTATGGCGTCCTTTCATTAGCCTGCGCTGATAAAGCCATTGTTTTTGGCAAGGTTCGTATTGCTGACATTCTTGAACCTGAAGCCAAGCTCAATAAAAGCCAATGGCAGACAGCTTTCAACAAAATATCCAGGAAACATTTTGATTATGTTGTGTGTGAGCCTAATGATCTTTCAATACTTGCCGTCATTGAGCTAGATGATCAATCTCACAACTCAAAGAAGCAAAAAGAGCGTGATGCTTTGGTAGAAGGTGCTTGTCTAAAAGCCAGTTTGGTTCTTCACCGGTTCAAGGCGAGTAATAACTACAGTGTCGCTAATATTCAGCAACAGGTTTTTCCTGAGTTAGCTGTTTCAAATGCCTCTCCTGATCAAGCCATTGAAAAACCATCAATTCAAGTTACCCCTAGCCCAGAAGACACCTGCCCTCGGTGCTCTTCAACACTCGTCACTAGAACTGCTACAAAAGGTTCAAACAAGGGGAATAGCTTTATTGCTTGTAGCGCTTATCCAAAATGTAGATATATTGAGCCACAGAATATTTAGCTTATGAAAATTAAATGGAAAAGTGGCTTTACCCCAAGTGTTATTGTAGAAAAGTTGTCGAAAATACGTATCTTGGATGGAGATAAAGTCTCATTTAGTGGTTTTGAATATCACGAATATATCGCTTTATTAAAATCTATGATTCATATAAATGAGATCATCTCAACAATAGTTTCTGGACAACTGGTTGTCAATGGGTTTCATGAGGCCGCCAAAAAGAAGATTTTAACCCCTGATAGCATACTTTCGGCCATTAAAAAGCAAGCTAGGCAACACCAATCTAAGCCCGATCAACCTTTTTGGTTACTCACCTCTTTAAACCTTACAAATATTCAAGATATACCAAAGTACAGAATCAACGGTTGTGAGTTTCGTTTTTATAACCAATTGCCGTTAAAGTATAAAATTGCTCGAGATCAGATTATTTCTGATGCCTCTTCTTGGCTAACGGGTTGTGAAGAAAAACCTACATGTTATGTAACTGTGCACACTAAAGATAAAGGCGCACCTGATGCTGCCGAAAAAATGCTAGATGCCCTTAATTTATTAAGAGGCATATGGAACCTGCATTTAAATAAAACAATGGTCATACATTTTGGCCATAGTGTTAAACCGATTAACCAGATAACCCTAGGGGCCTTACATACACTTCACGATAAGAGAGGCAATAGCTCAGGGAATATATTTTGGTACGAACCTGACTATCAGAAAGACCAGGGGGTAGTAAATTTTTCTAAAAAATCAATCAAGACTTTAGAATTTACGAACGATGTTCGGAAATCCTTAAAGAAAAACAAATACGGAAAGTCCGTAGAAACTGCTCTTATTAGGTATGTGGAATCTTTGGATTTACAAAACTATAATGCTGCCTTCATCAAACTGTGGAGTCTTTTAGAATATCTAACGGCTACATTAAAAGATGGTTACGACAAAACAATAAAACGTACCGTATTTCAATATAAAGACCGAGAATACAATAGGGGGTTCTGGGGACATTCCGTCATAATGTAACACTTATCGCTACAGCCTAGGTAT
>OJBT01000191.1_pt1 | contig 18841 bp, 18 predicted proteins | sample 1591101 | NCBI WGS metagenome assembly OJBT01 (sample SAMN05416773, study PRJEB24817) | seawater metagenome | isolation source: Sea water | place: Canada:Atlantic | collected 2013-11
AGCGTCAGATGTGTATAAGAGACAGTCATAAACCATTTACACCTTCATGTCATTTAAAGATTTCTGAAGACGTTTTACAGATTCATAGCGAACATTATAAAAGTACAGATCAGTTGCAAGAGGGCGCTACTTTGGTGGTGGGTGCAGGAGATTCTGGAGTACAGATTTTAAGTGAAATTTCTAAAACCAATACCCCAGTTTATTTTTCTGGAAACACAAATATTACTTCGCTTCCGCAAGAAATTTTAGGAAAAACATTGTGGTGGTGGTTTCATAAAGTAGGTTTTTTAACCGCCAATAAATATTCTTGGATTGGTAAAATGCTTAGTAAAACAGGACAACCAGTAATTGGTACAGATGTAAAAACACTATTTAAAAAAGAAAACATTACCTGTGTTGGCAGAACGTTGGATGCGAATGCACAAAGCATAACTTTCGAAAAACAAGAAGTAAGCGATATTAAAAATATTGTTTGGGCTACCGGTTTTAAACCAAATTTTAGTTGGATTGATGGCATTGAGTTAGACGAAAGTAACTACCCTAAAAATTATAGAGGCGTAAGTAAAACCATAGATGGTTTGTACTTTTTAGGCTTGCCGTGGTTGTATACAAGGGGCTCTGCTACTCTAGGCGGTGTACAAAGAGATGCAAAATACCTGAACACATATCTTTTTGAAAAACAAACAAAAAAGGCTTTGGTGTAATTTTTAGTTTCAATTTTAGAACATAAAAAAGACCGCTATTTTTAGCGGTCTTTTTTGTTGGGTATATTTCTTACAAATTAAGATTTAATAGTTGGTTTTGGCGGATTGGGTAATTCTTTAAAGCCCATATTAAACAGGGTAAATCCGAAAATATCTGCATACTGTTCTATGGTTTTGGCAACAGGTGTTCCTGCACCATGCCCAGCATTGGTCTCTATTCTAATTAAAACAGGGCTTTCTCCTGCTTGTTTTTCTTGCAATTCTGCTGCAAATTTAAAACTGTGTGCTGGCACAACTCTATCGTCATGATCTCCAGTAGTTACCAAAGTTGCAGGGTATTTGGTTCCTTTTTTAACGTTGTGTACTGGCGAATATCCTTTTAAATAATCAAACATTTCTTTGCTGTCATCTGCAGTTCCGTAATCATACGCCCAACCTGCGCCTGCCGTAAATGTATGATAGCGCAACATGTCTAAAACACCAACTGCTGGCAAAGCAACCCGCATTAAATCGGGTCTTTGCGTCATGGTTGCGCCCACAAGGAGACCGCCATTAGAACCACCACGAATTGCTAAATAGTCTGATGAAGTATATTTTTCTTCAATTAAATATTCTGCCGCAGCAATAAAATCATCAAAAACATTTTGCTTTTTTAACTGGGTACCCGCATCGTGCCATTTTTTACCAAACTCGCCACCACCACGTACATTAGGCACGGCATACACACCACCTTGCTCCATCCAAATGGCATTTGTAATGCTAAAATTAGGCGTTAAACTAATATTGAAACCGCCATAACCATATAAAATAGTTGGATTCTTACCATCTAACAAAATGCCTTTTTTATGCGTAATAAGCATCGGAACTTGCGTGCCATCTTTTGAAGTATAAAAAACCTGTTTGCTGGTGTATAATTCTGAATTAAAATCGATACCCGATTTTCTATACAAGGTATAATTTCCGTCTTTTGGCGAAAACTTATAGATTGCACTTGGCGTATTGTAATTTGTAAAAGAAAAGTACAGTTCGCTTACCGCTGTTTTTCCGCCAAAACCAGAAGCTGTGCCAATTCCTGGTAAAGGAACTTCTCTAATTAAATTTCCGTTAAAATCATATTGCAATACTTTAGAAACTGCATTTACCATGTATTTTGCAAAGAAATAACCAGCACCTGTTCTTGGTTGCAATACGTTTTCTGTTTCAGGAATAAAATCTACCCAATTTTCTGGAGCAGGGTTTGTGGCATCTACCGTTACAATTTTCTGATTGGGTGCATTTAAATTTGTCTGTAAATACAAGGTACTACCTCTATTATCTATAACACCAGTATCGCTTTCTACCGTGGCTATAATTGGTTTTAAAACACTATTTTCATCTGACAAATCTTTAATAAACAACTTGTTTCCTGACGTAGAAATAGCAGCAGAAACAATTAAATAGCGATGATCTTCCGTTAAATAGCCACTTACATATCTGTGTTTTTCTGAAGCTTTTTCGCCAAAAATAATAGCATCTTCTTCTTGTAAAGTTCCTAGTTTATGATAATATAATTTGTGTTGATCTGTTTTTGCAGACAATTCACTTCCCTTCGGCTTGTCATAACTAGAGTAATAAAAACCTTCGTTTTTGTACCAAGAAATTCCAGAGAATTTTACATCTTTTAAAGTATCTTCTTTTATGATTTTATTTACGGCATCTAGTACAATTATTTTACGCCAATCAGAACCTCCTTCAGAAATTGAATATGCTGCTGTTTTACCGTCTTTAGAAAAACTTAAAGATCCTAGAGAAGTGGTTGCGTCTTTAGAAAAGGTGTTCGGATCTAAAAAAACTTCTTCTGTATCTTTTTCATCTTTTTTTCTATAGATAACAGACTGATTTTGCAAACCATTATTCTTAGAAAAATAGGTGTAACCTCCTTCTTTGTAAGGCGTTCCTACTTTCTCATAATTCCATAATTCGGTTAATCTGTCTTTTAATTGTTCTCTGTAAGGAATTTTACTTAAATAATCGAAAGTCACTTTATTCTCTGCCTTTACCCAGTCTTCTGTTTCGGCACTTCTATCATCTTCTAACCATCTATAATTATCGGTAACAGCAGTTCCGAAAAAGGTATCTATAACGGGTGTTTTGGTTGTTTTTGGGTATTTCAAATTTTTATTATTTGGTTGATTTCCTTCTTGGCAAGAAACAAAAATTGCGCTTACAAAAAGCACTGGTATTAGAAATTTAGTATGCATGAGAAGTAGCTTTTATTCTTACCAAAATTACTTGATATCTATTACATGCAGCTTGTTTTAACAATTTTTAACTTTTAAGACTTGTAACCGAAGTTTGTTTGTAATGTTTTGGTGTTTTTAACGACTACTTTTACATTGAAAACAATGCAGTATTACTTAAGTAATTTATTATGATAGAAAATTTAACAAAAGAAACATTTTTAGAAAAAATATTTAATTTTGAAAAAAACAAAGAATGGAAGTTTGAGGGGAAAAGACCTGCAGTAATAGATTTTTATGCAGATTGGTGCGGACCGTGTAAAACATTGGCCCCAATTTTAGAAATTCTTTCAGCCGAATACGGAGATAAAATAGCTATTTATAAAATAGACACCGAAGCAGAAACAGAATTAGCTGCGGCTTTTGCGGTAAGAAGCATACCATCTCTATTGTTTTGTTCTTCAGATGGTGCCCCGCAAATGGCAAATGGTGCATTGCCAAAAGCTGAGTTAGAACGCATTATTGCAGACGTTTTAAAGGTAGAGAAGCCTGTGTAATTCCTGTAAAGGAAAACATTAAATTACATAAAATCCTGAAAAATTAACTTTTCAGGATTTTTTTTATTTAAAAAAAAAATACATACGTATTTTATGCATAAGAAAATTATGTATATATTTATCCCATGGGAAATCAGAAATTATATAAAGGTTCTTTACAAACCATTATTTTAAGATTATTAGAAAGTAATGATAAAATGTATGGATATGAAATTACTCAAAAAGTAAAAGAACTCACCAAAGGCGAATTACAAATAACAGAAGGCGCATTGTACCCAGCCTTGCACAAATTAGAAGCAGATGGCTTGTTAGATGTAGAGGTTGCAAAAGTTGGAAATCGATTACGAAAGTATTATAAACTTACAGAAATCGGAACCAAAGAAACCGCCAATAGGTTAGAAGAAATGCAAGAGTTCTTAAGAACAATGCAGCATTTAGTAAACCCTAAATTTAGTTTGGAGTAAGATTTTATACGCTATGGAAATTACAACAAAACAAATACAGCAAGTAGAAACCTATCTTGATAAAAAAAACTTTGATTTTATTGATTTAAAAGTAGAAGTTTTAGATCACATGATTTCTGATATTGAAAGCTTTTTGGATAGAAACTATTCTTTTGAGAATGCTTTTAAAATAACTATTTTAAAATGGGAAAAACACTTTAAAGAGTCGTCGAGTTTTTATTTTGGTTTTCAATATCACGAATCTAAGATTGTAGTAAAAAAAGCAATAAAAATGTTTAGGCCTTTCTACTTTTTATATTTAGCAGTATATATTTTACCATTTGCTTTTTTAAAATTAGTTCCAATAAAGGTAGCAGAAGATATCGCAAGTTTTATAAACAGTTTTTTAGTATCATCTGCCTCTATTCTTTTGGCTTACCTTTTCATAATCTTTATAAAAACAAAACGATCCAAAGTAAAAACAACCTATCGTTTTATTATAAAAACGCAGTATTTAAGCCTTGTCCTTTTGGTTTTAGGAGTGTTCCTTGGTGCTGTTTTTAATGATGAAGGAGAAATGAATGCGGTTTATACAGGTTTTACAAGTGGCGGTTTTGCAGTCGTTTTTACTTGTTACTATTTCTACAAAAAACACAAAGAAGCCATTAAAAAGTATAAAATTTTGTAGTTATGAAACTAACAGAGACTCACATACAAGAACTCTACACATTTACAAGAAAACACTTTGTGTATCATTTCGATGTACAAACAGAATTGGTAGACCATTTAGCCAATGATATTGAAAATATTTGGGAAGAACACCCTAAATTATCATTCCAAGATGCCCAAGATAAATCCTTTAAAAAGTTCGGTATTTTTGGTTTTATGGATGTTATTGAAGCCAAACAAAAACAAATGTCTAAGCGGTACCGTAAAATTTTATGGCGTTTTTTTAAAGAGTGGTTCACCATGCCTAAATTGGTAGTTACTCTTAGCCTTATTTTCATGATATTTTTCTTTTTAAAACTTCCATATTCAAAATATATACTACTAGGAGCATTGTTTTTTCTCGCTATTTTTGATTTTACTAACCGATATGTGTCTCGAAAAAACCAACAAGAAAAAGCACACAAAAAAGAGAAAGTATTCTTATTAGAATCTATGATTGGAGAAACTCGAAATGGTTTTACAGGAGTTGCTTTCTTAAATATATTTCACTTTGTAAACTTATCGAGAGTTCCCTTTAATACCCTTGAAAACCATTGGTTGTTGCTACTTTCTTTTTCAGCAACCTTGTTGATTTTACTGTTTTACGTTACGGCATATTTAATCCCCCAAAAAGCAGAAGAATTGCTCATAGAGACCTATCCAGAATATAAACTTGCACAGGCTTTGTAACAAAACCTGTTTTTAAGCTACTAATTACAAACTAAGCGAACCAATTACGATATGATTTCACACTTTTTAAAATTAGAATGGAAACAGTTTTTCCGCTCCTCACATTGGCAAAAAGGAATTGCTATAAAAATAGTAATGGCATTTTTAGCGCTCTACTTTATAGTCGTTTTTTTAGCAATTGGTGTGGGTGGGTATTTCATTCTTAAGAAACAGTTTCCAGAACAAGACCCGTTACAACTTGTGAATTCTTACCTATTGTATGCACTTTTAGGAGATTTAATTTTTAGATACCTCATGCAGAAACTACCCGTCATGAATATTAAACCAATGCTTATTTTACCTATTAAAAAAAGCAAATTGGTACATTATGTTTTGGCAAAATCATCAATTTCTTTCTTTAATATTCTAGGATTGTTTTTTTACATTCCTTTTGCGGTTGTTTTAATGATAGAAGGGTATGCTATATCAGGCGCTTTAGGTTGGTTGTTTGCTATTATTTTAATGATTCAATCTGCAAATTTTTTAAATTTTTTAATCAATAAAAATACAATTGCTTTAGGTGTAATTTCAGTTGTTTTGGCATCTTTAATTGGTTTACAGAATTTTGGTATTTATGATGTAACTGCCCTTGGTGGTCAAGTTTTTGACGCTATCTACACAAATCCTATATACTCTTTAATTGGTGTGGTTGTTTTGGCTGTTTTATATAACTTAAACTTCAAACAATTAAAAAACTTGGTTTATTTAGATGAAGCAGTTTCTCAAAAAGTAGTAGCAGTAAAATCTGCAGACTTATCTTTTGCAAATAAATTAGGAGACGTTGCGCCTTTTATAAAAAATGATATTCGTTTAATCTGGAGAAATAAGAGAACAAAGACGGTTTTCTTAATGTCTTTTTTGTTTCTTTTTTATGGCTTAATCTTTTTTACGCAAGAAACCTACAAAGAAATACCAGCAATGCTCATGTTTGCATCCTTATTTATTACGGGTGGTTTTGCGCTAAATTATGGTCAGTTTATTCCTGCTTGGGATAGCGCTCATTATAAAATGTTAATGAGTCAGAGTTTTAAATACCGTAAATTTTTAGAATCTAAATGGATTTTAATGGTGGTTATGACTTCCTTTCTGTATGTGCTAAGTTTTCCTTATTTGTATTTCGGAGTAGATATTTTCTTAATGATTACTGCAGGTGCTATTTTTAATATCGGATTTAACTCGTTATTTTTATTGTTTGCAGGTTCTTTTAATAGGAAAAAAATAGATTTAAATAAAAGCGGATTTGGAAACACACAGGGTACAAGTGCAACACAGTTTCTTATTATTCTACCTTTAATGGTTTTACCAATGTTACTTTTTTGGCTTTTTAATGAATTTGTTGGTGCAAATTCTGGGTATATCGTCGTTGCCGCAATTGGTGTTATTAGTTTACTCTGTAAGAAGTATGCAATGAATTTTATAGAGAAAAAGTATATAGAAAAAAAATATGTTATGATTAACGCTTTTGGAAAAGAAGCATAGTTTCAACTTAAAAGAAAAAACAATGATTACAATAGATACAATATCAAAAAAATACGGGAAAGCAGAGGTTTTAAATGTCGAAAATATTGAAATTCCAAAAGGACAAAGCTTTGGTTTAGTAGGCAATAATGGTGCAGGAAAAACCACATTATTCAATATACTTTTAGACTTAATTAGACCTACCACGGGTTTAATTACCAATAATAATATTGTGGTGAGCCAGAGTGAAGATTGGAAAAATTTTACAGGTTCTTTTATTGATGAATCTTTTTTGATTGGGTATTTAACGGCAGAAGAGTATTTCGAGTTTATTGGCGATTTAAGAGGCATGAACAAAGCCGATGTTCAGAAATTCTTAGGACAGTTCTCTGATTTTTTTAATGATGAAATTATAGGGAAGAAAAAATATTTAAGAGACTTAAGCAAAGGAAATCAGAAAAAAGCAGGCATTGTGGCCGCATTAATGGGAAATCCGGAAGTGGTAATTTTAGATGAGCCTTTTGCAAACTTAGATCCAACAACACAAATTAGACTAAAGCAGATTATTAAAAATCTTACAGAAAACAAAGAAGTTACGGTATTGGTTTCTAGTCATGATTTAACCCATGTAACCGAAGTTTGTGAGCGTATTGTTGTTTTAGACAAAGGAACTGTGGTAAAAGATATAGAAAGATCTGAAGAAACCTTAAAAGAACTGGAGCTTTACTTTTCAGTATAGTTGGCATAAAACTACTATTGAATACGAATTTTAACTAGCAGCTGCGCTTACAAATTGTCTTATTTTTTTTATTGAAGGGAAAAGAAAAAGACAATTTGTAAGCGCATTTAATACAATTCTTATTTTATTGCTACTTTTACACTCCTATTTATACTATTTTCACAAGAAATTAGTTAGAGATAAGAGTTTTTATTTATGAAATACACCAAAAAAATATTTCTTTTTACTGTTGTTTTTTTAGCAATGTATTCGTGTAGTGCAAAAAAAGACACCGTTGTTAACAGGAACTACCATGCGCTAACTACCTATTTTAATATCTTATTTAATGGTGAAGAGTTGTTTAAAGATGGTATAGAAGGCATTAATAAAGGCTTTAAAGATGATTGGTTTGAGCAATTACCAATAGAGCCAATTGTTTTTGATGACCGTAAAATTGCAGCGCCAAAATTCAACAATAGTCAACCAGGTGGTGGGTTTGGATTCAAAAAAAACAATTCAACTACAAGTGACGAATCTAAAGAACAAACTCCTTTTGAAAAAGCAGAAGAGAAAGCTGTAAAAGCAATCCAAAAACATGGCATGAATATAAACGGTTTAGAAAGAAACCGCCAAATAGATGATGCATATTTACTCTTAGGAAAATCACGTTATTACTCGCAAAGATTTATACCAGCTATAGAGGCTTTTAATTATGTAATTGCCAATTACCCAAATGCAAGTTTAATTGCAGAAACAAAAATTTGGCGTGCAAAGGCAAATATTAGAATGGGTAATGAAGAGTTTGCGATAGAAACCATGAACCTCTTGTTAGTAATAAAAGATTCCTTGGAAGCAATTTTTCCAGATGAAATTAAGGAGCAAGCAAACACTGCTTTAGCCATGGCTTATGTGCAATCAGATAGTTTGCAAAAAGCAAAAAAACATTTAAGATTAGCTGCTAGAACGCAAGAAAATAACGTACAAGCTGCAAGGAATATGTTTGTTTTAGGTCAGATGTATGCAAAAGAAAATAAAAAAGATTCTGCAGCAGCGGTGTTTAATGAACTAATAACATTTAAAAAAGTACCACATAAATATAAAATTCATGCAAATATAGAATTGGCTAAGAATGTTTTTAATGATTCGATTTCTTCAAATATTTTGGCGAGACTAGAAAAACTAATTGAAGACAGAGAGAATAGACCTTATTTAGATCAGTTGTATTATCAAGTAGGTTCGTTGCATGAGAAAAACGATAGTATTTCTTTAGCGATAGCATATTACAATAAATCTATACAATCTAAAGGTGCAGAAGATAAACAGAAAAGTTATACGTATGAGAATCTTGGAAATTTGTATTTTAAGAATTCAGAATATAAATTTGCGAGTAGTTATTATGATAGTGTTTTAAGTGTTTCGGCAGATGACCTAAGCCTTCGCGTTAGAAGGGTTAAAAGAAAACATAAAAACTTAGCTTCTTTAATTAAATTTGAAGAGGTGGTTACTATAAACGATAGCATTGTAAAAATTGCAGCAATGTCTAAAGATGTGCAAGAAGCCTTCTTTCAAAATTATATAGACAATTTAAAAAAGAAAGACGAAGAAGCAGCGCAGATGCAGTTAAATCAAATTGCGTTTAGTGGAAGTTCTAGCAATTCTTTACAGTCTGTAAATAAAGGAAAATGGTATTTTTATAATTCACAATCTTTAGGTTTCGGGAAAACTGAATTTCAAAAAATTTGGGGCAATAGAAAACTAGAAGACAATTGGCGTTGGTCTTCAAATGCAACTTTTGGTGCATCAGACAAAGACACTTTAGTAACTCCTATAAAAGACACTCGCTATGATTTGGCTAGTTATTTAGAGCGAATTCCTAAAGAAAAAGGGCAAATAGATACCTTAAAACTTAATAGAAACGAAGCACTTTACGAATTAGGTATTATTTATAAAGAGCAGTTTAAAAATAAGCAACTGGCAATTGAAAGGCTAGAAAGGGTTGTAACTTTAAATCCTAGAAAAAATTTAGTACTGCCAATTAATTGGCATTTATATCAGGTTTATATAGGCTTGGGACAAATAGATAAAGCCAATATTTATAAGAATATAATTCTTACAGAATATGCAAATACGCCTTTTGCTCAAAGGATAAGAAACCCTGATAAGAAGATTGAAGAAGATGTAAAATTGAATGAAATAGAAGTATTATATAAAGCGTTTTATTATTTATATAAGAAAGGCGCATATGAAGAAGTAGTAACAAGCGTAAATAAACTACTACCGTCTATTTCAAGCTCTAAATTAAAGCCTAAGTTTGAGCTTTTAAAAGCATATGCAATTGGTAAGCATTTAGGTAAAGAAACATATAAAGAAGTATTAGAATTTATTTCAATTAATTACGCAAATACAGAGGAAGGTAAGAAGGCAAAGGAAATTTTAAACCAATTAAACAAATAGCGATGTTTAAGAATAAAACAAATAATCAAGAATATAAATCAGGAAAATCTAGAACTATGGAAAGAAATGTAATTGCAAAAAATTCTACATTTGTAGGTGAAATAACTTCAGATGGTGATTTTCGAATAGACGGTATTTTAGAGGGTATTTTAAAAACAAAAGGTAAAGTTATTATTGGTGTAGATGGTTTTATAAAAGGAACAATAGAAGCTACAAATGCAGAAATAGAGGGTAAGTTTTCTGGGCAGCTTTCTATTGCTAATATTTTAACAATTAAAGCAACCGCAAACATTTCTGGAGATATAGTTGTTGGTAAGCTATCTATAGAGCCAGGAGCAACATTTAATGCTAGCTGCGCAATGAAAGGGGCTTTAAAAGAATTGAATAAAACCAATGAAACAAAACAAGCCTCAGAAAAAACCGCCTAATAAAGCCATTCAATTATCTGGAGCAGGCTTGCAAATGGGTGTAACTATTTATGCTGGATTTCTTCTGGGAGGGTGGTTAGATAAAAAGTTTGAAATCAATTTTTTAACAGAAGTGATTACCTTATTTGCTATCTTCTTGGCAATGTATTCATTAATTAAGCAAGCAAATAAAATTAATGAATAAAGACTTATTTAGATACCTTCTTGTTTTCACTTCCATGTTCTTAATAGGAAGTTCTTGCCATCAATTATTAGTAGCACATTTAGGGCTAAAATTTTCATTTTCTCTGCAGAAAATATACCTTTTTCATGCAGGTTTTTCTGCACTAATTTGTGTAAATTTAAGAGTCATTTCTACTGTTGATAAACTTTTTCCACAACTAGGTTTCATCTATTTAAGTACTCTTGTTTTAAAGTTAATTCTCTTTGCTTTATTTTTCTATACCCCATTGTTTACCGTTGTTTCATTTAGCCTCGCAGAAAAAATTTCGCTATTTTTCCCACTCTTTATTTTTTTGTTAACAGAGGCTGTTTTTGTGTTAAAAATTCTGAATCAAAAAGAATAAAAAATTATTAAATAAAAAATGGTTTGTTTTTTTGAATTATTCTATATCTTTGCGCGGAATTTAGAAAGCGTATTTTTACAATGAGGATTGCATATAAAACAGTCAAGTTTCTTACAATAGTAGCAATAACCCTTTTTACAGCGGTTAGTTTTGCATCAGAATCTGATAAAACACACAACGACCAAAATGATGGTGGACGTGTAAATACTAAAAGTGAAGTGGAAGCATACATTCTACATCACATTAAAGATTCTCACGATTTCTCTTTATTTTCTTACACAAGCGATTCAGGAGAAAGAAAACATGTAGGTTTTCCATTACCAGTTATTTTATGGTCTAGTGAAGGTTTAGTTACTTTCATGTCTTCGGCTTTTCATCACAATGACGATGGTCACGTAATCGTAGAAAAAAACGGGTTAAAATTTGCGAAGATCCATTCAAAAATTTACGAATTAGATACAGATGCTGCAACCGTTTCTTTTGATGAAACACACCACGCAACAAATGCACACAAAACATTAGATTTTTCTATTACTAAAAGTGCTTTTGGACTGATAGTAATTGGTTTATTAATGCTTTTATGGTTTTCTAAATTAGCAAGACAATACAAAACAAAGAAAGTGCCAACAGGTTTTGGTAGAGTTTTAGAGCCTTTGGTATTGTATGTTCGTGATGAGATTGCAAGACCAAATATTGGTGAAAAACATTACAGAAGATTTACAGGATATTTATTAACGGTATTTTTCTTTATTTGGATTTTAAACTTAGCAGGATTAACCCCTTTAGGTTTTAATGTAACAGGGCAATTAGCTGTAACAGGTTGTTTGGCAATTTTTACATTGGTAATTTATACAGTAAGTGGTACAAAAGGATATTGGATGCACATGATTTGGATGCCAGGAGTTCCTATGTTAATTCGCCCAGTTTTAGCAATTATAGAATTGGCTGGAGCTTTAATTATTAAACCATTTTCATTATTAGTACGTTTGTTCGCAAACATTTCAGCAGGTCATATTGTGGTAATGAGCTTAATTGCAATTATGTTTACACTAAAAGAATCTTTAGGGGTTGTTGGTGCAACAGGATTGTCTTTAGTATTATCATTTTTTATAACATTAATTGAGGTTTTAGTAGCTTTTTTACAAGCGTATATCTTTACAATGCTTTCTGCATTGTTTATTGGTATGGCAGTAGATGATCATGCTGAAGCTCATTAATACAAATTTGTTTAATTTAATATAAATACAGTTATTATGTACAATTTAATTGGAGCAGGATTAATCGTAATCGGAGCAGGAATTGGTTTAGGTCAAATTGGTGGAAAAGCAATGGAAGGTATTGCTCGTCAGCCAGAAGCGACAGGAAAAATTCAAACAGCAATGATTATTATCGCTGCATTATTAGAAGGTTTAGCATTTGGTGCATTATTCTTAGGAAAATAATCCAAACAAAAACAAAAACATGTCTCTGCAACGGTTGGTTGCAGAGTTTGTTTTTAATTAAACAGTAAAGAAATAAAAAAATAAATTAGTTTATAGAATGGAAACTTTATTAAACGATTTTTCACCGGGATTATTTGCAGTGTCAACCATTTTATTGTTGGCTTTAATTGCTTTAATGGTAAAATTTGCTTGGAAACCAATTTTAAATTCTTTGGAAGAAAGAGAATCTGGGATAGAAGACGCTTTAGCTGCCGCAGAAAATGCACGTAAAGAAATGCAAAACTTACAATCTGATAACGAAAGATTGATAAAAGAAGCAAGAGCAGAAAGAGACGAGATGATGAAAGACGCAAGAAATATTACAGATAATATGATTGCAGCAGCAAAAGAAGATGCTAAAGAAGTTACTGCTACTTTAATAGAAAAAGCACAAGCTTCTATTAATCAAGAGAAGCAAGCTGCATTAGCAGAAATTAAAAAAACTGTTGCAGAATTGTCTATTGGTATTGCAGAAACAGTAATTAAAAAAGAATTATCTAATAAGAAAGACCAACTAGCGTTAGTTGAAGGAATCTTAAAAGATGTTACTTTAAACTAAGTATAAATGAAAGACGCAAGAGCAGCATTACGTTACGCCAAAGCAATCTTAAATCTTGCAAAAGATACGGAGTCTGAAACTGCAGTAAACGATGATATGTTATTTATATCTAACACCATTGCAGAGAATAAAGACTTAGCGGTAATGTTAAATAGCCCTATTGTTAAAGCAGTAGATAAAATGAATGTGTTAAACGCATTGTTTGAAGGAAAGGTAAATACCATTACATTAGGTCTGTTCCATTTATTACAGGACAACAAGAGAATTGCAATGTTAAAATCTATTGCAGCAAAATATGTAATTGTGTATGATTTTTTAAAGCATACACAAGTTGCAAAGGTTACTACTGCAGTTGCATTAACTCCAGAAGTAGAGCAACTAGTTTTAGACAAAGTAGTAGCTTTAACAGGTAAGAAGGCAAATTTAGAAAATGTTATAAACCCAACTATTTTAGGTGGATTTATTTTACGCGTTGGAGATGTGCAATACGATGCAAGTATCTCTAACTATCTAAACGAATTAAGAAAGGAATTTGACAACAGTCATTACATTCCAAAAATATAAAAAGCGATAAGCGATCTGTTTCAGGTAATAAGTAGCCGAAAATAGAAAGTAGAAAAGCGAAAGCAAATTTTAAAAAGATGGCAAGCATTAAACCAGCTGAAGTATCAGCAATTTTAAAACAACAGTTAACAAATTTTGAAACAAAAGCTACTTTAAACGAAGTAGGAACTGTTTTACAAGTAGGTGATGGTATCGCACGTGTTTACGGTCTATCTAATGTTCAATACGGTGAGCTAGTAGAATTCGAAGACGGATTAGAAGGTATCGTATTAAACTTAGAAGAAGATAATGTAGGTGTTGTATTGTTAGGTGCTTCAACTGCTATTAGAGAGGGTTCTACTGTAAAACGTACAGAAAGAATTGCTTCTTTAAAAACAGGTGAAGGAATTGTAGGACGTGTTGTAGATACTTTAGGAAATCCTATTGATGGTAAAGGACCAATCGAAGGAACTACATATGAAATGCCTTTAGAGCGTAGAGCTCCAGGTGTTATTTATAGAGAACCAGTTACCGAGCCTTTACAAACAGGTATTAAATCTATTGATGCAATGATTCCTGTTGGAAGAGGTCAACGTGAGTTAATCATTGGAGACAGACAAACAGGTAAATCTACCGTTGCTTTAGATACTATTTTAAATCAAAAAGAATTTTTTGATGCTGGTGAGCCAGTATATTGTATATATGTTGCTATCGGTCAGAAAGCTTCTACAGTTGCAGCAATTGCAAACATGTTAGAAGAAAAAGGAGCAATGGCGTATACAACAATTGTAGCAGCAAATGCATCAGATCCTGCAGCAATGCAAGTGTATGCACCGTTTGCTGGAGCAGCAATTGGAGAATTTTTTAGAGATACGGGTAGACCCGCTTTAATTGTTTTTGATGATTTATCAAAACAAGCAGTGGCATACCGTGAGATTTCTTTATTGTTAAGAAGACCTCCAGGACGTGAAGCGTATCCTGGTGATGTATTTTATTTACACTCAAGATTATTAGAAAGAGCTGCAAAGTTGATTAATGATGACAAGATTGCAAGTGAAATGAACGATTTACCAGATTCTTTAAAAGGAATTGTAAAAGGTGGAGGTTCTTTAACTGCATTGCCAATTATTGAAACACAAGCAGGAGATGTATCAGCATATATTCCAACAAATGTAATTTCAATTACAGATGGACAAATTTTCTTAGATGGAGATTTATTTAACTCTGGTGTTCGTCCAGCAATTAACGTAGGTATTTCGGTATCTCGTGTTGGTGGTAATGCTCAGATTAAAGCAATGAAAAAAGTTTCTGGTACCTTAAAACTAGATCAAGCACAGTATCGTGAATTAGAAGCGTTTGCTAAGTTTGGTTCAGATTTAGATGCAGCAACTATGAGTGTAATTTCGAAAGGACAACGTAATGTTGAAATTTTAAAACAAGCTCAAAATGATCCTTTTTCAGTAGAAGATCAAATTGCAATTATCTATGCAGGTTCTAAGAACTTATTAAAAAGTGTTCCTGTAAACCAAGTAAAGAAATTCGAGAAAGATTATATCGATTATCTAAACGCAAAACATAGAGATACTTTAGACGTTTTAAAGTCTGGTAAATTAACACCAGAAACAATTGCTGTTTTAGAAGCAGCGGCTGAAGAAATTTCTAAACATTTTAATTAGAAGTTAGGTTTTAATAGTTGGGCCTTGTGCGCACTAATAATAACTAATTACTAGCAACTAGTTTCTAAAATATGGCAAACTTAAAAGAAATACGTAATAGAATTACCTCTATTAAATCTACAATGCAGATTACATCTGCCATGAAAATGGTATCTGCTGCAAAGTTGAAAAAAGCACAAGATGCAATTACGGCAATGAGACCATATTCATCTAAACTAACTGAATTGTTGCAGAATTTAAGTGCAACTTTAGATAGTGATGCTAGTGGGGCGTATTCAACACAAAGAGAGGTTTCTAAAGTTTTATTAGTAGTTATTACTTCTAATAGAGGTTTATGTGGTGGTTTTAACTCTTCTATTACTAAAAAAGTAATAGCAACTATTCAAGAAAAATACAGCAATGCTTCTGTAGATCTATTTACTATTGGTAAAAAAGGGACCGATGTTTTATCTAAAACACAGACCGTTATTGCAACTAGAAATGAGCTTTTTGATGACCTAACTTTTGATAATGTAGCAGCAGTTGCAGAAGAGTTAATGGAAATGTACACGGATGGGGCGTATGATAAAATTGAAGTTGTATACAATCAATTTAAGAATGCAGCAACTCAAATACCGCAAGTAGAACAGTTTTTACCTATTAAACCTATTGAAGGTGGAGATGCAAACGCAGTAAACTCTGATTATATTTTTGACCCGTCTAAAGAAGAAATTGTATTAGCTTTAATTCCAAAATCTTTAAAAACGCAATTATACAAAGCACTTAGAGACAGTTTTGCTTCAGAACATGGAGCAAGAATGACAGCAATGCACAAGGCAACAGACAATGCAACAGATTTAAGAGATGACTTGTTGTTAACATATAACAAAGCACGTCAAGCAGCAATTACTAATGAGATTTTAGAAATTGTTGGTGGAGCAGAAGCGCTGAAAAATTAGACGAAGCGCAGCAAAGTCAAATTTTAAAAAGAGCAGAAGCGTTGAAAATTAGGCGAAGTGTAGCGGAGTTAAATTTTAAAAAGTAAAAACGAATAAGTTTATAATATAAAAAACCCAACTCTATTGAGTTGGGTTTTTACTTTTCTGTTACTATTATTCTTTATAGATCAAACTTAATTCCTTGCGCTAAAGGCAATTCATCAGAATAATTTACAGTGTTTGTTTGTCTTCTCATATACACTTTCCAAGCATCAGATCCAGACTCACGTCCACCACCTGTTTCTTTTTCCCCTCCAAAAGCACCACCAATTTCAGCACCAGAAGTTCCGATGTTTACATTTGCGATACCACAATCAGAGCCTGCATATGATAAGAATTTCTCAGCTTCTTTTAATTCATTAGTCATAATTGCAGAAGATAATCCTTGAGCAACACCATTTTGTTTTTCAATAGCATTTTCAACTTCTCCAGAATATTTCATTAAATATAAAATAGGTGCAAAAGTTTCGTGTTGTACAATTTCGAAATGGTTTTCTGCTTCAATAATAGCTGGCTTTACATAGCATCCGCTTTCGTAACCTTCACCTTCTAAAACTCCACCTTCAACCAACACATTTCCACCTTCAGCTTTTGCTTTTTCAATAGCAGCTAAATACGTATTTACAGAATCATGATCAATTAACGGCCCAATATGATTTTTTTCATCTAAAGGATTTCCAATAGTTAATTGCCCATAAGCACCAACGATAGCATCTCTTACTTTATCGTAAACAGATTCGTGAATAATTAATCTTCTAGTAGAAGTACAACGCTGTCCACAAGTTCCTACAGCACCAAATACAGCACCGGGAACAACTACTTTTAAATCTGCAGTTGGTGTAATAATAATGGCATTATTTCCTCCTAATTCTAGTAAAGAGGTTCCAAAACGTTGTGCAACAGTTGCTCCAACAATTCTTCCCATTCTAGTAGAACCTGTTGCAGAAACCAATGGCACTCTCGAGTCAGTCGTCATCATTTCTCCAACCTTATAATCTCCATTAATAATAGAAGAAATACCTTCTGGTAAATTGTTTTCTTTTAAGATGTCTGCAATAATGTTTTGACAAGCTACAGAGCATAAAGGAGCTTTTTCAGATCCTTTCCACACACAAACATCACCACATATCCAAGCTAAAGACGTATTCCATGCCCACACAGCCACTGGAAAGTTAAATGCAGATATAATACCTACAACTCCAATTGGATGCCACTGCTCTCTCATTACATGGCCAGGACGTTCAGATGGTATTGTTTGTCCGTTTAATTGTCTTGATAAACCAACTGCAAAATCACAGATATCTATCATTTCTTGAACCTCACCATACCCTTCTTGTAAAGATTTACCCATTTCATAAGAAACTAACTTTCCTAAGGGCTCTTTTAAATCTCTTAATCGATTTCCAAATTGACGAACAATCTCTCCTCTTTGCGGAGCAGGCATGTTTCTAAAAGATAGAAAAGCAGTAGTCGCTTTTTCCATTACTTTTTCATAGTCTTCTTTGGAGGTTGCTTTTACTTTTCCAATTAATTTTCCATCAACAGGAGAGTAACTTTCAATAATTTCCCCGCTAGAAAAGTTATTAGAACCAGTAGAAGTTCCATTATTTATTTCTTTTAATCCTAATTCTTGTAATGTTTCTTTTATTCCAAAATCTGTCATTTCGCAGTTTCGTTTTAGTTGTTTAATTTAGAGCTTCAAATTTACGAATTATTTTACAGATAAATAAATTAAACAAAAAACATAATTTTTGTTTAATTTCAAACAAAACAATTATGAAAAAGTTTCTTTTTATTATTTCAATGGTGTGTATTTCTTTTAGTTGTAATAATAGCATAGATCGTGCGTCTGCAGAAAAGATCGCCTCAGAAAAGCAAAGCGAGTTTGCAATTATAATTCATGGAGGAGCGGGCACAATTTTAAGAGGGAATTTATCTATGAAAAAAGAAAAGGCTTACAGAGATAAGCTAGAAGAGGCAATTAGAACGGGTTATACTATTCTTAAAAATGGCGGAACGAGTCAACTAGCAGTTGTGAAGACAATTCAGATTATGGAGGCATCGCCATTATTTAATGCAGGTAAGGGTGCTGTTTTTACACATGAGGAGACCAATGAATTAGATGCTTCTTTTATGGATGGTGAAACATTAAATGCTGGTGCGGTTGCTGGTGTAAAAAATGTAAAAAGCCCAATAGAATTGGCTGTAAAAATAATGACAGATTCAGAGCATGTAATGCTTTCTGGAGAAGGAGCTTCAATTTTTGCAAAAGAAAAAGGGTTAGAAATGGTTGACCCAGCTTATTTTTACACGGAAAGACGTTTTAAATCTTTACAAAGAATAAAAAATAAAGTAAAAACAGAATTAGATAGTGATGATAAAAAAGCCGCTTTTTACGATACAGATATTAAAAACGCAAAATTTGGAACCGTTGGGTGTGTTGCTTTAGATAAAAACGGAAATATTGCTGCAGGAACCTCAACTGGAGGAATGACAAATAAGCGCTGGGGAAGAATTGGTGATGCGCCAATTATTGGTTCTGGAACCTATGCAAATAATAAAACGTGTGGTGTTTCTTCTACAGGTTGGGGAGAATACTTTATAAGAAGTCAGGTAGCATA
>OJBT01000225.1_pt1 | contig 15945 bp, 13 predicted proteins | sample 1591101 | NCBI WGS metagenome assembly OJBT01 (sample SAMN05416773, study PRJEB24817) | seawater metagenome | isolation source: Sea water | place: Canada:Atlantic | collected 2013-11
GTGTCGGTGTCGGTGTCGGTGTCGGTGTCGGGGGCGTTTGCGGTGGTATAGGTATGGGGGCTGCGCCACCCGGATAGGCTCCTGTATCGGTTTCGACTCTGCCCCCCAGAATCAGATTCAGATCATTAAAGTCGCGCATGTTTAGGGATCCACCATTGGCAGACCTGACCTCAATCACTTCGGTGCCGATGATAAACTCTGCGCCCCAACTCCGCTGCTGGATCAGCATTTGACCGACGCCCGCCAATAAACCAAAGCCGGATAGGTCCAGTTGGTCTTGTCCAATCTGGAAGTCGCGGATGATGTCGCGGGCGCCGTCCTGAGTCAGGATAAAAAGGTCGGCCCCCGCGCCGCCTAGCAGCGTGTCTTGCCCGGCACCGTCCATCAGGATGTCGTCGCCCGCCCCTGCGGTGATCTGATCTGCGCCGCCTTGGCCGATAAGAATGTCATCGCCGTCCGTGCCGTTCAAGGACCCACCTGTCGAATTTGCCAGTCTGCTGACGCCAAGATTCTGAAAATCAACGCTGAATTCGGAAAGAAAGGGTGCGGCTTCGGTTGATACCCAAATGCGCAGGCCACCGGGTGTTGCCATCACTTCGAGTGACGTGATCCCGTTTAGGGGGGCTGTTGCCGTGCCTTCCATCGTCTGGACATGTTGCAACCGCCCACCGGGCAGGATCGCAAAGAGACTGAGACCAGCGTCAGATCCTGCTGCAAGCACATAATCCTGACCGTCGAGGGTGACGCTGGTGACATGGGTGGCATCAGCAAAACGGGTATTGAGGTCATCAACAAGGTGATCGACCGGGCGCATCCCGTTTGAAGTCACTTCTAACACGGTCAGAGAATCGCTGCCCGAACTGGCTACAACAACAAAGAGACCACCATCGATAGTGTTTGTGACTGCCAGTGCGCCGGGGCGGTCAACCCACACCCCATCGCTGGCGTTGACGTCGGTGACATGACGCATGGAACCGCCCGCATCCTGCCGGAACATGCTTATGGTGTCCTGTGACCCATAGCTGACAAAGGCATAGGTTTGGCCGTTGTGGACAGTGGTGATGATGTCGGTTGCGCGGGCGTTTTCCATGGCATTGCCCTGATTGATCTGGGTGGCGTTCAGGGTATTGCCTGCGCCGAACGACACATTGACCAGACCGCCGCCCCGCAAGGCTGCGATTCCGGTTGTCCCGTTTTCAATCAATTCCATTTCCGAAAAGGTGCTGAGGTTCTGCCCGTTTCCAGAGACCGCAACGCCCCCGTTAAATGCAGCACCCTGACCATCGGAATTAAGGCGCACCCCGTTCAGATTGGTGCTGTTCAGACCAGCCATGAACAACTGTGGGCCTGCGCCAGTGTCCCTAAGAACCAGATCTGTTGTTTCCAATGTCAGATAGCTTTGTGCGAGCGACCATGCGCCTTCCTGCTGGGACTGTCCGGGATTGCCCCCGATATCAAAGGCGGTCATCCAGCCCCCACCTCGCGTGACGGTATAAAGCATGGTGCCGCCAGCGGTCTGCACCAACTGCAAATCATTGATGCCAACCAGCGCGCCCTCTTGGGACGCTACAAGCGGATTTTCTACCGAAAAGACAGCCCGCACCATGTCATGTGCTCCCATTTACCCTGATCAAGGTCTGACGGGTGATGGCGTGCGCGGCATGGAGCGAATGTGGCGATACCGGGGCGAATATCGCGCATTCTAAAGGTTATCTGTTGCGTCAAATTAAATTCAATCGGGCGGTTCTCGGGAGGATGTTTACGAACCTGCGACAATCCTCGCGGCCATCGCTATGGATTTATCCCGTAAAGGACTTTCGCATGCCAGAGACTTCTCCGACCCTTGCACTGCCTTATCTGCAACCCGCGCAGGCGCAAAAGCATGTCACCCATAATGAGGCCCTGCGTGTGCTGGACGCGGTCACCCAGCTTTCAGTGCTGAACGCGGAACTCAGTGCGCCGCCCTTACTGCCCGAAGAAGGGGACCGCTATATCGTTGCATCGGACGCGACAGATGCCTGGGCCGGACAGGACTACAATGTTGCCATACGGGTGGACAATACATGGCAGTTTTTCGTGCCGAACACAGGCTGGCGCGCGGATGTTGCAGGGACGGGTGCTTCCTTGCGGTTTGACGGGGCCGCGTGGGTGGCCCCCGCTGCGCCGGATCTTGATTTGCAGAACCTGCCGCAGGTGGGGGTGAACACCACGGCGAATCCAGCAAACCGGCTCGCGGTCGCATCAGACGCGACATTGCTCAACCATGATGGCGGTGGGCATCAGCTAAAGCTGAACAAGGCCGCGGTTGTTGAAACGGCCAGCCTGCTGTTTCAGACGGGTTTCTCTGGCAGGGCTGAAATGGGTGCGGTGGGCGATGATGATTTCACCATCAAGGTCAGCTCGGACGGAAGTTCGTTTGTGCAGGCTATTCACGTGGATCGCCTGACCGGTTCTGTGACCATCGGCGAAGGGGTGGGCAACCAGCGGCTGTCGGTCTTGGCTCATGAGGCGCCCAGCGTTCAGGTACGCAATACCGGGGGGGTCGGTGGTGCGTCGTTCATCATGACGGATGATGCATCGGGCGGAGATTGGAAGTTCAAGATCACGGGCAGTGGTGATTTCAAGCTGCGCAATGAAACAACTAGCGAAGATGTGCTGAAAATCGATACCGCCACGATGGTCACCAGCTTTTTCGGCCCGGTCAAACTGGAAACCTACGCAGTTGCGGCGTTGCCCGGCGCTGCCACAGCAGGTGCAGGCGCGCAGGTTTTTGTATCCGATGAAACCGGCGGGGCCGTCCCGGCCTTTTCTGATGGTACGGATTGGCGCAGGGTCACTGATCGTGCGGTCGTTTCATAATACGTTTTGGTGGCACCGCTCAAAAGATGGGCAGTGCCACCAGTCGTGCCGTGACATTCTCAGACGTGCTTGTTAAAGGCAGGTAATTGGGAAAGACGGAGCGATTTTGTGGACTTTATTACCAAGACTAAACTGCCGGGTGTGATACTGTTAAATCCACCACGATTTGGCGATAGCCGGGGTTTTTTCTCGGAAAGCTGGAATCGCAAGAAGTTGGTCGATCAAGGGATTGATCTGGACTTTGTTCAGGATAACCATTCTGTTTCAGCGGCGGTAAACACCGTGCGCGGGTTGCATTTTCAATCACCCCCCCATGCACAGGACAAGCTGGTGCGCTGCGGACGCGGTGCGTTGTTTGACGTTGCTGTCGACATCCGCAAAGGCAGCCCGACCTATGGGCAGTGGGTGGGGTATGAGTTGACTGCTGAGAACGGTCTTCAGTTGCTGATCCCGGCGGGGTTCCTGCATGGGTTTTCGACCCGCATGCCAGATACTGAAATCATTTATAAATGCAGCGATTATTATTCACCGGAATGTGATGGTGCGGTACGCTTTGATGACCCCGACATTGGAATTGATTGGGGATTGAGCGGGGATGCTGTGCTGTCCGAAAAAGATGGCAAAGCCCCTATGCTTTCTGATTTTGACAGTCCATTTAAGTTCGAAGGTGCGGCATGAAAATTTTGGTCACCGGTGGCGCTGGTTTCATTGGCTCTGCGGTTGTGCGTCTTGCCGTTGCCCGAGGTCATGAGGTTGTTAATGTTGACGCGTTGACCTACGCGGGCTGCCTTGAGAACCTAGATAGCATCAAGGACAGCCCACTTTATGCGTTCGAACACGTCGATATCCGGGACCGCGCCGCACTGGATACCACCTTTGCCAAGCACAAGCCTGACGCAGTCATGCATCTGGCCGCCGAAAGCCACGTTGACCGATCTATTGATGGCCCGGGTGATTTCGTTGAGACCAATATCACCGGCACCTACAACATGCTCGAAGCCGCACGCGCCTATTGGGTGACTGAAGGTAAATCCGAAGGTTTTCGGTTCCATCATATCTCTACGGATGAAGTTTTTGGCTCGTTGGGTGAAACCGGCATGTTCACCGAAGAAACGCCTTACGATCCGCGCTCGCCTTATTCCGCGTCAAAGGCATCAAGCGATCATCTGGTGCGCGCCTGGCACGAGACCTATGGCCTGCCCGTCGTTCTGACAAATTGTTCGAACAACTATGGCCCCTTCCATTTTCCGGAAAAACTGATTCCCGTGGTGATCCTGAACGCGCTGGCGGGTAAGCCACTGCCGATTTATGGGCAGGGCATCAACGTGCGAGACTGGCTTTTTGTTGAAGACCACGCTGATGCGCTGCTGCTGGTTTTGGAAAAAGGCGAAGTGGGCCGCAGCTATAACATCGGCGGCGAAAACGAGGCCCGTAATATTGATATCGTTGAGAAAATCTGCAGTATTCTCGACCTGAAGCGCCCCAAAGGTGCGAAGTACCAAGAACAAATCACCTTTGTTGAGGACCGGGCAGGGCATGACCTGCGCTATGCCATCGACCCCACCCGCATTCGGACCGAACTGGGCTGGCGCCCTTCCGTCACGCTGGACGAAGGGCTGGAGCAGACCGTGCAGTGGTATCTGGACAACGAAGATTGGTGGCGCGCCTTGCAGGCCCGTGAGGGCGTTGGCGAACGGCTGGGCGTCAAGGGTTAGGGCACCAAGGAAAGGAAGCTTATGACCATTCTTGTATTTGGTGAGACCGGCCAAGTCGCGCGCGAGTTGGCAGCCCTTGAGGGTACAAAATGTATCGGACGTGCGGGTGCAGACCTAAGCGACCCTGAGGCCTGTGCGGCGCTGATCTCAGCCGAAAAGCCGCGTGCGGTGATCAACGCGGCTGCTTACACTGCGGTAGATAAGGCCGAGACGGATGAAACTGTCGCAACAGTGGTGAACGGTGATGCGCCCGGTGCGATGGCACAGACCTGTGCCGCGCTGGGCATACCGTTTGTCCATATCTCGACGGATTATGTGTTCGAAGGGGGCGGGCAGACCCCTTGGAAACCATCCGATGCCACCGGGCCACTCAGTGCTTATGGCCGCTCCAAGCTGATCGGCGAAGCGGCCGTGTGTGGTGCAGGCGGCGCATACGCCATTCTACGCACCTCTTGGGTGGTTTCGGCGCACGGGAACAACTTTGTAAAAACAATGTTGCGCCTTGGGGCAGAACGCGACGCGCTGACCATCGTTGCGGATCAGATCGGCGGACCGACCGGCGCGCGCGAGATTGCCGTCGCTTGCCACAGCATTGCACAGCAGTTGATCGCGGACCCGGCCAAGTCGGGCACCTATCATTTTTCAGGTGCACCTGATTGTAGTTGGTCCGACTTTGCCCGCGCGATTTTTGATGGTGCAGGTCTGACTTGTGCTGTGACGGACATTCCGTCTTCTGACTATCCTACCCCTGCGGTGCGACCCTTGAACTCACGTATGGATTGCAGCGCAACAGAGCAGGTTTTTGGTATTTCCCGGCCAGATTGGCAGGCCACTCTAAAGCATATTTTCAAAGATATTGGAGCATCGAAATGACACAGCGCAAAGGCATTATTCTTGCGGGTGGGTCGGGCACGCGGCTTTACCCGATCACAATGGGTGTCAGTAAACAACTGCTGCCGATCTATGATAAGCCGATGATTTATTATCCGATTTCTGTGCTAATGCTGGCAGGTATTCGCGAGATCGCGATGATTACCACACCGCAGGATCAGGATCAGTTCCAGCGCACTCTGGGTGATGGCAGCCAGTGGGGCATTTCCCTAACCTACATCACGCAGCCCAACCCGGATGGTCTGGCACAGGCGTACATACTGGCAGAAGATTTTCTGGATGGCGCGCCTTCGGCGATGGTGTTGGGGGACAACATCTTTTTCGGGCATGGGTTGCCTGAACTGCTGGCCGAAGCAGACGCGCAGGAAAGCGGCGGCACGGTCTTTGGCTATCATGTGTCTGATCCGGAACGCTATGGCGTGGTGGGTTTTGACAAGGACGGTGTGGCCCAGTCCATCATCGAAAAACCGGAAAAACCAGCATCGAATTATGCGGTAACGGGTCTGTATTTTCTAGATGCCGATGCGCCAAAGCTGGCGCGTCAGGTAAAGCCATCCGATCGGGGTGAGCTGGAAATCACCACATTGTTGGAGATGTATCTGGAAAAAGGAACCCTGCGGGTAAACCGGATGGGCCGTGGATATGCATGGCTGGATACAGGTACGCACGCAAGCCTTCTGGACGCGGGAAATTTTGTGCGCACCCTGACGGCGCGACAAGGTTTGCAGACCGGCTGTTTGGAAGAAATCGCACATGATCTGGGTTGGATCAGCGATGCGGATCTGGCCGAGCGGGCCAATCTGTTCCGAAAAAACGGCTACGGAGCCTATCTTGCGGCGCGGCTAAAGTAGCAGCGCAGACTTTTGATGTGATATCGCTGCGATATCACATCAGATATGTCTTTCGTTGCTCAGGAAAACCCACGCATCAATATCCAGATGGACGCGGCGCGATCAGCCTTTTGCGCCCTGGCCTCGTGCATAAACATCTTCGTACCGAATGATGTCATCTTCGCCCAGATAGCTGCCGGTCTGCACCTCGATCAACTCCATCGGAACCTTGCCGGGGTTCTCCATCCGGTGAACAGCACCCAGCGGAATATAGACGGATTCGTTTTCGCAAACCAACTGCACCTTGTCGTCGATGGTCACCTTCGCCGTCCCTGCCACAACGATCCAATGTTCTGATCGGTGGACATGGCTTTGCAGGCTAAGCGCCGCACCGGGGGTCACAACGATCCGTTTGACCTGAAAACGTCCGCTCAGGATCAGGGTTTCAAAGAAGCCCCATGGCCGGTGGTCCTTGGGAAAGGTATCGGCCTGAGGTATCTCCAAACGGCGCATTTCCTTGACCACATTGCCCACGTCAGAAACGCGGTCGCGATGGGCGACCAGAACGGCATCAGGCATCGCGACTGCCACGATGTTATCCAGCCCAAGCCCGACCAGTTGGAGCGCATCATTCTCTGACCTCAGCAGGCTGTTGGTGCAATCCACCGCATAGGCTGTCCCTTGCAGGGCCACGCCGTTTGCATCGCTGACAGCATGCTGGTGCACCGCCGTCCAACCGCCCAGATCAGACCAGTCGCCGTGGTGTTCAATGACGCTGAGGTTATCCACCTTTTCCATAATCGCAAAATCGACAGAGATATCTTCGCAGCGCGCCCAGGCTTCGGGATCAAGGCGCAAGAACCCCAGATCAGGCTTGGCTGCATCGACTGCGGTCTGCACATGTGCCAGCATATCGGGCGCATGTGCCGCAAATGCGTCGATCAACGTTTGGGCCGTGTACATAAAAATACCTGCATTCCACAGATATCCCCCGGCGGCCAGCATGCGTTCTGCCTCGGCCAACGCGGGTTTTTCGACAAAGCGTTGCAGTGGTACGGCATCCAACCTGTCGCCTTTTCCCAACTCAAGATAGCCATAGCCCGTTTCCGGGCGGTCCGGCGTGATGCCAAAGGTCACGATTTGACCCGCAATGGCCGCTGCGATCCCGCGCTGGACGCTCTCGCGGAACACATCCGCTTGCGTGATGTAATGATCTGACGGTGCGGCCAGCATCAGGGCGCTGGGATCTGTCTGCGCCTGCACCAATGCGGCCGCCAGCAGCGCGGGCGCGGTGTTGCGTGCCTGCGGTTCGATCAGGACCGCACCGGGGTCCAGCCCTGCATCGCTTAGCTGTTGGGTGGCGATAAACCGAAAATCCGAATTTGTCACAATCAGCGGCGCGGCATATCCGGGGCCCGACAGCCGCACCGTAGACTGCTGATAAAGGCTGCCATCGCCAATCAGTTCGATGAATTGCTTGGGGAAACTTTTGCGCGACAGGGGCCAAAGCCGTGTGCCCGACCCACCGCATAGGATCACCGGCGTAATTTCCTGTGCTTTCATCGTGATTGTCCTCTTTTTCCTTGCGCCAGTCTAACTAATCTAAAGCGGCGGTAATATGGCTTCGGCCGGATGGTGTGAAATTTGTTCACGTTTGCGCCTCAATCGTCGCGCTATTGTTTCTTTATCGGAAACAGTGAAGGCAATTGGTAGATCAAATCCATAGCCGCATCGCAGGCAGGATTATTTGTTTTCACTCGCCTCTTGACCTTCCAGTGACTGGAATCCCTATATCCGGATCAACCAAAGGAGTCTGTCTCGTGACCGCAACCTATATCCTCCCCATCCGCAACATGCATTGCGGCAGCTGCGCTGCCCGTGTGACCCGTACGCTGGAAGAGATCGCAGGTGCGTCAGATGTCGCGGTAAACCTTGCTACCGAAACCGCGCAGATCAACGTGACCGACGCTAAAACAACCAAAGAGATGCTGAGCAAGCTGGAGGCGGTTGGTTACCCTGTAGCAACCCAAACCATCCAGTTTACTGTGTCGGGCATGTCCTGCGCCTCTTGCGTGTCTGCGCTGGACCGGGCCTTGCGCGCGGCAGAGGGTGTTCAGGATGTCGCCGTCAATCTGGCCTCAGAAACTGCCAGCGTGACCTATGTGCCCAGCATCACCAACCCAGAGGCGCTGGCAGATATCGCGGGTGCTGCAGGATATCCAATGACGCCTCCTGGTGATTCGTCACAAGAAGATGCGCAGGCGCTCAAAGACACGACCGCGCGGTCACAGCGCAACGCAGTGTTTTGGGCGGCTGCCCTGACACTGCCTGTCTTTGTGCTTGAAATGGGGGGGCATCTGTTCCCTGCGTGGCACCACTTTATTGCCGGTACGATCGGTCAGACGGCCAGTTGGATTGTGCAGTTTGTCCTGACCACACTGGTTTTGATCGGTCCGGGGCGGCAGTTCTTTACCGGGGGTCTGGCGGCCTTGCGTCGGGGTGCGCCGAATATGAATAGCCTTGTTGCTTTGGGTGCCGGCGCGGCATGGACCTATTCCACATTGGCCCTTTTCGCGCCGGCGTTGATGCCCGCAGGCAGCGCCGTGGTCTATTTCGAGGCGGCAGCGGTGATCGTGACACTGATTCTGATGGGTCGCTGGTTCGAGGCGCGCGCCAAAGGGCAAGCGGGCGCGGCAATCCGCAGCCTGATTGACCTGCAACCGCGTCTGGCAATGGTCCGGCAAGGCGAGGATTGGATCGAGACACCTGTCGCTGATCTGGGCCTCGGTGATGTGGTACGGGTTCAGCCGGGCGCGCGCATCCCGATTGATGCCGAGGTGACAGGCGGCACGAGCCAAGTTGATGAAAGCATGATCACGGGCGAGCCTGTGCCAGTTGAGAAAATAGACGGAGCTGAAGTTGTAGGCGGCACCGTCAACGGGACGGGTGCGCTGACTTTTCGAGCCACCAAAGTTGGTGCCGATACGATGCTGGCGCAGATCATTCGTATGGTTGAGGAAGCTCAGGGGGCGAAGCTGCCTATTCAGGATCTAGTCAACCGCATCACGCTTTGGTTTGTGCCGGCGGTGATGGCAATCGCCGTTATAACTTTTGTCGCATGGTTGCTGGTTGGTCCTGATCCTGCACTCAGCTTCGCGTTGGTGGCGGCAGTAGCGGTGCTTATTATCGCTTGCCCCTGCGCGATGGGGCTGGCAACGCCGACATCTATCATGGTGGGTACGGGGCGCGCTGCTGAGTTGGGGGTCCTTTTTCGGCGTGGCGATGCATTGCAGTCGTTGAATGATGTGCAAACGGTCGCGTTGGATAAGACTGGCACGCTCACACAAGGTCGCCCGGAACTGACCGATTTGACTGTGACGAAAGGGTTTGTGGAGTACGATGCTTTGCGACTGATAGCGTCGGTCGAGGCCACCTCGGAGCATCCTATCGCGGAGGCAATCGTGCGGTTTGCTGAGCAAAGAGGGCTAACTTTAGCACCTGTTGACGAATTTCGCTCTATTACGGGGTATGGGGTGAGCGCCGAAGCCGAGGGTCACAAAATTCTTGTCGGAGCAGATCGCTTCATGCTCCGCGAAGGCATTGCACTGGATGAAGTAGATGGCGTTGGAACACGGTTGGGGCAGGCCGGAAAGACGCCTCTCTATGCTGCGATTGATGGGCAGTTGGCGGCGATCATCGCTGTATCTGACCCGATCAAACCCAGCACTGCACAGGCAATTTCGGCTTTGCACGGTCTCGGCCTGAAAGTAGCGATGATTACGGGCGACAATCAGGCCACGGCAGATGCAATTGCGGCGCAACTAGACATTGATACGGTGGTAGCTGAAGTCTTGCCAGAAGGCAAAGTAGCGGCCTTGCAACAGCTACAATCAGGCGGCCGAAAGGTAGCATTTGTGGGAGATGGTATAAACGATGCGCCCGCTTTAGCGCATGCGGATGTCGGGGTAGCCATTGGCACTGGCACTGATGTCGCAATCGAAGCGGCAGATGTTGTTTTAATGTCGGGTGATCTGAACGGAGTGGTGAACGCTCTGCACATCAGCCAGCGCACAATGCGTAATATTCATCAGAACCTGTTTTGGGCGTTTGGCTACAACGCCTTGCTGATCCCGGTTGCCGCGGGCGTATTTTATCCGGTGTTCGGCTTAATGCTATCTCCTGCACTTGCTGCCGGTGCCATGGCATTGTCGAGCGTTTTCGTCCTATCCAACGCGCTGCGTCTACGCTGGATAGCGCCGGCAATCTCGGAGGGCCGATCAATCAAAATGGACAGTAGCAGACTTGTGCCCGCTGCAGCAGAGTAGGAGAAATTCGATGAATATTGGCGAAGTTTCAGACAAATCAGGCCTGCCTCCCAAAACCATCCGTTATTACGAGGATATCGGCTTGGTTAAACCCCTGCGCGGCCCCAATGGCTATCGCAGTTTCCGCGAGAGTGACATGCACAAATTGGCGTTTTTAGGGCGATCTCGGGCGTTGGGTTTTACCATTGAGGATTGCCGAAATCTGTTGGCACTTTGGGATGACCAAGACCGCGCCAGCGCTGATGTACGCGCAATTGCGCGGGAGCATCTCGAGCAGATTGAAAGCAAAATAGCGGACCTGAATTCGATCCGGGCTACTTTGTCACACTTGGTTCGTGAGTGCGCAGGCGATCATAGACCCGATTGTCCAATTCTAAAGAAGTTGGGTAATTTTTCCAAATAGGTTGGGAACCCTCCAGCGCTGGAAGCTTGTTTAGTTTTTAATACCTGAAACTTAAATAGGAATCCAATTCATGTCATACTGGCGCTTCTTTGCAATGATCATCACATCAACCATCGTAATGCTTGGCTTGATGTACCTAAACACTTACGCGCTGGACCATGTATTTTTCAGTGAGACCAGAACCTACATGGCAATTTACATGGGCGCGGTCATGGCAATCATCATGCTGGCCTTCATGTTGGGAATGTACTCCAATAAAACGGCCAACATTTCTATCTTTGTGGGCAGCGCGCTTGTTTTCGCAATATCGCTCTATCTGGTACGCAGCCAGTCGACGATTGATGACACGTCTTGGATGAGTGCGATGATACCGCACCACTCGATCGCGATCCTCACCAGTGAACGCGCCAATATCACCGACCCCCGTGTGCGTAAGTTGGCTGATGATATCATCGAGGCGCAGCGTCTTGAGATTGCAGAAATGAAGGCGCTGATCATCGATTTGAACGGCGGTCCTGCCGCAACTCCTGAAATTGACGGTAAATAAGGAGAATTCTGATGGCACTCGATCAAACTAAGACAAAGGCCAAGCTGTACCGGATGGTGATGGATGCTCATACATGTCCGTACGGTCTAAAATCAAAAGACCTTTTAGAGCGTCAGGGGTTTGAGGTCGAGGATCACCACCTCGAGACACGCGAGCAGACTGATGCGTTCATGGACAAGCATGGGGTTGAATTGACGCCGCAAACCTTCATAGACGGAGAGCGTGTTGGAGGGTATGACGCTCTGCGCGTTCATTTCGGTCTAGACAAGCCCGAAGATGAGCGTTCGGACACAACTTACCAGCCAGTGATCACGATTTTTGCCGTGGCTTTTCTGATGGCGCTTGGTTTGTCGTGGTACAGTTTTGAAACCATCCTCACGGTTAGGGCGTTCGAATGGTTCATCTCGATCTCGATGTGCTTGCTGGCTGTTCAAAAATTACAAAATATCGAGACCTTCTCGACGATGTTTCTTAACTATGATCTGCTGGCGCAGCGTTGGGTACCTTATGGTAAAATTTACCCTTTTGGAGAAGCATTTGCTGGTATCCTTATGACTGCTGGCGCGCTTACGTGGCTTTCGGCACCCGTGGCAATTGTGATTGGCGGCATCGGCGCGGTGTCAGTCATAAAGGCGGTCTACGTTGATAAACGTGAATTGAAATGTGCCTGTGTTGGCGGAGACAGCAGCGTACCATTGGGTTTCATCTCATTGACGGAAAATTTGATGATGTTGAGCATGGGTATCTGGATGCTTGCAAAGCTCTTCATGTAAATTTTAAGGTTAACCTGATCAAGAATTCTCAATCGGTGGGCGGAGGAACCTACCTACTTCTTTGCCCCACCCACACAAGCCCAAGTGAGGACGACTGAACCCATAATCGCGCCTGTATTTGAGTAATTTACTCTATTGGGAGTTTCATGGTTGCCATGAGGCCGGCTGCGGGGCGATTTGACAGACTGACATCCCCACCATGGGCACGCGCGATGGTGCGTGCGATAGACAGGCCAAGACCTGTACCGCCGGTTTCTCGCGAGCGTGACCTTTCAAGGCGGAAAAACGGCGCAAACACTTTTTCCAGATCAGTTTCCGGAATACCAGGTCCGTTGTCAGAGACCGCGACAAAAGCATGCTCTGCATAGTGGTGGTACGTGACATGCGCGGTTTCGCCGTATCGCCGGGCATTCTCGATAAGGTTGCGCAAGGCACGCCGTACAGACTGAGGACGAATGCGGACCGTTACTTTTTCGCCTTCTTCTAGTGTGAAGCTGTCCAACATGTCTGACTGGAGGCACGCAAGATAGGCACCCAAATCTACCGCCTCATAGTTTTCTGCGGTCGCCATTCCCTTAGCAAAGGCAAGCGTTTCATCCACCATACCCTGCATTTCTTCGACAGAGGTAATTACCCTCTCTCGCGTCTCGTCATCATCAATCATTTCTGCCCTGATACGCAAAGCCGTGAGGGGAGACCGAAGGTCATGGCCGAGAGCCGCCAAGAGCTGCGTTCGATCTGCAATAAAAAGACCTAGTCTTTCCTGCATACGATTATACGTCCGCGTAAGGTTTCTCACTTCACTGGGGCCCATCTCTGGCAGGGGTTCTACATTTTCACCTCGCCCAAGTCGTTCCGCTGCTTGAGAAATCTGTAAAAGAGGTCTGATCAATCGTGAGAGCAAGAACCAGCATGCAACTATGAGGATAAGCGCCGCGGTCATACCGAAACTGACGAACGAATACCAAGGCCATTGCAGGGGTGGGCGCTCAAACCGTGTAGCTACGTTCAGCCATTTTTCACCGATCAGAGAAATTGAAAGTTGCATTTCGATCGCGGACAGCTTTCCGCGCATCATCGCCTGATGCATTTGGGTCATTTCGGGACCCATATGAGGCATAGGAAGAATACCCTGATCAGCTTCGTGCAGTTCCACACGAATTTCACGTTGGCTTGACTGACCAAGAAGGCTGCGCACGCGTTCTTCGACGGCTCCGTTATCGGCATGTGTTTCATGATCAACGGCTGGAGATTTTGAAAGGTCAAATCTTACAAGAGGAGAGTTCGCAGCCCGCAGAATTGCCGGTTGCAAGCTTATCGGCGCTTCCTCGATCAAGCGGGCGACATTGGCTGCCCGGCTCGCGGCCTCAAAACCAAGGGCCGCGCGAACGGCAAGGCTACGCTCGTCTACAAACAATAAAAGGCTGAAGGCCTGAGCTAATACAAGAGCTGCGATGACCAAAAGCACTAGCTGTACACGCAGACTATCCAGCCAATGCAGCATCAGCCCAACTCCGTCACATCTGCCACCAAACAATAACCGCCGCCACGGACTGTCTTGATGAGTTGCGGTCGCGCTGGATCAGGTTCGATCTTGCGACGTAGCCTGCTGATTTGATTGTCAATGGTCCGGTCAAAGACTGAAGCCGCCTTGCTTGCAGTGAGATCAAGCAATTGATCACGGTTCAGAACAAGCCGGGGGCGCTCCAGCAGGACAGTGAGCAATTTGAACTCAGCTCTGCTTAGATCAACCTTATGACCGTTCTCACCGGTAAGCAGTTGATTGTCTGTATCCAAAACCCAGTGCGCAAACGCGATTTGACGGCCAGACAAAGTACCTGCAACATGTTCAGAGCGTGAGACGCGACGTAGAATTGCTTTGATCCTGGCGATCAATTCGCGCGGGTTGAACGGCTTTGATAGATAGTCGTCCGCACCGATTTCCAAGCCAACGATGCGGTCTGTCTCTTCATCAAGTGCGGTCAGCATCAAGATCGGGATCGACCCGTTGGCAGATAGACGGCGGCATACAGATAGTCCGTCCTCGCCTGGCATCATGACGTCGAGAACGATCAGATCGAACTGCCCTTTGGAAAGCTTTTCATCCATCTCACTTGCGTCACGCGCCGAGGTGGCACGCATACCGTTCTTTTCCAGATATCGCGTAACCGCATCGCGAATTTCGCGGTGATCATCGACCACAAGTATATGAGTCTGTTCCGTCATATTGCCCTCTTTATCCTACACTTGAGGCGCTTTGCTCGAGAGATTTGTCACAGGGTGTAACAGTCTGATGCGTTGCGACACAGTGATACAATGCCTCGCTTCACAGACCTTTCACCGGGACATAAAACTATCACATGAAATGTATCGTAAACAAAACATGAGGAAACAGAAATGACCCGTAAAACAATTATCGCAGCAGCAGTTCTGGCAGTAACCGCATTCGGAGGGGCCGCTTTCGCCCAATCCAATCATGGTCACGGCGACAAGGCAGGCAAAATAAACAGCCAAGGAATGATGATGCAAGGCGGCGGCATGATGGGCGATATGTCTGAAATGCAAGGCATGATGCAGCGCATGCACGAGAACATGACGCAAATGATGGATGCTGATGGTGATGGGACCGTTACACCCGAAGAAATGCGCGGGATGATGCAGGCGAAGTTGACAGAAAATGACGCTGACGGAAACGGAAGCCTTTCCATCGAAGAGTTTGAAACCCTTCACAGCGCAATGATGCGCAATATGATGGTGGACCGGTTTCAGCATCTTGATGCAGATGGCGACGGCGCGGTGACACCCGAGGAAATGATGGCTCCTGCGGCGATGATGGAACGCATGCAAAAAATGCAAGGCGGGTCTATGATGCCGGACGGGCAATCCGACGACGGCGAAAAGGACTAGCGCTCTCAGAGCAAGCTGGAATTTCCGGGCGTCGGCTGGTTGTGTCGACGCCCACCTCATTTCCGAGGCGTCATTGGACTTTGCAGCAACATCTTGCCAACACCGTCTACCCGTTCAGGGGCTTCAAGCTGTAGCGCTGCAAACACGTCTTGACCTTCCTGTAGGTGGCAGCGCTAAAGCAGAAGTAACGCGGATTTCCACCCGTTCAATTTTGAAGGTCAAACTTGATGTTATGTTGCAGCACTCGATATCAATCACCCAGTTTGAAGATTGACTGTGTCGCAACCGAAGACGATGTGCGCACCAATTTCATACGTAGTTTTTGTCTCTCTATTCCAGAGAGATGGTTGCCACCTCCAGAAACCGGTTGGCAATCTCTCTGTGGAACCAGTTGAGGTGCCTTCGGTGACGCGCATGCGCTCCAATGGATGGAAGGTGAGGACTACCATTGTCGTGGTGGGTATCCTTGCCATCGCAGCGATATTCATCGATCCTCTCTCAGAAATTGTTGGTGCGTTAAAGAGTGACAGCATTTCTGAATGGGTGAACGCCGCTGGTGTATGGGGGCCAATTCTCATTATTGGTCTGATGGCAGCAGCGATTGTTGCTACGCCAATTCCAAGCGCTCCGATCGCACTTGCTGCTGGTGCGGCGTACGGCCTGTCTCTTATACACATCTCCGAGCCCACGAGACG
>OJBT01000244.1_pt1 | contig 15024 bp, 7 predicted proteins | sample 1591101 | NCBI WGS metagenome assembly OJBT01 (sample SAMN05416773, study PRJEB24817) | seawater metagenome | isolation source: Sea water | place: Canada:Atlantic | collected 2013-11
CGTCAGTTACGCAGCCTGCTGCAATTGCTAATATTGGCGATGTTTTAAACTACCAATACGCTGAAGCTGGCGTTTATGATGTTAAAGTAATTGCTAAAGGTGGTGCTATCGCAACTGCGGAAGATGCTACTAGTTTTGAAGTAACAGAAATTTTAGCACCGTTAACTTCTGCACCTTCTCCTCAAACAAGGGATGCTGGAGATGTAGTGTCTATTTTTAGTGATAAGTATACAGATGTATCTTTAGATGAACTGCCTACAGATTGGTCTTCGGGAGGTCTTGAAGAGACTGCCGTAGATGGTGATAATATTTGGAAAATTACAAATCTAGATTTTATTGGTATGGTAACAAATTATGGAAATGGTATAGACGTATCTTCTATGGAAAAAATGCATATTGACTATTGGGTGCCAGAAGATGTTACTAACGAATTGTTAGTTAAGATTGTAAATACAGTAGATGGTGGAGAAGCAGTAGCTTCTTTTGGAACGACTGTCGGTGGCTCTTGGCAAAGTATTGAATTAGATATGTCAGTGTTTGATGGAGGAAATCTTTCAAATAAAAATAAAATAACTCAAATTTTAATAGACGCAGTTGAATTAGAGGGAATAGGAGTAGTTTACATCGATAACTTTTACTTTTATAAAGAAAGTTCTAATGGACCAGTATTTGATGATGGATTATTGACAAATGGAGATTTTGAAAATGGAAGTGATGCTTGGTTAGTTGGAGTAGACGATACAAAACCAGTAACGGTTGTTACGGTTGGAGGAAATACATACTATTCGGCAGATGTAACTTCTGCAGGAAATGCATATGAGGTTAATGCAAGTCAAAAAGTAGAAATTATCAATGGCAGTACTTATACATTAACTTTTGATGCTTGGTCTGACGTAAACAGGTCAATATTAGCAGGAATAGGTCTTAGTAAAGACCCTTGGACAAACACTGCTGAATCTGTAGCGATAACAACTACCAGGAAAACATACACACTTACCCATGTTGCAAATGCCGGTGCAATAGATGCACGTGTGCTATTTGATTTAGGGGCGGAGATAGGTATGGTTAATATTGATAATGTTTCATTAATAATAGGAACTGGTAATTTATTAACAAACGGTAATTTTGAAAGTGGAAGTGATTCTTGGTTAGTAGGTGTTGATGATACAACTTCTGCACCAGTAGTTACAGATGGAGGAAATACTTACTATTCAGCAGATGTAACATCTGCAGGGAATCCTTATGAGGTAAATCTAAGTCAGAAATTAGAAATTATTGATGGGAATACCTACACACTTACTTTTGATGCATGGTCTAGTGTAGACAGAACAATATTAGTAGGTATAGGTTTAAGTAATGATCCTTGGACCAATACTGCAGAGTCGGTTACTTTAACAACCACTAGAAAAACCTACACACTTATTCACGTGGCAAATGCAGGGGCAATAGATGCGCGTGTTCTTTTTGACTCAGGAGCGGAGATAGGGACTGTAAACATAGATGATGTTTCTTTATCTAGTAATTAGACTTAATGTGATTATTTTGTTAAAAAATTAAAATATATAAAAATGAAAAATATAAAAAATATTTATATCGTATTATTTTCTATGGCATTAGCCTTTTTGGGTTGTCAAGAAAAAGAATATGAATTTGGTGATATTATTGCTCCAAGTTCAATCGTTATTAATGCGGAGATTATCGGTCAAGATGTTAATGATCCTGATTTGGCAAATGGAGACGGTAGTGGTATCGTGAATTTTACAGTATCAGCAGATAATGCATCTTCTTATGTTTATTACTTTAATGGAGTTGCGAGCGCATCACCATCAGGTATTTTCTCTAAAAGATTTTCTAAAGTAGGTACAAACACATATACAGTTGTTGTAAAAGCGAATGGTACAGCTGGTGTTTCAACTACTAAATCTATGGATATTGAAGTATACAGTTCTTTTACAGATATAGAAGCTGAAAACTTTTTAAGTGGTGCTAATATAGGGGATAGTAAAAAATGGTACTGGCAAGCAGATGTAGATGTTCATGTTGGTTTAGGTCCTGTAACTGAAGACTACGGTGGAGGTGAATTTGCCTATGAAGCATGGTGGAATGGAATTAAGGCTTGGGATTCAGAAAAAGCGTGTATGTATGACAATGAATTTGTCTTTACAAGAACTGAAGATGGTATTACTTTTGAACAAACTGTAGGGCCCTCTTTTGTGCCAGGAACATACGCTGGATCTTTAGGGGTTGCAGGAGATATATGCCATGATGAAACAGTAGCAACTTCTATGTTCGGTCTTAAGCAAGTATCTTTTGGGCCTTCAACTTCGAAGGCTGCTATAGAAGGGTCTTACGATAATGAAGATTATAGACGCACATCTTTTGAAATTTCTGATAATGGTTTTATGGGATGGTTAGTAGGATCTAGTACCTATGACATAATCTCTATATCTAACGATGAATTATTTGTAAGAATTATAGAGGCTGGTGACGGATTTGCTTGGTATCACAGATTTACATCTACAAAACCTTCGCAAGACGCTAGCTATGCGTATAACGATTTAGTTTGGGAAGATGATTTCAATACAGATGGTGCACCCGATGCTACAAATTGGACGTATGACCTTGGTGATGGTGGCTGGGGTAATGGTGAAGTACAAACATATACAAATTCAGCAGAGAACGCGAAAGTATTAGATGGCTCTTTAATTATAACAGCTAAAGCTGATGGAAGTGGTGGTTATACTTCTGCGAGATTAAAATCTCAAGGATTACGTAAATTTACTTATGGTAGAATTGAAGTAAGAGCAAAATTACCCGCTTCAGCAGGTACATGGCCAGCAATTTGGATGCTAGGTTCTAATTTTACTACTGTGGGTTGGCCAACTTGTGGTGAAATTGATATTATGGAACAAACAGGTGCTAACAAAGACATTACTTTAGGTACTCTTCATTGGTATAATACGACTGCAAATGGTAATGCAAGTTATGGTGAAACTACTGCGGTTGCAGATGCTTCCTCAGATTTTCATTTATATACCGTAGAATGGTCAGATACTTCAATAAAAATATATTTAGATGATGTTAACTTTTTTCAAATGGCCAATGATAGTACTTTACCATTTAATGCAGATTTCTTTATGATATTAAATATTGCAATGGGTGGTACTTTAGGAGGAGATATCGATCCAAGTTTCACAGAGGATACAATGGAAATTGATTATGTAAAAGTCTTTCAATAAAAAATAGTTCATAACTCAAGGTCATTTATTTAATAGATGACCTTTTTTATTAAACGACATTTTTAGGATATTGTAACGAAAGGAGTCCATTAAAAAAAGACTTTATAGGTGATATTCACATGCTCAATTTTGAGTCAATTAGAAAAATATTTAATAATAGTAACTGGATATAATTATGAGAAACAAGGTTTTAGCCTTACTGTTTTTATGTATTTCATGTACACTGTATTCTCAGGATTACAAAGTAATTGTTGAGAAAAGTGACCAAGGAATGAAGCTTCTCGTTGATGGAAAGGATTTCATGATAAATGGTATGAATTGGGATTATGTTCCAATTGGTAAAAACTATGAATATAGTCTTTGGAAGCAATCAGATGAATTGATTAAAGCCGCTTTAGATGCTGAAATGAGTCTCTTAAAGAATATGGGTGTTAATACCATTAGAGTGTATACAGGTATGCAGCCTAAATGGATTACCTATGTTTATGAAACATACGGAATTTACACAATGCTAAACCATACGTTCGGTAGATATGGCTTAACAATAAACGGAGTTTGGACGCCAGTTACTGCATATAAAGATCCTAAAACTAAGATTTTGCTATTGTCAGAAGTTACAGCAATGGCTAAGGAATATAAAAATACTCCAGGATTGTTGTTGTTTCTATTAGGAAATGAAAGTAATTACGGTTTGTTCTGGTCAGGAGCAGAAACAGAAGATTTTCCAGAGGGTGATGAAAAGAAAAAGTTTATAGGCGAACGTCTTGGTAGACCAATGTATAAATTGATGAATGACGCAGCTATTAAAATGAAATCGATAAATAATAATTTACCAATTGCTATTTGTAATGGTGATTTGTTGTTTGTTGAAATTATTGCTGAGGAATGTACAGATGTAGATATTTATGGAACCAATATGTACCGTGGTAAATCATTTACAGATGCTTTTGAAAGAGTGAAAAAGGAATTAGACATGCCAATTCTATTTACAGAATTTGGTGCAGATGCTTTTAATGTAATATCCAATAAAGAAGACCAAGAAATGCAAGCATTTTATATGGTAGAGAACTGGAAAGAAATTTATCAAAATGCTGCAGGTTTAGGCAAATCTGGCAATGCAATTGGTGGGTTTACATTTCAATTTTCAGATGGATGGTGGAAATATGGACAAATAAAAAATTTGACTATACATGATAACAATGCATCTTGGTATAACAGAGGTTATTATCTAGATATAGAGGGTAGTAATAATAATATGAATGAAGAGTGGTTTGGAGTTTGCGCTAAGGGCCCAACTAATTCAAAAGGTTTGTATACTTTATACCCAAGAGCGGCCTATTTTGCTTTGCAAGAGGTACATCAGTTAAACCCATTTCTAAAAGAAATGAATTTAACTATTATTTCGGAACATTTTAAAAAGATAAGATTAAAAAAACATGTTTTAAAGGCTAAAGAACAGATGGCGAACTTGTTGAAAAATGAGTAGCACCCCATATTTTATGTAATACGTATATAATTTTAATAAAAACCTCTTTAAAATAAATGTAGAGGTTCATAGAAGAACAATTTTAATGACAAAAAAGACTATTTTTTTAGGAAAAAATAAAGCAGATTTTCAATCGCAAGAGGTAAAAGGTGAAATGATTCACTTTGAAAATGAAACTTATTATAAGATTGCCAATAGTAATGAAATGAGACCTTTCTTTATGAGTATTGTTTCAGACTCAAATCATTGGATGTTTATTTCAAGTAATGGAGGCCTTACTGCAGGTAGAAAAAACAGTGAGTATTCATTGTTTCCTTATTATACAGACGATAAAATTACAGAAGCTGCTGATGTTACAGGAAGTAAATCTATTTTTCAAGTTTCAAAAAACGGAAATATTTATTTATGGGAACCTTTTTCACAAAGACAAATTGGCTTGTATGAAACAAGACAAAATTTATATAAAAACAGTTTTGGAAATAAAGTTGTTTTCGAAGAAATTAATGAGGATTTAGGAATTACCTTTAGATATCAATGGAGCTCTACAGATACCTATGGTTTTGTAAAAAAATCGACTTTAATTAATAATTCATCAGAAAAAGTACAAGTTACATTTTTAGATGGATTACAAAATATTATTCCTTCAGACGTTGAGACAGATTTACAAAACTCTAGAAGTAATTTAGTAGATGCTTACAAGAAAAGTGAATTACAACTTACATCTGGTTTAGGAATTTATGCTTTAAGTGCAATAATTGTAGACAAAGCAGAGCCTAGCGAAGCTTTAAAAGCAAATATTGTTTGGTCTTTAGGTATAAAAAATCCAACATATTTATTATCATCATTACAATTAGATAACTTTAGAAGAGGAAAAGACATACATCAAGAAGTAGATATAAAAGCAGAAAAAGGGGCTTATTTTATTAGTGCCGATATAACCTTAGATGCAAATGAAACCAAGGAATGGCATTTTGTTGCAAATGTAAATCAAACAATAGGCGCTATTGAAATTCTTTCTAAAGCAATATTAAATGATGAAAATTTATTAAATAGTATTGAGGAAGATATTGAATTAGGTACTAAAAAACTAATAGCTTTAACTGGTGCTGCTGACGGTTTGCAGGTAACAGAAGATCCTTTAATTAGTACAAGACATTTTGCAAATACACTTTTTAATTTAATGAGAGGTGGTACTTTTGATGATGATTATACTATTGAAAAGCAAGATTTTATAAAATACATAGGAAAGGCAAACAAAAAAGTAATTAAGAAGAAAGAAACGTTGTTAAATGATTTACCAGAATTATTTAAACTGAACACCATTCTTGAGATTGCAGAGAAAGATGAAGATCAAAACTTTAAAAGACTTTGTTTTGAGTATTTACCATTAAAGTTTAGTAGAAGACACGGAGACCCAAGTAGGCCTTGGAATAAGTTTTCTATCAACACAAAAAATGAAATAGACGGTTCTAAAATTTTAGATTATGAAGGAAACTGGCGTGATATCTTCCAAAATTGGGAAACGCTAGCACATTCATATCCTGCATTTATAGAAAGTATGATTCATAAGTTTTTGAATGCAACTACTTTTGATGGTTACAATCCTTATAGAGTTACAAAAGATGGGTTTGATTGGGAAATTATAGAAGAAAATGATCCTTGGTCTTATATTGGGTATTGGGGAGATCATCAAATAATTTATTTATTAAAATTCTTAGAATTTATAGAAAATCATTATCCAAATCAATTAGAAAAAAGATTTTCTGAAGATATTTTTGTGTATGCAAATGTGCCTTATAAGATAAAAGATTACCAAAGTATTTTAGCAAATCCTAAAGATACTATTGAGTTTGATCATGATTTAGATGCGAGAATTCATCAAAAGAAAGAAGAATTAGGAGCAGATGGTGCATTGTTAAGGGATGAAAACTTTTTTATTTATAAAGTAAACTTAATAGAAAAATTATTAGCAACTGTTTTAGCGAAGGTTTCTAACTTTATTCCTGAGGGCGGAATTTGGATGAATACGCAACGTCCGGAATGGAACGATGCAAACAACGCTTTAGTGGGTAATGGTGTTTCTATGGTAACGCTTAATTATTTAAATCGTTTTATAAAGTTCTTTGAAAATTTGGTTGAAAAATCTGCAACTGAAGAAGTTGAAATTTCATCAGAATTAGCAACGTTTTTTAATACTGTAGTAGCAACTTTTAATCAAAATAAAAATATTCTTTCGGGGACTGTTTCAGACATTGATAGAAAAACAGTTTTAGATGGTTTAGGGGAAGCAGGAAGTGTGTATAGATCTACGATTTATGAAAATGGTTTCTCTAGCGAAAGAAGTACTATTACAAAAACAGAATTGTTAGCCTTCTTTTCAATTACAAAAGAGTATTTAGAACATACAATTAAAGCAAACAAACGTTCAGATAATTTATACCATGCGTATAATTTAATGACCATAGATAATGATACAGAAGTATCTGTTTCTTATTTACCTGAAATGTTAGAAGGACAAGTTGCTGTTTTAAGTGCAGGTTATTTATCTTCTAAAGAAGCTTTAGACGTTTTAGACGGAATGAAAGCAAGTGCTTTATTTAGAGAAGATCAATACAGTTATATTTTATATCCTAATAAAGATTTGGCACGTTTTGATGAGAAAAATGTTATTTCCAAAACAGCAGTAGCACACTCTAAATTATTAACGAAGTTAATAAGTGACGATAATACGCAAATTATCAATCAAGATGTTGCCGGGAACTACCACTTTAATGCCAATTTTAATAATGCAAATAGCTTAAAAGAAGCTTTTGAAGAGTTACCTGAAGTATATTCAGACTTGTTAGAAGATGAATCAAAATTAGTATTAAATATTTTTGAAGAGGTTTTTAATCATAAGGCATTTACAGGTAGATCTGGAACTTTCTTTGGTTATGAAGGTTTAGGCTCTATATACTGGCACATGGTTTCAAAGTTATTATTAGCAGTGCAAGAAAACTGTTTAATAGCAGTTCAGAATAATGAAAGTAATGTTATAATAGGAAAACTTTTTGATCATTATTATGAGATTCAGGCGGGTGTTGGAGTACATAAGTCTCCAGAATTATATGGTGCGTTTCCAACAGATCCATATTCACATACACCAGGAGGAAAGGGTGCACAGCAGCCAGGAATGACAGGTCAAGTGAAAGAAGATGTATTAAGTAGAATAGGAGAGCTTGGTGTTTTTGTAAGCGCCGGTAAAATTGTTTTCAATCCTAGATTGTTAAGAGCATCTGAGTTTTTAAAGACTCCTAAACCTTTCAAATATACAGCAATTAGTAAAGAAGATAAAACAATTGAGTTAACCGAAGGTTCTCTTGGTTTTACGTATTGTCAAGTCCCGGTAGTTTATAAAAACAGCGCATTACAAGGTGTTAAAATACTTTATACTGATGGAAGTGTAAAAGAAATAAAAGATCTAATTCTTGATAAAAATACTTCAAAATTAATTTTTGAAAGAACGGGAACAGTAGCTGAAATTCAAGTTTCTATAAAGAGGTAAGTATTTATTATACATTAAACATGAAAATAAGTTTTAAAATAGGCATATCGATTTTAGTTTTAATTTTTAGTTTAGGATGTAGTTCAAAAAAAAATAAAAAGACAATAAAAGAAGAAATGACAGCAGCTAAAATATTAGGAAACCCAGACTATATAGCAATTTCCTATGGAGGATATAGGCAAAAATCAAGAGACATACAGCCTACGATTGCAGAAATAAAAGAGGGTATGAAAATATTGTTTGCAATGGGAATTAGAATTGTACGCACTTATAATGTGCAATTACAACAAGCTCCTAATTTATTAAAAGCAATAAGCGAACTTAAAAAAGAAGACCCTTCTTTTGAAATGTATGTAATGTTAGGTGCATGGATAGATTGCTTGAATGCTTGGACAAATAAAATACCGAATCATCATATAGAAAGCGATCAAAATAACGAAGAGATAGACAGAGCAGTTGCTTTGGCAAAACAATACCCAGATATTGTAAAAGTAATTGCAGTAGGAAATGAAGCGATGGTGCGTTGGGCAGCTAGTTATTACGTGCAACCTAATGTTATTTTAAAATGGGTAATGCATTTACAAGATTTAAAAAAATCTGGAGAACTCTCTTCTGATTTATGGATTACCAGTTCAGATGATTTTGCTTCTTGGGGTGGAGGAGACCCTTCTTATAGAACAGCAGATTTAGAAAAATTGATTAAGGCAGTAGATTATGTCTCTATGCATACGTACCCGTATCATAATACACACTATAATCCTGGTTTTTGGAGAGTTCCTGCCTCAGAAAACGGACTTACAGAAATAGAAAAAGTAACTGAATCAATGTTGCGCGCGAAGAAATTTGCAACAGATCAATTTTATGAAGTACAAAAATATGTAGAAAGTGTTGCCAAAGACAAACCGGTTCATATTGGTGAAACAGGTTGGGCTACGTATTCAAATGGTTTTTATAGTGATGAAGGTTCTAGAGCATCAGATGAATATAAAGAAGCATTGTATCACAACCATTTAAGAGAATGGTCTAAAGAGAATAATGTCTCGTGTTTTTATTTTGAAGCGTTTGATGAACAATGGAAAGATGCTAAAAACCCAAAAGGCTCAGAAAATCATTTCGGATTAATAAATTTAAAAAGTGAGGCAAAGTTTGCTTTATGGGATTTGGTGGACCAAGGTGTTTTTGAAGGTTTAACAAGAGACGGAAAACCAATCACAAAAACTTTTAAAGGAAATAAAGAAACTTTAATGAGTTTTGTGAAGTCACCAAAATAGAAAAGAACATGCAGTTAAACCTAATAAAATTAATTTTTAGAGCTACACTAATTTTACTCTTTATGGGTTGTAATAAAACAATTAAACCATTACAAGTTACTGTTTATGAAACTTCAGAAAGTGGAAATAAATTAACAAAAATAACAGATTTTTCTAGTGTTGAAAACCCTGTTATTGTTACCATTTCGCCTGAAGAGAAGTTTCAAACCATTACCGGTTTTGGAGGTTCATTTACAGAGTCTTCTGCATACTTGTTAAATAAAATAAGTAAGAAAAATAGAGATACCATTATAGCAGCGTATTTCGGAGAATCTGGCGCTAAATATTCTCTGACAAGAACACACATGAATTCTTGTGATTTTTCATTAAGTCAGTATTCATTCGCACCAGTTGTAGGTGATATGGAGTTGAAACACTTTTCTATTCAAGAAGATAAAGACGACATTATTCCGATGATTAAAGATGCGATGGCAGTTTCTAAAGACGGATTTAAAATTTTGTCTTCTCCTTGGACCGCACCTCCTTGGATGAAAGATAATAACGCATGGGTTGGGGGTAAATTACTACCTAAATATTATGATACTTGGGCATTATTTTTCTCTAAATACATAGACGCTTACAAAGAAGAAGGGATAGATATTTGGGGTTTTACCGTAGAAAATGAACCTTTAGGAAATGGCAATAATTGGGAGAGTATGCAGTATTCTCCTGATGAAATGACAAACTTCGTACAGCACCATTTAGGACCAAAATTAGAGGCAGATGGGCACACAGCAAAGATTTTAGGATACGATCAAAACAGAGAACATTTAAAAGAATGGGTAGATTCTCAGTTTAAAAATGAAGCAAGTTCAAAATATTTTGATGGTACAGCAATTCATTGGTATGCAAGTACCTATGATTATTTTCCTGAGGACTTGCAATATGCACACAAAAAAGCACCGAATAAATATTTAATTCAGTCTGAAGCCTGTGTAGATTCAGAAATTCCAAAATGGCAAGATGATGCTTGGTATTGGAAAAAAGAAGCAACTGATTGGGGTTGGGATTGGGCACCAGAAAAAGATAAATATTTACATCCAAAGTACGCGCCTGTAAATAGATATGCGAGAGATATTATTGGCTGTCTAAATAATTATGTAGATGGTTGGATAGATTGGAATATGGTTTTAGACACGCAAGGTGGCCCAAATTGGTTTAAAAATTGGTGTGTAGCGCCAGTAATTGTAGATCAAGAAAAAGACGAAGTTTATTTTACACCTATCTTTTATACACTGTCTCACTTTAGCCGATTTATTAGACCCAATGCCGTGCGTATTGGTATTCATAATCCTGACAAAGATTTATTAATAACTGCCGCAAAAAATGTAAACGGAACGATAGCAGTAGTTGTATTTAATGAAGGCAAAGTAAAGAAAAACATGAAACTAATCATTGATAGTAAAAGTGTTGCTATCTCTATATCTGAACAAGCAATTCAAACGATTATTATTCAATAATTAATGAAATTAATTAACTAAAAACATTACAAAAATATGTCAAATCAAAATACAGCTAAAAAGAGTAGCGTTCCTATGGGCCAAAAAATAGCTTTCGGCCTCGGAATGTTGGCCAATCAGATGTTTCCTGCTGCATTGCAAATTTTCATGGTTGTTTTAGTCCAAGATTATGGTTTTTCGACTTTTTTGTGGGGAATTTTATTTTTTATTCCTCGTCTTTTCGATTCCTTTACAGATCCAATTATGGGTTTCATCTCAGATAATACAAGGTCTGTTTGGGGTAGACGTAGACAATATGTCCTTTTAGGAGCTATTATCATGGGAGTTGCTTTTTCGCTTATGTGGCAAATGTATGTAGCAGACGGTTTAAATTATAATTTTGCTTATTTCTTGATATGGTCTTTAGTCTTTTATTTGGGACTCACTATTTTCTCTGTGCCATATGTAGCAATGGGGTATGAGATGAGTGATGACTTTCATGAACGTACAAATATTATGGCAGTTGCACAGTCGATCGGGCAATGGGCTTGGGTTATTGCTCCTTGGTTTTGGGTGGTAATGTATGATAATGATTGGTTTGGGACTACAACTGAAACAACGCGAACTTTAGGTATTTGGGTTGCTATTTTTTGTGCTCTTTTGGCGATGGTTCCTGCACTGTTTATAAAGAGTAAGTCTACTAAAGATGACGCAAGTTTGACGCCGTTAACATTAAAAACAATTAAGGGAAGTTTAAAACTAATTTTAAATAATTTTATAGAAGCTTTTAAGATTTCAGCTTTTAGAAAATTATGTTATTCAACATTTTTAATATTTAATGCTTTTAACGTAGTTGCTGGTTTTTCATTTTTTATTGTAGTTTATTATCTATTTAATGGTGATGCAGGAGCAGCAGGTCTTTGGCCTACCTTGTTGGGAAGTGTAGGTGCATTAGCAACCACTTTTTTGGTTATACCTATTGTAGCTAAGATGTCGAAGTCTATTGGTAAAAAGAAAGCTTTTTTAGTTTCACAAGGTATTTCTGTTTTAGGTTATATTATGCTGTGGTTTTTATTTATACCGGGTAAGCCTTATATGTTTTTGTTTGCATTGCCTTTTTTCTCTTTTGGTATTGGAGGTTTATTTACCATAATGATGTCTATGACTTCAGATATTATAGATATTGATGAATTGAATACAGGAAAACGAAGAGAGGGTGTTTTTGGTGCAATTTATTGGTTGATGGTAAAGTTTGGTTTCGCATTTGCAGGATTAGCAACAGGTGCTATTATGGCATTAGTAGGGTTTGTACCTGATACAGTAAATTCAGAAGCTTCTATAACAGGAATACGCTTTTTCTACTCAGGCTTGCCGATACTTGGCACACTTGGTGCTATGTGGATCATGCGTAATTATGACCATACAGAAGAAAAGGCACTAGAAATTAGCGCAGAATTAAAAAGGAGAAAAGCAGTAAAACAAACCACTACAGGATATGAAGGCGGTAGGTTGGCAGCTTTATTACAAAACGGTGCCCCATTGCCAGTTTTTCAGCAAATAGATTTCAGCAATAAAGATTTATCAGTAACCAAGAAAATGTTTACAAATACCTTAAATAAAACTTTAAACGGACTTTGTTTTAGTCCGTATATCGAGGGACAAGTTGCTGGTGATATCTTAACAGAGAGTCAAATTCGCAAAAGAATGGACGTTATCTCTTCGTATACCAAAACAGTGCGTTCTTTTGCTTGTACAGAAGGAAATGAGATGATTCCACAAATAGCCAAAGAAAAAGGTTTAAAAACAATAGTTGGGGCTTGGATTAGTGATGATAAAGAGAGAAATGAAAAAGAAATAGCAGCATTGATTGCACTTGCGAAATCTGGAGTGGTAGATATTGCGGCAGTTGGGAACGAAGTGCTATTAAGAAATGATATTTCTGAGCAAGAATTATTAGCTTATATAACAAGAGTAAAAGAAGCCTTAAAAGGGTTAGGAATTTCGGTTGGTTGTGTAGATACGTATTATGAGTTTTCTCAAAGACCCAACTTAGTGGCAATTTCAGATGTTATTTTAGCAAACTGTTACCCATTTTGGGAAGGTTCTAGCATTGAAGAGTCTTTAACAGATTTAAGACAAATGCATGCAATTACAAAGCAAGTTGCGAATGGTAAAAAAGTAATTATTACAGAGACAGGTTGGCCAAGTCAGGGTCAAAGCGTTGGTGACGCAAACCCTTCTCAATTGAATGCTATGAAATATTTTATTCAAACCCAAGAATGGGCAAATACATCAGAAATTGAAATGATGCATTTCTCTTCTTTTGATGAATCATGGAAAGTAAGAGTAGAAGGAGAACTTGGTGCGCGATGGGGAATTTGGGATAAAAACGAGAAATTAAAATATAGTTAATACAATAAAAAAAAAATTCCCGAAAATTAGAAAACAAAAACTAATTTTTAACATTTTAATCATTTAAATAAAATATAAATAATGTCTTACAGAGAAGAGCAATATTTTTCGAAAAGTCAAGAGCGTTTTGCAGAATTAGGAATTGAATTTAGTACGCATGAAGGAGTCGATTATACAGATTATTCGAATAAAGAGTTAATAAAGCTTTGGAGAGATACATTAAAAAAAGGTATGCATGGTGTTTGCTTTAGTATGTATGAAGATGGACAGGAACCTGGCGACGTTATTACGCAAGAACAGGTAGAAAGAAGAATTAAAATCATAAAACCCTATGCCAAGTGGGTGCGTTCATTTTCTTGTATAGAAGGTAATGAACACATACCGCGTATTGCGCACAAGCACGGTATGAAAAATATGGTGGGTGCTTGGCTAAGTGATGATTTAGAAAAGAATGAAGAAGAGATTATTTCTTTAATTCAACTAGGAAAAGAAGGTTGTGTAGACATTGCGGCTGTAGGAAACGAAGTATTGTATAGAAAAGAGTTAACACTTGAGCAATTGTTAGGGTATCTCAAACGTGTAAAGGAAGCATTGCCTAACGTTCAAGTAGGGTATGTAGATGCATATTACGAATTCTCAAGTCATCCAGAATTAGTGGAAGCTTCTGACGTGATTTTGGCAAACTGCTACCCTTACTGGGAAGGCTGTAATATTGACCATTCTTTAAATCATATGCAACAAATGTTTAGCCAAGCGAGCCATGCAGCACAAGGTAAAAAAGTGATTATTACAGAATCTGGTTGGCCAAGTAAAGGAGAAAGTTTAAAAGGGGCACATTCTTCTGAAGAAAATGCTATGAAGTATTTTATTAACGCACAAGCCTGGTCTGCACAAGAGAATATAGAGCTCTTTTATTTCTCTTCTTTTGACGAGTCATGGAAAGTAGGTAATGAAGGTGTTGTTGGAGCTTACTGGGGCCTTTGGGATAAGCATGAAAACTTGAAGTTTTAATTAGTAAGTTTTTTTAAAAATTGTATAAAGTAAGTTTTCTAATTTCTAGAAAACTTACTTCTGTTATATAGGGTGCATGGAATACTAAAAAAAAACAGTGTTAAATCTGCTTGTTTTGTAATAAAAAACAGCTAAAATATTTTTATATTTACTCTTTAAATATTTCCGATTATGAAAATAAATTTATTTATTCTAAAATCATTATTTGCTTTGTGTTTGTTGATGGTTTCTTGTCAAAACTCAAAAAGAGATTTATATCCTGAAGATTTAATTGGTGGTTTTGAATTATTATCAGCAGAAAAAACAGGTATTGATTTTAATAATGCGATCAAAGAATCAAATTTTTTCAATCATTATTTTTATAGCCAAATTTACGTGGGTTCAGGAGTAGCAATTGGCGATATTAATAATGATGGTTTACCAGATATTTTCTTTGGAGGCAATCAAGTAATAGATAAATTATACCTTAATAAAGGGAATTTACAATTTGAAGATATTACAAGAAAGTCAAAGGTTGCAAAAAACCCAGGTTGGTCTTGGGGTGTAACCATGGCAGATGTTAATGCAGATGGTTATTTAGATA
>OJBT01000247.1_pt1 | contig 14906 bp, 9 predicted proteins | sample 1591101 | NCBI WGS metagenome assembly OJBT01 (sample SAMN05416773, study PRJEB24817) | seawater metagenome | isolation source: Sea water | place: Canada:Atlantic | collected 2013-11
CAGATGTGTATAAGAGACAGCCCTTAAAGGTGGGAGGGGAATTTAGAGTAGCGTGTGAGTTGCTTTTACCCCTTCCCCCTCATAGGGGGAAGGTTGGGATGGGGGTTAACACTACATTTCACCAAATCAAGACAATAAAAAGCCCCGGCAACATAGTCCCCAGGGCTTTTTTTAATTTACAAACTAAATATTATAAATATCCAACACGGTATCAACGATATCATTATGTAACGTGATTTTTCTTAAGCAGATTTTTAACTCACCATCTACTTTACGCAAATGGTGCTCTTGCACACCAAAAGCATTGCGAGCCACCTTCAAGTTATAACTGTGCGTCACCCATGATGAATGAACAACGACGTCACCCGCTTCATTTTCAGACACTCTAAAATTAGTATTAACGTGACATGTGCGAGGCAACGGGCTCGAAGAAAAAGATAAGTCTGTTTTAATCCTAAACACCCTATCTTCAAGGCCTGAACGATTACCGTAATAAATTAATGAAATCTCACGTTTTGGATTACTGGTTTGAGTATATTCATCAACCCACGATGGCATCCAATAGATCGCATCTTCTGTGTATAGGTCAATCCACTCATCCCACCGCTTATCATCAAGGGCTGCTGCTTCGTTAATAATAACGTCTATTGCTTGTTCTTTTAATAACAAATCCATCTTACCCTTCCTCCGCTTGGCCTTTAATCATCATCTCAGCCCACCGCTTGTGCTGCGCGACCATAATCCCTTCATCTTCAAGGTTAGTACCAGATTCAACAGGATTAAGCCCTACACTTTTAGCAACCTTTTCAGGCCCCGCAACTGTATTCATTGCCCCGCGACACATATCGCTCCAGCGTTGCTTTTCACCCATAAAACCTATTTGGCTATTATTGAATGCAGTTAAATCATCCGGCGTTGCCATGCCTGTTGCATTAAAGAAATCTTCATACTGGCGAATACGACGTTCACGTGCATCATCTGATTCACCAATCGGTGCAATGCAATACGTTGTTACTTCTGTTTTATTAACAGCGATAGGGCGGAAATGGCGAATCTGCGTACTCATTTGATCCATTAAGAACACGTTTGGATAGATGCAAGTGTTCCTTAAGAACCCTGCCATAAACTCTGCTCTTTCTTTTCCAAACTCTTCTTGAAGCGCCGGCATTTTCCCACCAACATAAAGCGGACGATCTTCAGCATTTGGAAATTTTGCCCATAACATAACGTGACCATTTCCTAAGTGGTAGTAACCACCAGGTAACTCTTCAGTAGAACCTGACGTCATCGCACCAACATCTGCTGCTTTAACTGGATCATTTTCTGCCTGAATTTTTTTGCGGTTGGCTAACGTCATCACGTAATTACCATGTATCGCTTCCAAGTGGTAACCATCTACACCATTTTCGGCTTGTAATTTCCAGTTACCGTTATAGGTATAAGTTGTTATACCTGGTATCACCTCAAGGCCTTGTTCAGCTTGATCAACCATAAGGTCTATTGATTGCGTTGTTTCGCCTAAAAATTCTTTTAAGCTACACGCATTATCATCTAATACGCCAAATACAAACCCTCTATAACTTTCAATATTACCAATTGTTTGAAGGCCTAAATTATCTTTATTGAAACTCTCGCTGTAGCCAACGTTGTTTTTATGTTCCCCACAATCCAGCAGTTTCCCTTTCATATCGTATGTCCACATATGAAATGGGCAAACCATTTTGCGTTTATTACCACATGCTCTATTTACCAACTGAGCGCCACGGTGTGAACAAGCATTAATAAAGCCGTGTATTTCGCCCTCTTTATCACGCGTGATAATAACTGGCTGACGGCCCATGTACGTCGTGAAAAAATCATTAGGATTTTTAATTTGGCTTTCATGGCAAAGGTAAACCCAGTTCTTTTCAAAAATGGTTTTCATTTCCTTTTCAAAAATGTCTTCATCAGTAAATACTTTTCGATCTGCGCGATAAATACCTTTTTCTTTATCTTCTACCAAAAAGTCTTCAAAATTAATTTTCTGCTTTCCCATGATGTACACCCTATTGTGTTCTTCTAGTTTGAATATCTTATTAAACAGCTTTTGCTGGCTTAGCGCCATATTTTAATATTTAAAGATGACTTAACTCACTTTCCAGCCCACACCATACTTTAACGATCATTTTTCAAAAAATATAATTCACAACAACATATAAATTAATTATTAACCGGTATAAAAAAGCCGGCTAAAAAGCCGGCTTTTTTAATCTTTCTAGCTAAAAGATTACTTACCAAATGAGCGCATATACTGAACGCTGAATTGTTTCTTCTTAACTAAACTTGGATCAACAAGGCCTTTAAATTGACCTGTTGTGCAATGCAAGCTTTGTACGTCCATCATACCGAAAGCATCATCCACAGAAACACCTGTACCTTTGTTAACTGGGTGATGTGAATCTGGGTGCGCTTGACCAATCATCCAAGATTTCCAATATTTACCTTGACGATCGTAAGTAACCGTACGAGGTAATGTAAAGGTTTGTGCGTCCATAAAGTGGACACGCTTACCAATTGGGTGATTAGGATCAACCGGATCAGATTCCACAACATACACTTTTCTTAATGAGTAGGTTACGTTAGGGAAACAGCCGCCTTTACCATGATAAGTCGTATATGTATAACCATCAGACTCATTAAACTCGGCTGTACGTTTTTGCTTAGAAGAGTCATACATAGGTAACAACATTGTTTTTGTACCTTTGTATGTCCAATTCATATCAGAAATACGACCGTTGTAGCCTTCGAAATCTTCAATCATAAGGTCAGAGCCCAAAAATGAATCCGTTACTTGGCCTGTTGCCAATCTACGCACACGGCGTTGAAAACCAAGGTACAACCAAGCGTTATCGCGTTTCAAATCGTTTTGTGAACGGTGAATAAGAAGCTGAGTATTTTTAACATCAAATGGTTCTTCAACATTCAAATAAATACCACGGAACAATTCACCTGGGTTTTTTGGAAACTCAGGTTTTGGCTCATGGTTCACACGGTGAGCAAAATTTAAAAAGTAAAAATTAAACTTAATCGTACGTTCGATTTGCCCCGTATTCATATTACGATACTTCCAATAGAAAGGTGAAATCGCAGCACCATCACCCCAGTTATAACCGTACTGGTAGTTCCATGCCATTTTTTCACCCGCACGCGGGTCATCTAAACTTGGTTCAATTGGAAATGGACGGCCTGCTGTATACCCTTCAATCTCACCTACTTTAGCCCCTAACTTATGGTTTTTAGCACCTGCTTTCGTGGCATCAATATAGCCTTGGTTAAGCACAAAATCGAGTGGCTCACCAACAGTAATTTCTACCCAACCGTCTTTAATGTGCTTGATCATACCTTCGTCTAGTACGCTGGCATAACTATCCACATTGTCTTTAGTAATCACATCGCCTGGGTTAACACCCTCAACGGTTGGAAAACCTTTTGTATACGGTTTAAACGAATTATCAATATCTGCATCGGTTACCGCTGATGCACTTGCAGCAAAGCTTAGTAAAGCCGCCCCAAGTAAACCTTTTGTAAATTTCTTCATTGTTTAAATCTCCTTAAAACTTTAATCTTAATTAGGAAAAGACAGTGGCGCTCATTTGAGCACCACCGGTATTTTTCCTAGAAGCGGTAACGTAACGTTACTTGAATTTCGTCTTCTTCTTGCGCCATACCTATTGGGCCTGAGCGGAAACGCCCTAATGGTTCGAAACCACCTAAGCCCACATCACCTGCATCAGGAAAAGGATCAGCATCTGGGCCATCTACATGAGCAGGTGTTGCTGTAAATGGTGAGAATGGATTACACGTACGACAATCTGAGAATTTACGCGCACCTGTTCCCATCTTTATATTAGCCGCTACTTGCAGGCGCCAATGATCATTAATCAACCAATCTACTGAAGGAGAGACAACATAGGATTTAGCACTCCAATCGTACGCTGAAATAATCTGCGGGCTTAAACGATCTTGGAACCACCAACCTTTAAGTAATAACGTTGAAATGTAGTTATCTTCCCAATCGGGCATTCCAACAACACCTAATGGCCTATTTTCTAGATCATGATCTAAAATATGTTGTCCAAATGTTTGAAATGAAGCTAAGAATGCTTTGTTTTTATTGATACTACGAATAAAGAAGTTATGATCCGCACCAATTACCCAACGAACCACATCAGATTCTGAGAACAAACGGGGCTTCAAAGTATTAGCAAATTCTTCACCTTGTGTCCAAGCCACTTCAGCACGGAAAGCTGTTTTTAAAGGATCATGATAATAATCCAACGAGCCACCCACTAGTACAATACGTGGAAAATGCATATCAAATGAAATCAGATATGGATATACACGAGGCTCAGGTCCAAAAACTCCGCCATTAGGTCCTCCTGGAAGCCCTATTTCTGGCCCAGTAAATGGATTATCAGAAGGAATACCACCTCGCAATGATGGAAGTTGAGAACGAGTATAAAATGCATTTAACGAGAAGCCAATATCACTGAATACACCCTCAAACTTTACACCAAATTGTGAATTCGCCAATGACCATTCAGGTAGTTCCACATCACGTAGACCTAACACTCCAGGGCCAAAATCAGTTGCAACGCCGCCACCGGCAAAATTTGATACGGTACAACCATTTTCCCAACAATTATTCATTCCACGGAAAAACGACCCTGCGTCAAGAATTTGATTTGGTGTACCTGATTGCCCTAATTTGCTTGGACGAAATTTATCAAATATCCAAACAAACTGGACATTCATATCATCTAGCACATCATTTGCACCAAACTGCCATTCTGCTGTTGCCATCCATAATGGAATTCGAATATCTTCTAATTCGTCATAAATGTTATTTCTCGAATAATCAACTGGATTAAGAACATCTAGTACACGGAATAAATCCGTACGGCCCCACACTTCTTGTTTTTTACCTACTTGTAAATTAAACGTTGTGCCGCTATCCATATCGATAGTCGCATTTACATATAATTCACGGATAAAGTCCCAACGGTCATTGAAATCTGAATAACGTAATTCATTCAAGCTGTCATCCATATAACCGCTCAAACAGCCACGTGAATCTTTATCACATGGACGAACTGGTACACCAAACGTCACGCCGCCATCTGGCCCATGCAGATTTTCGCCTAGGACAATCAAATCTTGATTAGGATTACCAACACCTCCAATACCACCTGAGTTTGATAACGCGAATCCCGCTCCCCAAGGAACTTGTGCTGCAGGAATAGCTGGCGCAGTAGGACCTAAAACACCTGCTGGCACACCAAGTTGTTCTAATACTATTGAACCACCCGCACCATCACCATATTCATCAGAGTTTAAGTCATACACACCATCATAAGTGGCCCTGAACGTGCCGTTGATGCTCACTTCACTAAACGCACCCAAATTTCCGAGTAATTTCGTGCCTTCTAATTGAAGCGTATTACGAAATTTTGATAACCCGATTTTATTACGAAAGTACGTTGCATTTTCTACGAAACCACTGATTTCCAGTGTATCGTCGCCTGTGTCGATTGACGCAACAGCTTGTTGCGACGATAGGCCAACTAGCCCTACGAGTGCAAAAGCGACTGCTAATGGCTTAAGATGCCATCTTGAATTCTCCATATGTATCCCCTTTTAAATATTATTTTTATGCAAACAGGCCTACATAAGCCCACCCTTATGTTGCTTTTATACTACTCCGTACGAAATTAGCAACAACTTTCGTTCGGTTTTATAGCCTTTTAAATAAGCCTTACTTTTCCTGAATAAATTTTGGCTTAAACGTCATCACCCAAGCTGGCACTAAGAACATGGCTGCCAAAGCATTAAGCAATAACATAACGATGAGCAACATCGCCGCATCTGCCTGGAAACGCATAGTGGATAACAGCACCCACATAATCACACCGGCTATTAACGAGAACGCAGTAAACCCAATCGCCACACCGGTGGTATTAATCGCTTTTTCAATAGCTGCTTCAAAGCTACCCAGTTTTGCGTACTGTTCTTTAATTTTATCCATTATGTAAATAGAGTAATCCACACCGATGCCGATACCTGCGGCCAAAATAGGCACGGTATTCACATTAATGCCTAAACCAACGATACCCATGTAGGCGTAAGTTAATGTGGTAGCGAAACCCATTGCTAATAACATGAGCCAACCCGCGTGAACAGACCAATAAAATGCTGTTACAAACACAAGAATCAATAAGAACACCAGTGGAATAACAACCACATTGGTTTCATACGATGCCTCGTTTACCGCTGCAGTAACACCGATTAAACCGCCAGCCAGTTTAAGAGAGAAACCCTCCACTTGCGCCGCCGCGCTGTTGCTCCACTCTTTAACCATGTGTATGGCGCGACGAATGGTTTCACCTTTATGGTCTTTATAATAGAAAACGATATTGGCGTTTTGTTCATCAGGGTCAATGAACTCTAACAACGCTCCCGGAATGGGACTAGACATCATATAGGCGAACATTAAGCCGCCAGATTCAAATTCGTCTTTTGGGTACACCAACCAACGCGGGTCATCATTACGAATAATACGGCTTGCTTGAGATAACAAATCGGGCAAGCCTTTAGTGCCACCCAGGTCTGGGTCGAGCATCATGTAATTTTGGAAATCAGCCAAGGCTTTAATCGCATCCGGTTGTTTCAAACCATGGGGCTTATCTGAATGCGCAAGAATAAACATTTCTTCAGAACCTGGAAACGCACTGTTAATGGCGTTAGCTGACACATTGTAATCATGGTCTGCATACAATAAAGGAGAACCAGATTCTGACTCACCAATTTGTACTTTGGAACTTAAGTAGGCTCCACCAATCACCAAACCCAATGAGACGAATAAGGTTGCTAGCGCACCTTGACCTGTACATGAGATTTTTGACACGACTGGAAATAATTTTTCCAATAACGGGTGCTCTGTTGGCCTTTCACCTTTTTGCGGAAGAATTTGCAGCACTACAGGTAAGAATATCAGCACCGTAACAATCACACTGCCCGCCCAAAGTGAGGCGTAAATGGCTAGTTTGTCGTTAATAGGCACGGTACCTAATGAAATAAGTAACAAACCAATCGCATCGGAAATAACGCCCAAAGAACCCGGTCTAAATAGACCTTCAAACGTATTTCTTGCAGCCTCTTCTTTATTGCCACTTTCACCCAATTCAGTGTAGAACCTTTCTACAATTTGCACTCCATGCGACATGGCTCTGGCCGACACCAAAAATGGCACAACCAACATTAAAGGATCTAGGTTGTAGCCCAATAAGGACAACATACCCAAGCCCCACGTGGTCGTTAGCGCAATACCAATAAGCGGTAATAATAAACCGTAGAATTTTCTAAAATAAGCAATTAACAACAACAATAAAATGGCAATTGTGTAACCAAAAATCTGAATCACTTCGCTCACATAAGACGTTACCCAACCAACCAAAACAGGCTGTCCACTGGCATAAATGGTTAACCCATCTGCCTTTTCTTCATCACGTAATTTTGTAAGCGCTGTAAATACTTCTTCGTAGTCAAGATCACCTTCATTCAGCGTGCCTTTAATAAGCGCGGATTTTAAATCTGGAGAAACCAGCAATCCGTAAACACGAGGGTTTGCCACCACTTGGTTTTGCATGGCTTGCAATTCTTCGTCCGTATAGTGTTCTTTTAACGGATCGTAATAAGGTGCTGACTTCATGGTGCCGTATTCGTTTAACCAAACACGGCGCGTATTCCTGTGCGTTAAGCTGTTCACCAAGTTATGGTTGACCGCAGGCAGCGCATCCACTTTATCGGTTAGGCGTTTAATTCTAGCCAATACATCGTTGGTAAAAATAGTGCCTTCATCCACTTTTATATCCACGATAACCGTGTTCGCGCCACCAAATGTTTCAGTCAACGTATTATGCGTTTGGATATACTCGTGCCCTTGTGGTAACAAATCAGCAAAGTTTGAAACCATTTTTACGGCTGGAATTTGCATGGCGAAGAATGCAGTAATCGCCAAAATAACGCCTGCCGTTACCTTTGGAAATGCAAAGACTAAGCGATCAATTTTTTTAAGTTGATTTGATATCGCACTCACAATTACTCTCCTTCCTTAATGTTGGCAATGGCCAGTTGACCTGAGCCATCATCAATCATTGCTTGAAGCGTTCCCGCTCCACCACCTAAAATAACCTTATTATCACCAAGTGGCGCAATTGCACGTAGATAAAAGCGTGTTGCAACCGCCGATGAACGCTTCCACGCAGCAACGCCGTCTACTTCTGGCTGCCTTTCTAAAAACGTACCAAAACCACCGGCTGCAAATACACCTAATGGGCTTGCTGACAAACCATAGATAGGCGCGTCGGTACCTGTGTCTTCTTTAGCCCACGTTGCACCGCCATCTGCTGTGTGAAAAATAACACCGCTTGAACCACCGACCCAGCCGTGTTGACTGTCAACGAAATCAACCGCTAATGGGAAAAATTCATTGGGAATTGGCTCTTCTTTTGGCAACCAATTTTCACCGCCATCTTCGGTACTATAAACACTACCAAATTCACCGACTGCCACGCCATTTTGCGCATCGAAAAATTTAATAAAAGTGAAAATTAAATCTTCATCAAACGTTGTTTGCTGCCACGTTTTACCTTGATCGGTACTGTTTAGTAAGGTGCTAAAACTGGCCGCAACCCATAATCTATTATCTGGCCCACAACTAAGGTGCTGTGGCGCTTCTTCGGTGTCCAGATTATTAGCTTGCCATGTTTTACCGCTATCCGTTGAGACCCAAGCCTGCTTTTCAGCCGTTACAACTACTTGCGTTTTATTGGGGCAAATAGCCCCACTAATAAATGCCGGTAACCCTTCAGGTTGAGTGCGCTGCCACGTTTTACCTGCATCGTTAGAATTTAAAATAAAGCCAATGCCTGCAATAACAACATCATCGCCCAACGTTGCCGCCGTTTGTATGCGGTCGGTTCGGTGAATCGGCTGTTTTTTTGATTGCTCAACACCATCTAACACTAATGGCGCTTCACAGGCTATTAACGCTAAACAAGTTAGCGGTACTAACAATGCACGAAATTTCATTTTCTCTCTCACTTTATCCAATCATCTTTTTGTTGAACACATACAAAATAAAAAGCCCCGTTGCTTTAGCCTCAACGACTTAAAACAACAGGGCTTTAAACCATTAAACCATTAAACCATTAAACCATTAAACCATTAATAGTTTATGCCGTAGTCCCCATCGACACCTTAATAATCTTTTTAGGATTTTTAAATTGATCATCTAGAGTTTTCCAACGACGAACCGCTGATTCAATATTTTGCGTTCTCACGTGCCCATAACCTCGAATAAACTCTGGTACACGCGCCATTTCTAATGCGGCTTCCTTATTATTTTCACTTAACCCATCAATAATTTGATTTAGCACGCCTTCATACTGATCCAACATTGCTTTATCTTCTTTACGTTCTTGAGAATAACCAAATGGGTTTAACAGACTGCTACGCATCCCTTTGAACAGTGACGCCATTTTTAATGCCGATAACATCCACCCACCAAACTCACGTTTTTTAAGGTGTCCTGAAATGGGGTCACGTTTTGAAATAAGTGGTGGTGCCATATGGAATTTTATTTTGTAATCACCCGCAAATTTTTCTTCAAGCTGTTTTTTCCATGTGCCATCGGTGTATAAACGCGCCACTTCCAACTCGTCTTTATACGCCATTAATTTATACAGATAACGCGCCGCTGATTCGGTAATATCATCCGAGTTACCCGACAGCTTCGCTTCAGCCTCACGCACTTTATATACCAATGCCGCATACTTATTGGAGTAAGCCGTGTTTTGATAGCTAACAAGATCCTTTTTGCGGCGCGCAATCAACTCATCCGTTGTGGCTGAAAGCACTTCCCATTCAGGTGTTGGCGCACCTTGATCCATTAACGCTTGAACAGCTTCTGGCTCATGCGCCATTAAGCGACCTATTTTAAATACCCGCTGATTGTAAGCTACTGCTACACCGTTTTCTGTAATTGCATCTTCCAATGACTGACGCTTAACCGGTAACCAACCTTTTTGGCAAGCGTAACCTAACAACATCATGTTCGCGCCAATGGTATTGCCGGTGAGTGTTTCTGATACGTCTGTTGAATCAAAGAAACTACAGTTATCTGCACCAGTGAAGCGTTCTAAAGCTTGCTTCATATCATCCACAGGAATAGTAAAGTCGCCATCACGAGTAAACGCACCCGTTACAATGCCGTGTGAATTGACCACGCCTTTAGTGTGCCCTTCACGTAACCGTGACATGCCTTCATCACTCGCGCTGGTCACAATATCTGCGCCAATTAGCAAGTCTGCTTTACCAATAGATAAACGTGTTGAGTTAAGATCTTCAACATTATTCGCCACTTTAAGGTGACAATACACCGCGCCAAATTTTTGCGCCATACCCGTTAAATCCAGCACTTGCGAGGCAAATCCTTCTGCTTTCGCCGCTTCACCAATCATCGATGAAATGGTCACAACGCCAGTTCCACCAATACCACAAACCAATGAACCGAAGACGCCGTCTAATGGTTTAGGTGTAGGCTCTGGTAAAGCTGCGAATACATCATCCGACAAACTCACCGCATTGCCTTTTGCCAATTCTCCACCTTCAATCGTCACAAAGCTTGGGCAGAAACCCTTTACACAGCTGAAGTCTAAGTTACAACCTGATTGGTCAATAACACGCTTGCGACCTAGCTCTGTTTCTAACGGCTGAACAGACAGGCAATTTGATTGAACACCGCAATCACCACAGCCTTCACACACACGTGAGTTAATGAACGTGAGTTTTTTAGGGGCTTCCACAATTTTACGTTTACGACGGCGGCGTAATTCTGTCGCACAGGTTTGTTCGTAAACAAGAATGGTGACACCTTTTGTGTCTGCTAATTCTTTCATCACTTGTTGTAAATCATCACGGTGATACACATCCGTACCCGGTGCAAATAATGATTTATTCAATGCGTCAGGCTCTCTTGAAACGACCACCACTCGAGCAGCGCCTTCGGAATGCATTTGTTGCGTAATGCCTTCTACAGACAAGGGGCCATCAAATGATTGCCCACCGGTCATGGCGACAGCATCGTTAAATAGAATTTTGTAAGTAATATTTATTTCCGACGCGATAGCCTGACGGATAGCCGTAGAACCTGAATGGTAAAACGTACCGTCACCTAAATTAACAAAGGTGTGTCTATTACTAAGGAACGGTGACGCACCTGCCCAGGTGGCACCTTCGCCACCCATTTGCGTATAAGTGGTGCCATTTCTGTCCATTAAACCAACGAGAAAATGACAGCCAATACCAATAAGCTGTTCGCTTGAGCCTTCCGGTAACTTAGTGGACGAACTGTGCGGACAACCTGAACAAAAGTACGGCGTACGTTCCACGGTATTACGCGGCACGCTAAGTTGTTTTTCGGTGTTATCTAGCACACCAATCCATTTAGTCATGGAGTCAGTGGTTTTATAGGGTTTCAACCAATTAACCAGTGCTTTAGAAATAAGTGCCGGTGTTAATTCACCATTAGATGGGAATTGTGTTTCTTGGTCACGGCCTTTTTTACCCATCACCAACGGACGAATATCCATTGGCATGTCGAACAAGATATCTTTAACCTGTGTTTCTAAGAACGGACGTGATTCTTCAATGACTAGAATTTCATCAACGGATTCTGCAAACTCACGCACCAAAGTTTCTTCCATTGGCCAAATAACAGCTATTTTGAACACCGCTAAACCAAGCTCATCACGCATCGCTTCATCAATGCGTAAGTCATCCAATGCTTCAAGCGTATCAAGGTAACTTTTACCGGCAGTGATAATACCCACACGACGTTTTTGAGCATCCAGTGTCACTTTGTTTAATTTATTTGCACGCGTAAAGGCTTTAATGGCGGGCAAACGCGCATTAACCATGCGCTCATCTTGGTTAACTGAATTATCTGGCCAGCGTGTGTGCACGCCACTTTCAGGAATAACAAAATCCTTAGGGTCCGGCAAAATCGTTTCCGTACGTTTAGGATCAATATCGACCATGTACCAAGATTCAGCAATATCGGACACCGACTTAACTGCCATCCAAACACCGGCATAACGCGACATTTGATAAGCAATAAGGCCGTAGTCATAAATATCTTGCACCGATGAACAATGCATGATCGGAATACATAAGCCTGACAGTACATATTCACTTTGTTGTTGAATACTGGATGAACGACTCATTGGGTCATCACCCACTGCCATCACCACGCCGCCGTGTTTACTCGTTCCCCATAAGTTGGCATGGTGAAGCGCATCCGCTGCTTGATCTACGCCTGGGCCTTTACCGTACCAAAGGCCAAACGCACCTTCAAACTGTTGGCCTTCAAAAAAGTCAATCTGCTGCGAACCCCAAATAGCCGTCGCTGCCATCGCTTCATTAACACCCGGATTAAAATGAATATCTCGTTCATTTAAAGAGGCTTCAACACCTTTACATTCCGTGTCGAAATTACCAAACGGTGAGCCTCGGTAACCGGAAATAAAACCACCCGTATTTAAACCGGCATCACGGTCACGGCGCTGCTGTTCAAATACAACTCGTAAATAGGCTTGGTTACCCGATAGAAAAACGGGGCCTTCTTCACGAATAAATTTGTAATCTTTAGAATTTGAATCTGACATAGTCTCTACCTATTGGCTGGCTTGTTTTAGTTTTGCAGGGATTGGCTTAACTACCGCTTCCCCTTGTACGAATTTGCTGCCTTCTTTATCAAAGCATTCTGTGCTGAATGTTACTGTATTGTTTTCTTTATTAATCGCAATGATTTCAATCACCGCTCGGTATTCATTATCAAAAAAACCAGGGCGTAAAAATTCAACGCTTTGTTTTAGCCATAATGTTCCAAGCCCAGGAAGATCCATCCCCAACAGCCCTGAAAACTGAATCACCGAAAACATGCCATGCGTTACGCGTTGTTTGAATATACTAGCTGCCGCATAGTCTTCATCGTGATGCGCTGGGTTCCAGTCACCTGATAGTTCTGAGAACTTAACTGCATCATCATGTGAAATGATGTACGTTTTTTCTGCAGACATACCGACGGTTAAATCATCGATACTCATGCAATTTTTTGGCAGTGGTATAGACATTCGTTCCCCTTTTTTATTATTAATCTCAGGTAACAACGCAAAATTAATGCCAGAATAATTTTCGTGCTATTAGGCCCTAAGCATCCCTTTTCCAAGTAACAAATGTGATTAAGAAGCCTTTTCCAATTAAGCAAAATCATCAACTCAGTTCACTCAAATGATAAAAACCCAACCTCATTAAACAATGGACCAACAGCTTAACTAACGACATTAAAAAGGCCATTGAATACGGCATGTTTTCTGCTACAGTAACTCCGCATAAAAAAATAATTAGCAATAAAACTGGAGAACAACATGAAAGCAGCTATCTATTACGGCCCAGAAGACATTCGTTGTGGCGAGAAAGCCGACCCAATCATTAGCGAGCCACACCAAATTTTAGTGGAAGTTAACGCCACCTCTATATGTGGTTCAGATTTACATTTATACCGCGGTGCGATGGATCCCATTATGGAACGCGGGCATTCTCAAATTGGCCATGAACTGATTGGACGCGTTAGCGAAGTGGGCAACAGTGTTGGCAAGTTTAAAGTGGGCGACCGCGTTTCAATGGCATATTCCTGCTCTTGTGGTGAATGTTACATGTGCGAAGTGGGCCAAACAGCGCATTGCGAAACCACCCAAAAAGCCGTGTACGGTTTTGGTGTACCGTTTGGTGATTTAAACGGCACGCACACAGAAGCGATGATTTTGCCTCACGCAGAAGGCCACGTTATAAAAGTGCCAGATGCCATTGATGACGCATCCGCTTTATCACTTTCATGCAGCTTACCTTCCGCGATTATTGCTAACAATCTAGCCAACATTCAACCCGGTGAAAACGTTGCCATTATAGGTTGCGGCCCAACGGGCTTATTGGCTATGGATATTGCATTGGGTAAATCTGCTGGGCAAGTGGTTTGTATTGACCAACTTGATTACCGCCTTGCCGTTGCCGCTAAAAAAGGCGCAACTACCTTTAATTCAACAAAAGAAGGCTGGAAAGAAGAAGCGCTGGCATTAACCAACGGGCGTGGTTTTGACAAAGTGATTGAAGTTGTCGGCTACCCAGAAACACTGCAAATGTGTTTAGACATTATTCGTCCCGGCGGCACCATTGCAGCCATCGGTGTGTTTTGCGACCAAGAATTTAACTTGGTGTTAGCTGATGTTTTTTTACGCGACATTAGTTTGCACATGAATGGTTTTGCCAACGTACAACCGTATATGTGGGAAGGCATTCGTTTAATGGAGCGCGGCGTGATTAATCCCGCTGAATATTTTTCTCATGAATTTAGTTTAGACAATATTGATAAAGCCTTTAAGACGTTTTATGAGAAGTCAGATAATGTACTTAAGACTCTAATTAGGCCGTAGAAAGACTTGCCCTTTCCCCTGGCAGAGGGAAGGCTGGGATGGGGGTCGTAACTCGAATATGTGAATGACTTAGTTTCTGGCATTTTACCCCCACCCTAACCCTCCCCCTTAAAGTGGGAGGGAACTAAAAGCCGTAACTTCGGGCACTTTCCACCCCTTAAAGGCGGGCGGGAATTTAAAACCATAACCTCGCATACTTTCTACTCCTTCCCCCTGGCAGGGGGAAGGTTGGGATGGGGGTCGTAACTCGAATATGTGAATGGTTTAGTTTCTGTCTCTTATACACATCTGACGCTGCCGACGAGCGATCTAGTGTAG
>OJBT01000250.1_pt1 | contig 14712 bp, 11 predicted proteins | sample 1591101 | NCBI WGS metagenome assembly OJBT01 (sample SAMN05416773, study PRJEB24817) | seawater metagenome | isolation source: Sea water | place: Canada:Atlantic | collected 2013-11
CTCGTCGGCAGCGTCAGATGTGTATAAGAGACAGGCAAGCAGCGAGAAAGTTTGGGCAATTTCGATCCATTTGGGGCCTAACAACACGAGAATCAGAGGCTCTGCTGCGACACACAGGAATGCAGCTGTGGGAATGGCGAAAATGGAAACCGCCCCTGTCAGCTTCATATAAAGCAACCCCAGCCAGACCCGATCATCCTGAACCTTGGCCATGGCGGGATAGGCCGCAAAACCGATCCCTTGCGAGATAATCTGATTTGGAAGTTGAACCAGTTGGTACGCGCGGCTGTACAGACCCAGTGCATCTGTCCCAAAATACCTACCAATCAACAGCTTATCTGACTGGCGGTTAAGAAATGTCACAAATGTAGAAGCGGTCATCCAGATCGAAAAACCTATGATTGGTTCGATCGTCTTCCATTCGTACCGTCGCTCTAGTGGAACTTTGGCGGTGATCACCGCCAATAGACATTTTACGACCGGGATTGAAAGCTGCTGACCAATAATCGCCCAGACTCCGGCACCAGAGAAAGCAAGACCAAGTGCTATGACAGAGGAGATAACAACAGATACAATGTCAATTATCGCAATGGTTGCCAGCCTCTGCTCTCGCTGAAGCCATGCGATCGGGACCGAATAGACTACCTGCAGCCCGATCGCGCCCGCAAGTGCCCGCGCCAACGGCGTAACTTGCGGTTCTCCATAAAAGGCCGCCAAAAATGGCGCGCTGACATATGCAATAAGCGTCAGGGCCAGCCCAATACAAAGCGTCGTCCAACTGGCGGTTGACCACAATGCGCGCGATGTGTCGCGTGAACGCACCAGCGCTGGCGCAATGCCAATGTCACCGAAAACCGATAAGAACATGATAAGCGTCATAGCCATCGCAGCCAGACCGAAAATATCCGGACCAAGCATGCGGGCGAGGATCGGAAGTGTCACAATAACATTGAGAAACATTCGAATGGCGATGGCCATCATATTGATGGCCGCACCTCGTGCAGCAATGCGCCCTTGTCCCATTCAAGCCTCATGATGTTCTGAACTTCACACTCCTGAATACGGCTGCCAACACAACCCCCGAATACCGGAATTTCATAGCTTCTCGTGCGACGCGCAGTTATTCTTGCAGCGGATGCCAGAAAAGGAAGCAGCCGTGACTGAATTGAAAGTCAGCGTCATTTTGCCAACATACAACCGAAGCGATTTGATCGGCGAAACGATAGAGAGCCTTTTGCTACAAGAGCGGTCCCCGAACGAGATTTTGATTATTGATGATGGTTCAACCGATGATACAGCAAAAACCCTTGCGGCGTTTGGTGATCGTTTTCAAATCCACCATCAAACAAATGCGGGAAAGGCCGCAGCACTAAACCGCGGACTGGCGATGACCACCGGTGATCTTGTCTGGATTGTGGATGATGATGATGTTTTGCTTCCGACAGCGTGTCATGCCCTTGCCCAGCCGCTCGAACAAGACCCAGGGTTGGGCTTTTGTGCGGGCCGTCATCTGGATTTTATCACAGACCCCAAGAGTGGCCAGAAAGAGTTTCGCAACCCCGGCTATATGCGCGATTCGAGTCCTGAAAGCATTTTCCCAGACTTGCTTGCCGGCTGCCACATTTTTCAGCCCGGAATGATGGTGCGCCGCACGGTTTATGAAAATATCGGACCGTTTCGAGAAGATCTGATGCGGTCGCAGGACTACGAAATGCTCTTGCGGATTGCCCGTCATTATAGGGGCATTCAACTTGATAACGTGGTCTTTTGGCACCGCGAACATGAGGGCAAGCGTGGCCAAAAGGGCAATCAGTTTTCGGCGGCTCAGAATGCTGACCGTTGGGCCGAATATAACAGGCAAATTTTCAGCGACCTGCTGGCAGAACTCGAGGATAGCGAGTTGTTTGCACAGTCAGAATGGGAGGCTGCCGCACCAGACCTTCGCCCGCGCCTTGCACAGATTGCACGGGGTTCGGTGCAGGGCCGTCAAAGAATGTGGCAGGATGCACTTTCTAGCTACATCACGGCGGCTTCGTTTTCCGAAAGGTCGTTGACGACCGCTGAACGCGACCTGATCAAACAGGCAACTTTGTCCACTCTGGGCACACCTGAACTGATCAAGGATCGAAGTCTTCATTTGTCCATTCGTGCGTTAGGCAAAACAGGACAAGCAGGCTCGGAAATGCGCTCGATCCTTCGCCGAAGCATGCGGTGGCAGTTCAGGGCAGCGGTTGAGGCCAAGAGCCTTTCAAGCATCACGGGACTGGTGCGATACTTCGCATCGACCTGACCCTTTCCGAACCACAGATGCATTTCTCCGACCCAGTATGCGGTATTATGTCGTCTTGGTTAGGAAGGATTTTTCCGGAAATTCGAGATACGACTGCGCTTCATCTACGGAGTACCCCTCTGCAAAAAGTATAGTGCCTGATATTTGTGCAACCTGCCTTGAAAGGGCTGGCGCGCGTTCGAAAATTGCATCGTCTAGTACGACAATCAGGCCCCGTCTCGCTTCATCGCATGTAACAGCTATCAGGATCGACGGGTCTCGACTAACATGATGAGGTCACTTTCATAGTAACTTTGGTGAGCGTGGTATGAATAAATTTCGGCTTAACTTGCTACACAAAAACGCTTGCTGGCACACCGTCGCAGATGGATTGGGACAGATTTGGTGCGCTTTCCCCGCCCTGTCGCAAAAAGCCAAACAACTCGCGCTGAAAGCCCGCATCATGAGACAAACAATTTTGACGTCGATACTGCGCATTGCGGCAATCAGTCTTTCGCTGATCGTAATGCTTGGCACGCCGATCAAAGCCGAAATCATTGGCCCGAATGACACGCTCCAAATTAACGTAATGGAGTGGGATCCTGTCGTGACTGGCGGTATGAAAGCCTGGAGCGGCTGGACGACCGACTATATCGTCGATGCGGATGGTTTTGTCAGCATCCCCTTTCTGGGACAGACCGAAGCCGCCGACATAACGCCCGCAGAGCTTGGCGAAATGATCTCAGAACAACTGCTGGGACAGCTCGCACTTCCAGACAGGCCCGCGGTTGCGGTAAGCATCATTGAACGTCCTCCTGTTTTTGTGTCTGGCTTTGTGCGCGATACTGGCGCAATCGAATATCGCGCGGGGATGACTGCGCGGGAAGCGCTGGCGCGTGCAGGCGGCGTTCCCATGCTCATCGGTGCCACCGATCCTTTGCGAACAAAACTCGAAGCTGAAAACCGGCTTGCCGACATGATACGACAGCAGGACGAAATGGGTGCCAGAAGCGCGCGATTGCGGGCTGAAGTCGATAATCTTGACGAAATAACCTTCCCTGCGCTGCTCGGCGACAGCACCGAAGGGTCTGTAATCAGGGCCCGTGAAGAGCAATTATTTCAAATCAATCGTGACCAGACCAAGCGCAGACTTGCATTGATCGACGGCCGTGTGAGGCTGCTCAGGAATGAGATAAAATCACTTGAGCAGAAGACTTTGATAATTGATAAACAGCTGGATCTGGCAAAGGAACAGCTGGAAGCGACTGAGGCTCTCGCTGAACGGGGGCTGACAAACCAATTACGCCTTCTTGATAGTCAGGGCCGTTTGTCCGCGCTACAAATCCAAAGTTTTGATACCCGCAGTGGCATTTTGGAGGCGGAACAAGACATCTCGTTTGCTGAGTCCGAGCGGCTAGATGCGGTGCAAGGGGTTGCGGCGCAGCGAGTCAGAGAATTGCAGATAACAGCAGCCGATCTGGCAGAAACCCGTGAAGAACGGCGCCTTCAGGAGCGTATTATTCTGATCCTGGATGCTGTTGATGGTGCCGAAGGCGCATTGGTTGCTCATATTCGGCGCACGGATGGTTCGGTACTCGATGGTCTGGACCAGTATTTAATGCCCGGTGATTTCCTTCAGATACAGCTGAAGTCGGATAAGAAGTCCGCAGGCTAATTAAACGACTGGCTTGAGGAACTTTCAGGATGGGACATGCGGCTGGGCGTGTCAGTCGACGGGCAGAAGAAAGCGTTTTGAATCAGACGCCTCAGTGGTGTCCCCCCACAGCTTACTGAATTTGTCGCGCGCAACGCCACGGGCGATGGCCGAAAAATTCACCGGAGGATTTAGAGCAAAGGCAGCAGCCGACCACAAACCGTGATCTCGTTTACGCTCTAGAAATGCATGCAACAAATATCGGGCTTTCAGGCTTGCAAGATAGTCAGCAAGCGCAGCCCTTTCCTGCGATTGCAGTGGCAATAGCGCATGTTTCTCTGAAGCGTCACAAAGTGCGCGTAAATCCGAGCTGTTGTGACGGCCAGACAGACTGTTTGGGCGCACACGCGCCACATAACCTACCTGAGAAATAGCACTAAAGCGGGCACCATTTGCCAACATCCGAACGTACAGGTCGTAGTCCTCTCCCAGACGCAAGGTTTCGTCGTAGCGCAGATTGTGGGCATCCAGAAAGGCTCTTGAGATAATGGGTTTGAGAAACCCAAGCTCGCCTCGGTTGACGGTTCGTGAGGGGATGTTGCCACGGATGAATTCAGCTGTGGTCATCCTCATCACTGCAGACGCATCGCTTTCGGGAAGATCCGCCCGCGTGCAGAGCGACATCTGGGATTCCGGAACGAAAACAATATTATCCGCAACGATGTCCCAATCCTGACAGTTCAAAAGCGCTGCCGCGCGATCCGCAAGAAAATAATCATCAGCATCAAGAACCGCAATGAGCGGTGACACGCTTTCAGCTATAGCGAGGTTTCGCGCCGCTGCCGGACCGATATTCTTTGACATCCGAATGACGTGCAGCCGCGTGTCGCCTTTGGATTTTTGCAAAGCGATATCTGCTGTTTGATCTGAAGAAGCATCATCAACAAGAACCACCTCGCCAACCTGAGGTTGTCCCAGCGCTGAACTGATTGCATCACCGATTGTCGTTGCGGCATCGCGTGCCGTTATAATCACGCACAGATCAGATGAAACATTCGTCATGTTCTCGGGGAATCCTTGCGAGGTTCAAATTCAAGAAGGGTGCGTAATCCTTCTGACAGGACCAAACGAAGGCTTTCACGTCCTGACCTGAAAATACGCCTTCCTGACAGTTCAAAGATAAAATCACGGCTCCTTGGCCAAGGCAGATCGGGCGTCCAGGGAACGACGATCATTTGCTTCAACTGGTCGTCCGAAACACTGGAAAAAGGATATATATTTTTCGATATCTTCGGAATCTTGGTGGAAAAGACGGCCTCGACCACTCGCAAGCCAAGCGCCAAAGTATGTTCCATGCCACTTTGATGCGAAAGCTGTTCCAATACCAGCCGATCCGATTTTGACAGAGTTGTCATTGCAACGCGCAAATCAATAACCGCACTAAGGCAAGGTTCATGTGACCTGAGCGCTTTAGCTATTGAAATCGCTGCAATAATCACCCGGTCAGCCGCGCTTGGTACATCAAAAGAGTCGCCAAAGGCGTCGATAGAACCCCGGCGTTCAAGGAAACCACCGCTATTCTGTGGCCGGGGCAAACCGACTTGCTGAACGTCATGGTGCAAATCCACGACAAGGCCGGTTTTTGCGTTCTTCAAATGCAGTTCACCTAAAAATTGCCACCACCAGATTGCCAGCGAAGCGTCAAAAATTTCGTACCCAGCGCCAACAATGACCTCCGTTGCAATACGTCGATCCGCCGCCGCAACAAGAATATCAATATCGCCGGAAGGTTTTCGAAAGGGATCGCCATATAGCGCGGTTTGCTGAAGTGGACCTTTGAAATGCATATGAACGATGCCCGATGCATTAAGGTTGCGGGATAGCTTTGCAGCCTCATCAATACCCCGCCGGTTTAGCGACAAGGTCTGTAGGCGTTTTTGGTCCAGAAATGCAAAAAGGGGGTCTGTTTCAGCAAAAGGATACTTCAGGTTGCGCGTCAGACAGCTAAGCACTTTATTGAGCCGTGCGACTTCGAGCAGACGCAAGGGATCGCATTGTTCAACCGGTGTCCATACGAACGTCTTGTCCAATTGGCTCTCAACAGCAGACAGAACATACGCCATCTCAGAGAGACAACTATGTCCTTGAACGTTTGCGTATTGCTCAGGTGAAAATGGCACTGGTTTCCTCGCGGCCTCAACTTCTATTTATAAACCGGTTTGATAAGGTAATATAATTCATCTCGGTTTTCCGGTGGCAAACAAAATAATCGAATCATTCAAATGCCTGTATCCGTAAATCTGCAAATAAATTAATCAATCTACAAAAAAATTATTGGCATCAATTCTACCGCAAGTAGAACCTTTCGCTATAACCGGGCAGCTTTGGCAGAATCCGTTGACTGTTTTACAGATCGTTAATTATTATGAATGACGTGGAAAGGAGTATTTAACCATGAAAAAAGCGTATTCACCACCTACCCTGACTTTGAAGGGCGCACTTGAAGACCTGACGCAAGGCCAGTCTACCGGCTCAGTATACGATGCGACCTTCAGCGCGGGTACACCTATTACTACCCCCGTGACTTTCTCTTAAGTGAGATGTCGGCATTCAAAATAGTAACGTAACCGGAGTGACATATTTTGCTCCGGTTGCTTCGTCAGTACATATTTGGTTGAGACAGAATAGATGATTTATCGGCCTCATCCTGATTGTGTTGCCTGCGAGTTTGGCGATGGCCTTGCCGTTCTCGACATACGGACAAACCTCTACTTCACACTTGATGAAGTGGGAACCGCAGTCTGGTCATGTCTGTCTAACGGCGTTTCCATTGATCATATCGCCGCGAAAGTGACCGAGGAATTTGATACAACGCCTGCGGAATGTGCCCCTGATATAGAAGTGTTGCTTGCACAGATGCTCGAGCGTCGCCTTGTTGAAGTTGACGCTTGATTGTGCGGCTCCGACGCCCCCTGCGTGACGTACCTTTGTTTTTTTCGGCATTGGTGTGCGTTGCGATTGTCAGAATTGCGCTGAGTACCCGAAAAACCCACATCATTAAACGCCGGATCAGGACAGATCTGGAACGTGGCCTTTCATTGCAACAGGCTTCGAAAGGTAATCTGGCCGAAGTTGCATGGTCTGTCACTGCGGCCAGCCGGTTTATTCCCGGTGCGACCTGCCTGACACAGGCCTATGCTGGTGCGTGGTTGTTGGCACGCAAAGGTCAGCCAAGCGAATTGGAGATTACTCTTCCAGTTTCGGGTGCTGATAGTTTCCGACCACACGCCTGGCTGTTTCAAGGAACCGTGATTGTTCTGGGCGGAACCCCAGAGGATTACAGCCAACATCGGCCATTTACAGCGAATGCCACTCGCGCATGACCAAGGAACAATCGTGAGTGGGCTAGCGGCAGTTGTCTTAAATGATGACAGGCCGTCCTACATGTCGCGCAGCCTCTCTGACATCTCGTCTCGGCTGAAACGACGGGGGCCGCATGGCCACGGAAAGCAGATTGTCGGACGCGTTGGACTGGCACACTTTCGATTAGATGATGGCAGTATCGACATAGATCCAACCGGGCCATGGTGCCTGCGCCCCGGTGGGCCAATTCTTACCGGCGATCTGGCAATCGTGAACGCCGCTGCCCTGTGTCAGGCCACGGGGGTCCGTAAACATACTCAGGCGACAGCAATCCTATCAGCCTATGACCGTTGGGGAATCGACGCCGTTGAGCGCCTTGAGGGCGAATTCGCTTTTGTGCTCTGGGATCCTGCGAAACATCTTCTTTTGGTTGTTCGTGACCGCTTTGGCGTACGACCGCTGGCCTACCGCCAAACAACCGATGCCCTGTTTGTTGCCAGCGATTTTGCCGCACTTGCAGAGGCCGGCGATACGCCTTCGACCGAATGGATCGCAGCCTACCTCAGCGGGCAGGAATATGATGAAACGCTCTCACCTCTGCGAGGGATCCGCCGTCTTGCCGCAGGGCACATGCTTGTCCGACAAGGCACCGAGGAGATCACGATCCGTCGATGGTGGTCGCTTGAACCTATTGACACCGCACCATCGGCGGGCACCGATGCCCTAGCCGAGGCACTGCAAAGTGCTGTCGATCTGCGCATGCCAACAGGGGCCGCGACGTTTCTCAGCGGGGGTCTTGATTCAAGTTCACTCACTTGCCTTGCCGCGCGGAGCCGATCCGACCCTGTGCACGCCTATTCGATGCGTTATCCAGCAATGGCTGAAATGGACGAAGGCGAATTTATCAATATTATTCGTGAGTTGCCCAATATTGAAAGCCACGATATCTTTCCGCAGAACGGTCTCGCACTTTCCAACCCCGCGCAAATGCTGGCCGAACAAGGTGCGCCCGTTCAAGCGATCAACCTAGCGACAATGCGGCAGGCTCTTGAGCATATTCAGGGGGATGGCGTGCGTGTTATTATCGACGGGCACGGCGGCGATGAAATCATAGGACACGGTCTGTGGCATTTTGAAACACTGGCACGCGCCGGGAAATGGCGCAGTTTGTTCCATCTGATGCGTGCGTACAGTGCTTTCACGGGGGGGGCGTCTGCGCCGACCCGCATGGGAGCGTATATGAAAGCCTACGGAAATCGGGCTTTCCGGGTCGCCGGTCGCTTGCTTTCTAACGAACAGCTGGACGATCCGTTCGAGTGGCGTGATATTGTAGACCGCGACCTCACGCGGGATACAGACTTAGTCGCGCGGGTGCGTAGCAGTCATGCTGAGTTACATAGCAACCTCCCTGCGTCTATGCGCGCGCACGCCGCGTTGATCGTGCATCCAGGAACGGCCACCGGCTTTGAGGTGCTTGACCGAACGGCGGCCTCCTGCGGGCTGGTGCAGCGTTTTCCCTTCTATGATCGGCATGTTGTCGGACTCTGCCTTGGTCAGCCGGGCCACGCAAAGATAGCAGGTGGTCAGTCGCGGGCGTTGCTCCGTAATGCTATGCAGGGCATATTGCCTGATCCGCTGCGCCTGCGCCCGGACAAAACAGATTTCGCAGACGAAGTTGCGCTTGCCTTTCGTTCGGATTCAACCGGGCAGATTGCGAAATTGCGCAATGGGCTGCCCGAACATCTAGAGGGCTATGTCGACCCAGATGGACTGGCGCGCGCCTTAGAGATGTTAGACGACGCAGATCAAAGCAGGCGTTCCACATCAATGTTGCGGCTGTGGCGCATTTTATGGGTGGATCACTGGTTGCGCGCGCGCGAAACTGCGGGTGGCGTGCAGATCACCGCAATACCATGTGACGGAGCTTAGAATGCCCTATCACTACAAAACTTATGGGTTGGAATTTGTTTCAGACATCCAATTGCCTGAGCTTACCGATATATCTGATCCACAAGAATGCCAGACCCCGGATGTTGTAGTGCGCTGCGCACCAGTTCCCCTGCCTGAAGAGGTAAGGGCGACTGGTGCATGGTACGATTTTTCCGAAGAGGGCGCATGTTTCTGGTGGTCCACAGTGGGCGCGTTCAATGTTTCTGCCAACGGTTGCACAATTGATGTAGAGCGGGCCGTTGGCGTATCTGACGATTTGATTGCCTTCCCCTTGCTGGGGCCGGTCCTGTCAGAGGTGCTGCGCCGGCAAGCTTTGTTCGTGTTGCATGCAAGCGCCGTTGATATTGACGGCATGGGCGTTGCATTGATGGCGGACAAAGGCACAGGCAAGTCGTCCTCAAGTGCGGCCTTGCTACGCTCGGGGGCGCATCTGATCGCTGACGATCTGGTGGCAATTGACACCAGAGAGGCAAAAATCATACCCGGTTTTGCTCAAGTCAAACTGGACGAAAAAATGCTCGATGGTTTGGATGCACAAAAATGGATTGTCCGGCCAAGAGCACATGACTTGATCGACAAATTCCGCGTTATGGTGCCCGACCTACTTGCACCTGTTCCGGTGCCCGCCGCGCGGCTTTATGTGATTGAACGGGGCGATTCACACCATAATCGGATCGAAGACATCCCCCAAGCCATGGCCCTGCCCTCGATTTTGCGCTTTTCCTATGCAGCGCGCTTTGGAACGGCCCTGCTTTCAGACAAGGCAGCCGCAGAGCATTTTCGAAACGCGGTTGCACTATCCAACAAAGCTGTTGTGAAACGGCTGATATTGGCCAATTCGTTGGATCACCTCGACACTCTGATTGATACGATCAGGGATGATATTCTTGATGGTACTACCGGATGAAAACTGGCGAACCGCATGTCCAGCCCGGTCTCGCATCTGAGCGGACAAGGATCGAAGGAACCGCACGGATCACTTCTGATCTATCTCGTCTGCTGGCTGAATTTGGCGCAGTTGGGCGGTTTAAGTTTTGGCTGGCCCTGCTGCTGCTGTTGTTGAGTGGTCTATCTGAGGGCATCTCTATCCTCATCCTGCTGCCCGTCCTGCAGCTTGCCGCCAATGACAAAGCAGGGTCCGGGTATCTGAACCTCGCGGATATCGGCAGCGGCACCATTCCCCTGCCTGACATCTCGGTCACCTTGGCAACGGTGCTGGGGTTCTTCGTCGGTTTCGTTTTGCTTCAGGTCTTGTTCAACAGGTTGAAATCCATCTTCCTCAGCGACCTGATGTTTGACTTTGTGAACGCGCGGCGACGGGCGCTGTTTCGCGCGATCGCCCAGTCACGGTGGGACAAGATTGTGCGCATGTCCGTCAGCGAGCTTGAACATGCACTGAATGGAGAAGTTGACCGGATCGCGACATGCGGCATGTATTTGCTGGCAATCGTGCAATGTCTGATCCTGCTCTGCGTCTATCTGACATTAAGCTTTATGACCTCTGCGATCATGACCGGTATTATGATCGTCTTTGGCGTCGTCACGTTCTTGGTCATGCGCCCGTTCCGCCAACGTGCATCGGCCTACGGACATCTGCTTCAGACCTCGCGAGAGCGACAGTTTCGGACCGTCAGTGACTTTCTTGGGGGGCTGAAAAGCGCCAGAGCCACCAACAGTGAGAACACCTATTTTGAGGCATTTTCAGACCTGCTTGAGCGAAACAAAAAGGACGCCCGCGATTTCGCGCGCTACAACGCGACTGGCTCGGGATTGTTTCAGGTATTTACCACCATCGGCGCTGCACTTTTTATCCTGATTGCCGTCAATTGGCTTGCGCTTGATTTCCCCAGAATCGTGATATTGCTGCTGTTGGCTATGCGGATTGCACCGCAGTTCCTTTCGCTTCAGACCCAGATGCAGGCGATGTTGGTGGATTTACCTGCATGGCGTCACGTGAACAAGATTGAACAAGAGTTAGTGCAAGCTGAGGATAGTTCAGCAAAGACACGACAATTGGTGCCGCCGTTGCAACAGGGAATTGAACTCAATGCAGTGAATTATCACTATGATCCAGCGGCCGCACCAGCGCTCGACAAACTGTCCCTCAAAATAAATGCAAGACAAGTAACAGCCCTGATCGGCCCCTCTGGATCGGGAAAAAGCACGGTGGCCGATTTGGTAACGGGGCTGATCCGACCTGACGGTGGCGACCTGCTTTTTGACGGATGTAATTTGAACCCGACACAGTTGCGGGGGTGGCGCGATCTGGTAGGCTATGTGTCACAAGAGAGCTTTCTCATGAACGCAACCATCAGGGAAAACCTTGTTGCGATGCTGGGGCGCGATCCATCAGAGTCCGAGATATGGGAGGCTTTGGAGCAGGCTTGCGCTGCCGAATTTGTCCGTGGCTTTCCCGAAGGGCTGCAGACCCAGATCGGTGACCGGGGGGTCCGGGTTTCGGGCGGGCAACGCCAGCGCATCGCCCTTGCCAGAACATTGCTGCGCCGCCCCGATTTTCTGGTTTTGGACGAGGCAACAAGCGCACTGGATTGGGCAGCACAGGAACATGTTGCGAATTCCATTCGGAAATTGGCTCAGGACGGCATGACCGTCCTGACGATTGCCCACCGCCCCTCAATGGTTGCCTTTGCCGATATGGTCTATGCCTTGGATCATGGGCGTCTGGTCGAAGCAGGTAACCGCAAGGAACTGGAAAAAAACAAGAATAGTGCATTTTACCAGATGTTGCAGGCCGAAAAGGGATTACCAGCGAAAGACGATCCCGAAAGTTGATCCTAGCTGATGAGACAGGCCAGCTGCTCAAACGCTCTATGCGATGCACGCCAGATCCGTTGTCACCGCACATCAACGTAGGATTGGTATGACGCGAGGTTTGCATTCGCATCATCGTCGGAAATATATGCACCCAGACGATTCAGATCGACGTTGGTCAATACGATACCCAGCAGCTTCTTTTGCAGTTCTGGATCGGATGTCAGCAGATTATGGACCAAGCTTTTCTTGGTCTTTCCCCATTCGGTAACCATGATCAACTGGTCCAACGATGACAGAACCATTCGCACATCAATCACCGGGGCCATCGGCGCAAGGTCGACGATGACGTAGTCGTACTGCTTACGCAGCTCGGCCAGCATTGCATGAAGCGTATCATTGCTTAGCAGTTCCGAGGCGTAATAGAACTCCTCGGGCACAGAGCACGGAATAAAGTCGACATTTGTTAAGGGGACCGAACATACGACGTCGCTGACAGTGTTCAGGCCCGTTAATACCTGAAGCAAACCAGCCTTATGTTGCATACCCAGCATTCGGGTCATTCCCGAACGGTGTACATCCATATCAACGAGGACCACAGATGCGCCGGAAGCACTGATCACGGTGGCAACGTTCAGTGAGGTAACTGTTTTCCCCTCGCCCGGTTGTGCAGAGGTGATCCCCAAAACGCGAGAGTTATTCGCGGGCCCTGACAACTCACTGGAAAGCCGGATGCCACGCAGGGTCTCTGTATAATGCGACCGGGGAAAACGCATGGCATACAATGGCGAACCGGGAGGAATAACAAGTTTGCCATCCTTTGCGACATGGCCCAATGCCTCCTGCCCCCCCTCGCGATGCTTGGGATTGGTCACTACCGAAATGTTTGGCAGATAGCCAAGGAAGGGCATTTTTAATTCGCTACGTACCTGTTCAGCAGTACGAAGGAAGCGATCACGCCATTCACTGATCGCAACCAAGATAAATCCCGTGAAAAGGCCAAGCAGAATGCAAAAGGCCAATGTCTTGCTGGTGCGCGGTCCTGACGCGAATTCAGGTGACTGCGCCTGATTCAAAACCCGGACGTTGGAGATCGGAAAGTTCTTTTGTTGGTCGACTTCCTGAAATTTTGCCAAAAAGGTCTGATACAGCGTTGAGAGTGTCTGCGCGCGTTGTTCAAGGGTCCGAAGCTGCACCATCGCTGAGCCGGAATCGACATCGGCGCTGACAGCTTCCGCAAGGCTATCTCTGAGCGCGCTGACCTTCGCTTCGGCCAGCAATTGGTCTCCGCGCGATTGCTCCAGAAGCCGCTGAACCGATATTAAAAGCCGCGCTGCGGCTTCTGAGACGTTTTTCTCTGCCTGAATAACCCGTGGATCATCTTCTGGCAGCCTGCTGTTCATCCGCTCCGCGTTCGTGATCGCGGTGCCAAGGATCCGCTGGCGCGAGGTAAAAACGTCGTCTTCGATCGTTGGCAGTGCGGAAAGTCGTAAATTTCCATCCTGTTCAAGTGCTGTTGTCAGGGCAGCTACCTGTGCTCGGGCACGTGCAGCTTGGGCGATGGACTCGGATAAATCCTCATTCAGCCGCGAAACCGCATCCTGCGAGATTGTAGATTCCCGGTTCGACACCAAACCGTTCTCGGCGCGAAACCGTTCAGCCGCCTGTGCAGATATCCGGGCATCGGTTTCTAGCTGGGTCAGGCGACCCTGCATCCATTCCGTCATCCGTTCGGTCGCCTCGAAATTGGCGTTAAGCGTATCGGACACGTAGACGTCGGCAAAACCATTCACGATGCGGGCTGCCAAATCAGGAGAATGGGACCGATAAGAAATCTGAAACGCAGAGCTTTGCCCAAGTCGATAAACATTCAACTCGCTTTGCAGGGCATCCGAAATCTTGGAAAGAAACGCGGTTTCAACCTGTTCCGATGTCAGGCTTTTGGCATCAATGGCCGGGGCATTTGGATCTTCCTTATCCGCGAATTGAAGGCGCAACCAACCCAAAGGCCGGCGAATATAGGACATGCCGGTGCCGAGTATCTGCGAAAGCAGGGAAACTGGCGGATCGAGGAAAGATTGTTCCAATTGCAGTTGCAATTCTCTAGCGACCTTATCTGCAACCTGATCAGATGTAATTACAAGTCGCGCACTTTCCATTGCCGAATTGTTCAGTGTAAGGGCAGTGGTATTGGACACCTGCTGGATCGCCTGATCGATGTTTTGATCAAGAAGAACAGTTGCAGCCGCATCATAAAATCGGGGTGTCGTAATGGTATATACAACCCCCAGCAATATCCACACCATCATAGGCGCAATAATCAATGCTCGCCGCCGCCTGAGCGCCGCCAAAATATAAGACAAGTCTATGGAACTGTCTAAACCCGTTTCATTATTTTCTTTTAGGGCACCATCGCCATCTGTAAACCGGAAACCAATTTTATTCACCCTATGGTTCCTCGCGAATTTTCTGAAGTGCTACGATCATTATTATAGAGAACAAGGACAGATCTTCCAAGGCAGGCGGAAACCACTCCGATATGAAGTGAAGCGCGCATAATCGCCCGGTTTCTTCCTAGCTGGGACGGAAATCTGACCAGTGCAAGACAGCCAAAGCAAACGGCCTTGGCCATGGCCTTGGCCGCCTGCCCAAAACGCCCAAGCGGCCCTGCCCCCAAGCAGACAATGTAACCGTGGGACTGGCC
>OJBT01000260.1_pt1 | contig 14231 bp, 9 predicted proteins | sample 1591101 | NCBI WGS metagenome assembly OJBT01 (sample SAMN05416773, study PRJEB24817) | seawater metagenome | isolation source: Sea water | place: Canada:Atlantic | collected 2013-11
CACTAGATCGCTCGTCGGCAGCGTCAGATGTGTATAAGAGACAGGTTCTTTTTTTAATGTTCTAAAAAATCTATTAAATGTTTTCTATAGGTATAATAATCTTCGTGTTCTAAAACCGATTTCCTTGTTCTTGGTCTTTCAAAGTTGATATCCAAAATACCCCCGATTTTTGCTTTCGGACCACTTGTCATCATTACGACTCTGTCTGCTAAAAAAATAGCTTCATCAACATCGTGTGTAATCATAACTGCCGTAATTTTTTCTTTGTTCCAGATTTCAATTAAAATATCTTGCAACTCGCCTCTTGTTAAAGAGTCTAACATTCCAAAAGGCTCGTCTAACAAGAGTACTTTAGGTTTAATTGCAAATGCTCTTGCAATACCAACTCTTTGTTGCATTCCTTGCGACAATGCACTTGCTTTTTTATGAAAAGCATCTTCTAAACCAACTTTTTGTAAATAGTATTTTGCAATATCATTTCGTTCTGCTTTTGTTCCGTGCGGAAATACTTTATTTACACCCAATAAAACATTTTGTAAAGAAGTCATCCAAGGCATTAAACTGGGTGCTTGAAAAATAACACCTCTGTCTGGTCCTGGTCCGCGTATGTGTTTTCCCAATACAGAAATAGTACCTCCAGAAATTGGATTTAATCCAGCAATCATCGAAAGCATTGTTGTTTTACCGCAACCAGAATGTCCAATAATAGTAACAAACTCTTCTTTTCTTATCTGCAGATTCAACCCCTCCAAAACTACATAATCGCCTTTCGGAGTAGGATATACTTTTTTAAGATTCTTTAGATCCAGCATTACTTCATTTGAAGGAAAAGGTTTGTTTTCAGCACTGATTTTAGCTTCTTTTTGTTTTATTATAGTACTCATTAGTTTCCAAATTTAAACTGATTCACAAAATCTTTCGGACTCAAATCTGGCAATATAAATTCTTCCTTAGCTTCCGATTTTCGCTCATTTCCAATATCCATTAAATATTCAATAATTGAATTTCTAGTTTTCTTAAAACCCTCATTATCGTTCATTGCCGTTTTATCTCTTGGACGCTCCAAATCAATTTTAAATTCGGGTCCTAAAGTTGCATTTGGTCCTGGTCTTAAAGGAATAATTCTATCTGCCATATAAATTCCTTCATCCACATCATTGGTAATTAACAAAGCAGTTCTTTTGTCTTTACCCCAAATATTTAAAATTTCATCTTGTAAATTTCCACGAGTTAATGCATCTAAGGCGCCTAAAGGTTCATCCATAATAATCATTTCGGGCTTCATTGACAAGGCTCTTGCAACCGCAACTCTTTGGCGCATTCCTCCTGATAATTCATTGGGTCTTTTATGAATTGCGGGTGTTAAACTTACCATTTCTACATAGTCCGAAACAATGGTTTTTAAGTCCGATTTAGATCTTTTCGGAAAAGCTTCTTTCACTGCCATATACACATTTTGTTCTACGGTTAACCAAGGCAACAATGAGTAGTTTTGGAAAATAACTCCACGTTCATGGCTTGTGCCAACAACGGGTTCTCCTTTAAATAAAATGGTTCCACTTGTAGGTGTTAACAACCCATTAATAAGGTTTACTAAGGTTGTTTTTCCGCTTCCTGTAAAACCAACAATGGCAACAAATTCCCCTTCTTCTATTTTAAGGTTGATGTTCGATAAAACCTCAGTTTTAATAGCTCCTTGACCATAGGTTTTGCAAATATTATTTAGTTCTAAATATGCCATTTTATAATATTTAATTATTCAATCGTTTTTATATTGAATCTTATCATTTTACAATTTAATCTTTATAGGATTACACATTTATATTGCATCTGTTTTATCAAAAGACACCCAATTTTGTATCGTTAACATTAATCGATCTAATAAAAAACCAATGATGCCAATCACGAACATGGCAACAATAATTTTTGCATTCGAATCGTTTGCTCCATTTTGGAATTCTTCCCAAACAAACAGCCCTAAACCAGGACTCTGTGCCAAAAGTTCAATTGCAATTAAAACCATCCAAGCAACTGATAATGTAATTTTTAATCCTGTAAAAATTAATGGCAAAGAAGAAGGTAGTACCACTTTAAAAATCTTTTGAAAAGTGCCTAATTTTAAAACTTTTGCAACATTTATATAATCTTTATCTACCGTAGAAACTCCCATTGCTGTATTTACTAAGGTTGCCCACATAGAACAAAAACCGACACTTATAAATGAAATGGTAAATGAACTATCTTCATTAGAATCTATCAACAATGTTTTTACAATCATAAAAACTAATAAATACCAAACCACTGGAGATACTGGTTTAAAAATTTGAATAAACCAATTAAAAGCACTTTTTAAAGTCGGACTCAATCCGATGAAAATACCCAAAGGAACCGCGATTAATAATGCCAATAAAAAACCCGCAAATACGGTTTGTAAACTTCTAAAAATTTGATCAACAAAAGAAGGTCTTCCCGTGTAGGTAATCGCATTTTTGCCTTCAGCAACTCTTTTCGCATTTAAAGCTGCTGTCTTTTCTATGAAAGCAACTTTATCTGCGGTAATACTATTATGATCTCTTAATAACGATTTGTAAGACTCCCAAACTTGTGTTGGAGAAGGCAATGTATTTGGTTGGCAGCTGGATTCCCCAGAAGCAATACAGGCAGTTAAAGCGTCCGCTGCAATTTGACCTTGGTCTTTTAATGCTTTTTCTATTTTAAACGCTGCTTCTATATTAAATAAAGATTTTGCACCCAAATGCCACATACCAATAAAAAATAAAATAGAAGCAAGCGGCACAACTATCTTGCGTAAGAAGTTTTTAAAGTCTTCTTTCTCAAGCTTCCCTGTGCATAATTCTTTTAAGGTGATGAAAAATCCCAATCCTAAAAAATCAGATACTTTTCCTAACGTCATACTTGCTTTCATAATTTATTCAGGTATTGTTCTTATTTATCTTTGTTTCCTATTAAAAAACTATTGATGTATCCTAAAGGATCTTTTGCATCGTATTTTGTACCATCAATAAAATCTGCTGTTGCTGGTTTAAAACCGTCTGTAGTTGGGATGTCTGTTGATGGAATATATCCTTCTTCCACTAAAAGAGTTGCAGCTTTTTTCCAAATATCTGGTCTATATATGTCTTTGATTGTATTTGCATACCATGCAGCTGGTTTTGCATCTGGAATTTGACCCCATCTTCTCATCTGAGTTAAAAACCAAATACCATCAGAATAAAAAGGAAATGTAGCATTGTACTTATAGAATACATTGAAATCTGGCATGTCACGTTTGTCTCCTTTTTCAAACTCAAAAGTTCCTGTCATAGAATTTGCTAAAACAGCTTCAGGCGCACCAACATACTGTGACATTGATAAGATTTTTACAGCTTCTTTTCTATTTGTTGGTTCGTCTAACCATTTACCTGCTCTTATTAAAGCTTTGGTAACTGCAATTGCTGTATTTGGGTTTTCGTCAATAAATTTCTGTGTCATTACAAATACTTTCTCTGGGTTGTTTTTCCAGATATCATAGTTTGTTACTACAGGAACACCAATTCCTTTAAATACTGCTTGTTGATTCCAAGGTTCACCAACACAATATCCATGAATCGTTCCTGCTTCTAAGGTTGCAGGCATTTGTGGTGGTGGAGTTACTGATAATAAAACCTCAGCATCAATTTGACCTTGTACATTTTCTTTTGTGTACATTCCTGGATGAATTCCGGCTGCTGCTAACCAATATCTAATTTCATAATTATGTGTTGATACTGGAAAAACCATTCCCATTTTAAATGCTTTTCCAGAGTTATTATATGAAGTAATTACAGGCTTTAGGGCACTGGCTTTGATAGGATGTATTGGTTTACCATCCATATCCATTGGTACATGTGGTTTCATTTTAGACCAAACATCATTAGAAACTGTAATTGCATTTCCATTTAAATCCATAGAAAAAGCAGTGACTAGTTTTGCTTGACGACCAAAACCTGCTCCTGCAGCAATTGGCTGACCCGCTAACATATGAGAGCCATCTAACTGGCCATCAATAACACGGTCTAAAATATTTTTCCAATTAGATTGTGCTTCCACAGAAACAAATAACCCTTCATCTTCGAAGAATCCTTTTTCTTTTGCAATTGCCAAAGGCGCCATATCTGTTAATTTGATAAACCCAAATGTTAATTGTGGCTTTTCAATTTCCAGTGTTTTTGTTTTTGATGTTTTTATTTCAACAACTGTTGTTGGCTTTTTAGCTTCTTTCCCTCCACAAGCAAATAATAATATTGCTACTGATAAAATGTAAGTTGATTTTTTAAATAAAGATTTCATTTTTAGTAAGTTTTATTAATATAAGTATTAATACTTATTTTTGACAAATATATACCTAGATACCTTTATAACTTATGGAATTCCCCATAATAAAACCTCTTTTTTAAACATATTAAAAACTATCATAACGCATGTTTAGAATATAACATGTTTAAAATCAATAGTATAAATTAAAATAAAAGTATACGTAATTTTTCTACGTATTAATATTTAGAATACATTTTCTACGTAAAAAAACCTTTCAATACTTAAATTGAAAGGTTCTTGGTATACATATTAAATAAAACAAGCTTTTCTATGTATCTAAAAAATAATTATGCTCACTAATTTCGTTTTTTAAATCCTGAACATTGGGAATCCCAATTTTTTTTCCTTTGGCTGAAATTAATCCTTCTTTTTTAAGTGTAGAAAAAGTTCTGATAACTTGCTCTTCTGTAGTTCCTGCATAATCTGCATATTCTTTTCTACTTAATGGTAGGTTTAAAAAGCCTCTTAAATTACCAAATTTTCTATGGATATATAGCAAAGTATCAATCACGCGTTCGCGCACCGTCATTTGAGAAATAGACTTTACTTTAGATTCGCTTTTATTTAATTCATTTGCATAGAATAATATCATATCATAAGCAAAATGTGGGTTTTCTAATAAAGATTCTTGTAAATCATCTTTAGAAAAATAACATAAAACAACCTCCTGTAAAGCAATTGCACCGATAGAATAATATTCTTCTGTACCAAAACCTCGATGTCCAATAATCTCTCCTTCTTTCGCAAAACGCACAATTTGCTCGCGACCATTAATACCCGTTCTAAAAACTTTTACGGTTCCTTTTAAAATAAAAAATAACCCATTTACAGGAGCTCCTTCAATAATAAACTGCTGTCCTTTTTTACATTTTAGTGTTTTCTTCTGTTCAACAAAAGTTACATTGGGTGCGTTATGTAAATTCTTTTTTATCAAACAATTCGTATTCTTACAAGAAGCACAAGAAAAGTCAGTAGCGCCCTTTCTAGATTTTTTTGATACGATGTTTGGTTGTAAAGTCAATTTTTTTTCTAATGATTTAACTGGTTATTTTACTAATACTATTTTTTTAAAGTTCGTTTTTGGTGCTTCGCAAAGAGCACATTCATAGCTTTCTGGAAGTTCGTTAAAAAGAGTTTCTGGAGAAATATTTTGAGTACTATCTCCATAGCCCTCGTCATAAATTGTGAAACAGTCTATACATTGATATACTTCTAACTCCGTCGTTTCTTTTAGTACTTCAACTTCTTTTTCAATTTCTTTCTCATTTCCTAATTGATCAAAATACAACTGACTTAATTCCATCAATAAACCAGGTAATTCTACCTTATCCACATCTTGCACATGCAAAATATATTGTCTTGTATTTGGATCGAAGTTTTTAGCATACAATAAATTATAGGTATCTCTGGTTTGAAAACTTCCAATCATTTCTGGTTGGTTATTTTTTTCAACCACAATGGATGTAAAATAATAAGACGTTTTATTATAGTCTGTAATTCCGAATGTTAAACCGTAGGTACTAATATCATTTTGATCGAAGTTAGCAACCAAATATTTTTTTAAATTCAACGCATCTTTATTAGCAACCGGTAAATGCCAATTTAACTCTAACATCGAATGCCGCACATTAATCCCTCTTTTCCCTAAAAATTTTTCCCAAACTAATTTAGATTCTCTCGGAATTCCCTTTACAATAAAAGATTTCCAAGGTGTAATGGATATTTTACCAATCTTATTTTCCGAACACAATTCGCACATCTCTTTCAAAAAAGAGATATCATATTGATTGTTTCGCCAATATAAACCTAACCAATATTTATCCATGCCAATTTTATTCATTCCTTCAAAATAAGGAAAAGGATAAAAAGGAACTTCTAAAGGTTTGTCTACAGTTCTATTATTGGTATCGACGGCATCACTCACCAACTCAAAAATAGTTTCAATAGTTTCTGGTTCTTCTTGAAGAATGTTTTCTATTGCTGTTTTAATTTTATCTAAATCCCAACTGTAAATTAAGGCGGGATACATTTGTGTTTTTTTCCATTCTGGAAGTCTGACATACAAATACCAATAGTCTTCATGCGCTGAAGCTATAAAGTTAATATGCCCTGTAAACATAGGAACTAAGCGTTGTTTTGGATCAGTAATATTAATTTTTAATTTTGATTTTGAGTGAAATTGCTCTAAAATATACAAGTATCGATCCCCTGTTAACCAAGAAGTACTTGGAAAAATATCTGCGCAAACATAAGAAGAAACCATGTTTTCTACTCCGGTTTCATCTGCTTTAATAATTTTTAACCTTTCAAATTGAGCAAGTTTCTCTTGGTCTACTTTTTCAGGTAATAAGATATCTTGTCTCGAACCAAAAGAAATAGTTTTTAAGCCCAAACTTTCTATAGATTCACAAATGTATTTTAATTCTCCAGGAGATAAAACGCCCCCTTTAACAATGATTCTATTTAACTGCTTGTTCATACGCCCACTTTTGCATTATTCAATATTTCTCTCACTTCAGTTTTACAACTTCCACAACCTAATCCTGCACCTGTTTTGTTACATAATTCTGTAAAATTTGTGCACCCTTTTTCAATGATTTCTTCAATATTTCCTTCACCAACTTGACTGCAAGAACAGACTAATTTCCCTAAAACAGGTGTATTATTAGAGGCACCTCTTAATAAAGTATTTCGCTTGTCTGACATTTCTATTTTGCTTTCAATCATGGTTTTAAACTCTGCAAACTCATTTTTATCACCTACTAAAACTGCGCCAATTAACAAATCGTCCTTTACAATGCATTTTTTATAATACCGTTTAGAAATATCTGTGAATATAATTTCTTCGTAACTCGAATCGTTTTCTGGAACCGTAATCTCACCAATACTGCACAAGTTTAAATCATTGAATTTCAATATATTCATCAATACGGAACCCTTGTAAGCCTCACTAATATCACCTGCAATAAAGTTGGCTAAAATACCCGCTTGTTCCTCTGCGGCAGATGTAATTCCAAATAATTTATTATTAAATTCTGCTATTTCACCAATCGCAAAAATAGCCGGATGCGAAGATTGTAAATGCTGATTTACCTTAACTCCTCTTCCGCAAATAATTCCATTATTTTTAGCAATTTCTATATTTGGTCTGGTACCAATTGCATAGACAATTGCATTTGCAGTTATGTATTTTCCACTTTTTAAGTTGATGGTTAATTCTCCTGTATCTTCATCATCAAAAACAGTACTTACCTCATTATCAAAATAAATTTGGATTCCCCTTTCCTGAACATCTAAAGACAATAATTTACTCGAAATTTTATCTAATTGCCGCTCCATTAGTCTGGATGCTCTTTGCACAATTGTAATTTTTACATTCTTGTGCTTCATGGCTGCCGCCAATTCTAATCCTAATAAACCTCCACCAACAATTACAACGTGTTGTTCTTCTGGAGGCAAACCTGTATCCTCTAAATATTTTTTAAAGCTATCCGCATCACTTTTATTCCGCATTGTAAATCTACCAGGAAGCTCTATTTGCACGTCTTTTGGGATAAAAGGTCTACTTCCTGTCGCTAAAATCAACTTATCAAACGCATGTATTTCACCTTTAGAATCCGTTACTTTTTTATGTTCTTTATCAATATTTTCTATGGTAGTTTCAGGATGAATATTGATGTCTAAATTGTCTAATTCAGCATTCTTTATCTTCTTTAATTGTTGCCAGGTTAATTCTTCTGTGATATATTCTGGCAATAAAACTCGGTTATAAAACAAATTTGATTCTTGCGAAAAAACGTGAATTTCATCAACTTGATTATAATCCCTATAGTTCTGTAAAAATCGAAAAGCAGCCGCTCCTGCACCGGCAATTATAATTTTTTCTTTGGCTTTTTTGTATTTAGAAACAGCAACCGATGTAAACTTAAAATCAGGTTCTTTAGAAATTGGATCTACATGCGTATTTGTTAAATTATTAGCTCTATTTAAATTACTTTGCAAAACTTTACCCCAATGCATTGGCAAGAAAACAACTCCTTCTTTAATAGCATCTGTAATTTTCGAACGAACTCTAACAACGCCATTCCCACTTTTTATTTCAGTAATATCTCCATCTTTAATATTATTTATAAACGCATCAACCGGATTTATTTCTAAAACAGGTTTTGGATAATGTGTTTTTAATCTGGAAACTTTTCCTGTTTTAGTCATGGTATGCCATTGATCTCGAACACGGCCAGTCGTTAAAATTAATGGAAATTCTAGATTCGTTTTTACTGATGTATTTTCTATGGTTGAAGGAATATTAAAAATAGCTTTTTGAGAGGGTGTATAGAATTTTTTGTCTTCAAAAAGACGCGGAGTTCCTGGATGACGGTATTCATTTACGGGCCACTGAAAAGTTCCTTCGTTCTTTAATCGATCATAGTTTAAAAAAGAAACATCAATATTTGTTCCTTTAGTCATCGACGCATATTCATCATAAATTTCTTCTGCACCGTTATAGTTAAAACCTCTAAAACCCATTCTTTGTGCAAAATCACAGAAAATTTCTACATCTGGCCTTGCTTCACCTGGAGCTTCGATTTCTTTTGGTAAATAAGAAATTCTGCGCTCAGAGTTTGTCATTGTGCCTTCCTTCTCTAACCAAGCTGCAGCCGGCAATATCAAATCTGCATATTGTAAAGTATCTGATTTGTGCGAAATTTCTTGCACCACAACAAACTTAGAATTTGCCATCGCCTTTTCTATTCTGTGCGAGTTTGGCATACTTACAAGTGGATTTGTACAAGCAATCCAAACTGCTTTTAGTTTTCCGTTTTCTAGAGCATCAAACATTTCTGTCGCTGTTAATCCTGGTTTTGGAGAGATTTTATCAACGCCCCAAAATTGTGCAACTTCTCTTCGATGTTCTTCGTTTTGTAAATCTTTATGCACTGCTAACAAATTTGCCATTCCACCAACTTCGCGGCCACCCATGGCATTTGGCTGCCCTGTTAAAGAAAACGGACCTGCACCTGGTTTACCAACTTGCCCGGTAATTAAAGACAAGTTTAAAAGTGAGGTATTTTTATCTGTACCGATTACACTTTGATTTAAACCCATTGCCCACATGCTAATAAATCCTTTAGAAAGACCAATTATTTCTGCCGCTTTTTCAATATCATCTTCGGAAACTCCGCAGATTTTGGAAGCTTTTTTCAGATTTGTTCCTAAAATAATCTTTTTGTACTCCTGAAAACCTTGTGTATGTTTTTTAATAAAATCTTCGTCAATTAAGCCCATTTTATACAAACGTCTGCCGATAGCATTGTGTAAAACAACATCTGTTCCTGGAGTAAGTTGCAAATGTAAATCTGCAAATTTTGCCGAATCTGTTTTGCGAGGATCGATCACAATAATTTTTACATTCGGATTTTTCTCCTTATGTTTTTCAATTCGTCTAAATAAAATTGGATGACACCAAGCAGGATTTGCACCTGTTATTAAAAAGCAATCTGCCAATTCTATATCCGCATACGAAATGGGTACACTATCTTCTCCAAATGTTTTCTTATAACCAACAACTGCAGAACTCATACACAAACGCGAATTTGTATCGATATTGTTTGTACCTAAAAATCCTTTGGTCAGCTTATTAGCAATATAATATTCTTCTGTTAAACTTTGCCCTGAAACATAAAAAGCGACCGCATCTGGACCGTGTTTTTTAATAATTGCTTTAAAAACACTGGCTGCTCTATCTAAAGCAGTATCCCAACTTACGCGCTCACGCGGATGTGAGCGACTCCATCTCATCTCTGGATATAAAATTCTGTCTGAAACATCATTGGCAACATAATGCAAGTTCATCCCTTTAGAACATAACATTCCTTTATTTACTGGATGGTCTTTGTCACCTTCCACAAAAACCTTGTTATTAATGTCTTTTTTTACGATAATTCCACAACCAACACCGCAATACGAGCACGTTGTTTTAACTTCATTTTTAATCATTTAGACCAAGATTTTATACTAAATACGACATTAAAATTTTATGAACCAAACATTGGTTTTATTATTCTGAATACACTAAAAAAGGCGATATTGAATTTTTAAATCAATAAAAAAAGACCCTACAAATAATCAATTTTGTTATTTGTATCAGCAAAGGACTAAGAATTGATGGGCTTTTTTTTATGAACTTTTCACCTTTATAGGAATGAGTACTTCTATACCTTTTGGTGCTTCTTCTTTTTCTTCTTCCGTAGAAAACCGAATACTCAGCGAAACAATTCCTGTAACTACAACTACAAACCCAATTAATAAATATCCGCTTGAAACTGCACTTGACGAGGCGACTGATTGTGCCGTTTTAATTACCGCATCACTCAAACCCTCATTCGCAACGATTGCTGCTTTTTCTGCCAATGCCGATTTTGATTTTAATAACATTGCAGCTAAAAAAGCACCCACATTTCCTCCTGCTCCAACAATACCAGAAACAGCACCAATTGCATTTTTATTAATAAATGGCACTACCGAGAATGTTGCTCCCTCTGCCATTTGAACACTTAAACTAAACAAAATTAATAAAACAACCCCGAGTACTAAACTTGTTGCTCCTGAGAAAAATATGAGCATCACTCCTTGCAGCGTCAAAATAAAAGACAAGAATAAAACACGCCCTCTTAACCCTTTTAATTTTCCACATTTATCACCAAAGAACCCCCCTAAAGTTCTCGCAAAAATATTCATCAAAGCAAATGATAATACAATGTTACCAGCCGTTACTCTTTGTAACTGAAAAGTATTTTGAAGATAATCATCCATGGTGCCATATACTGTTAATTCAATTCCAAAACTTGCGGCATATACCACAAACAGAATCCAAACTCTATAATCTTTTAGTACTTCTAAAAGTCCTATTTGATTTTTTTTAGCGGTACTCATTTCTCCAGAAATTTTTAAATCTTTAAAATTTCCTTTTGGCGTATCTTTTGTACATAAGAAATAGACAATTCCCATTAAAAAACAAACGATACCAGCAATTACCATAGAATATCTCCAAGCTTCGCCGTCTGCAACGCCAAAAGCAACAACTGCTGCTGCAATTAAAGGCATCCCTAATCTATTTGCACCTCCACCTAAATTTCCCCAACCTGCAGAAGTTGCATTTGCCGTACCTACAATATTGGGAGCAAACATTAAAGAGGTATGCACTTGGGTAATAACAAAGGAAGCCCCAATAAAACCAATAAATAATCTACAAACTAAAAATTGAGTTGGTGTTTGCACTAAACCACATAAAATTACCGGAATTGCACCTAACATTAACAACCAAGTGTAACAGAGTCTTGGACCATATTTATCACATAATTTACCAATAAGTAACCGTGCAAAAATAGTTCCTGAAACTGCCAAAATAATTGAGTTCCATTTTTGATCAGGAGTTAAACCTAAATCTTTTACTACATCTGGCATAAAAGGAACAATACCAAACCATGCAAAAAAACACAAGAAGAATGATATTGACGTAATCCAAAATGTACGTGTTGAAATATTCTTAAAATCGAATAAACTTAATTTTGTTGCTTTTTCCTGCACTAAACTTACCATCATACCTATTTTTATAGACACAAAACTAAGTATAAATACTTAATTTAAATGTTATAAATACGTATTTTTTAATTATTAGGAAATCAATAATTACGTAAGACAGTTTTTAAGAATGTGACAAAATTCAGGTAACAAATAATTAGAATATAAAATAAGCGCCAACAAAGTACTTAGATTAACTGATATTCTTTTGCTTTATTGGTTAATTCCATTAAGTTTTTAGCCTCTAACTTCTTCATTAAATTAAACCGATGTACCTCTGCAGTGCGTTTACTTATTTGTAATTCTTCAGCAATATCTTTATTATTCTTCAGTTCTAAAACTAAATTTAATATTTGTTTCTCTCGCTTAGTTAACTTAAAAGGAAGCTCTTTTGTTTCTTTTTGAGGCGCTACCGTTTTACGAATAGCACCATTTACAAAGTTATTCATAATGATTGAAGAAACATCACCTGTAAAATACTTACCTCCCCCAGCTACGGTGTTTACAGCTTTCAAAAACTCCTTTTTATTGGCACCTTTTAACAAATAACCGTGCGCTCCTGCTTGTATGGATTTCACAACATATTCTTCTGAATCGTGCATAGAAAGCACCAACGTTTTTACATCTATCTGCCGTTTGGTAATTTCAGCAACCACTTCAATTCCATTCATCTCGGGCATGCGAATATCCACAATTAGTACGTGCGGTTTCTTTTTTAAAATTACTTCTAAAGCCTCTTTTCCATTGGAAGCTTCGTCTATAACAGTAATTCCTGTTTGATCTTCTAAAAGTGCCTTGATACCGTCTCTTACCAAAACGTGATCGTCTGCTAAAACTACATTTATCATACTTGTAAACTAAAATTATACGTACAAAAATAGTGCTTTTTAAGTAAAACTACGTATTTAAAATAAATTCTATGGATTACTTGATTTTCTAATGGTATCAATCAGCATTCTTAAACAGTTGGTCGCAAAGAATTTTACACACGTTAGCTTGCTGCATGCTGTTAAAAAAATCTGAACACCTCGACAATGTATACGCTTTATCTATGATCTCCTATTGACATTTTGGAAAATTACGGAGAATCGCATTACCTACGAGTTCAAAAAAAGACTTCTTGGAATCTAAAAGAAGCTAAATAGGAATATTTAAAGTTACTCTTGTCCCTTTTCCTAATTCAGAATTCAAGAAAAGCCTGCCTTCAATGTATGTAATGCGTTCTTTCATAAAGGTCATCCCCATCCCGCCATCACTATTTTTTACTTTCTTTATTTTAGAGGGCTCAAAACCTTTGCCATCATCATCTATAACGATACTTAGCATATTTTTACTATGCGACAATGACACCAATATATGTGAAGATTCTGCATATTTAATTGCATTATTAATGGCTTCTTGGGTAATTCGATAAATATTTATTTCAACCAAAGAATCTAAACGTTCGTTAAAATCATTTTTATTAAAAAATAAAATTTCTTTCCCCGTTAATTTCCCTAATTCTTTAGTTAATTTTGAAATTGCAGGCACCACTCCATGATCTGATAATTCTGGAGGCGTTAAATTAAAGGTTGCTGTTCGTACCCCTTTAATAATATTGGTCGTTAGCTCTTTTAAATGTTCAATTTTTAAAGCTGTTTTCTCCATATCATTGATGTTAATGCTTTCTAAATTGAACTTTAACCCCGTTAACATCTGCCCAATACCATCATGTACATCTTTCGCAATTCTGTTCTGTTCTTTTTCTTGATTTTCAATAATCTTGCTAGAGATTATTTTTTGCTGACTCATTTTCTCTTCAAAACTCGCATTTGTCAATCTTTCAATTTCTATTTGACCTGATTTTCTTGCGGTAATTTCTGAGGCAATTACTAATAATTCTAGTTTATCTTCTGTGGGTCTATAAGGAATTATAGACATTTCTAACCAAATATCTTGTCTTTTTTGAATGGTTGCTTTTACCTCTCCTTGCCAACCTGTTTTTTTATGGTTGGTGATTAGATTTTCTATCAATAATTGTTCGTTTTCATTGCTAGATAAAACATTCCAAAACAAAATTTCTTTGTTACGTTTCGAAAACTTAAACAACCGTGAAAACTTTTTTCCCATATGAATTAAGTTCCCATTTGCAGAAATTCTTGCAAATAATAAAGTTTCATCCATGGCATGACTTAAAGCCCTTAATTCTTTCATGGATTTTTCTTTAGAAACACTCAATTCATCTGCATTAAAAGCCATTTTTTTAGCAATTTTCTCTAATGATTTTAACATTGCTAATTCTTTTAGGAGAATTA
>OJBT01000273.1_pt1 | contig 13280 bp, 15 predicted proteins | sample 1591101 | NCBI WGS metagenome assembly OJBT01 (sample SAMN05416773, study PRJEB24817) | seawater metagenome | isolation source: Sea water | place: Canada:Atlantic | collected 2013-11
ATTCACTATCAGAAAAAGTATGCGCGCACCCTGTGAGAGTAATAGCAATCATAAACATTTTTAAAACGTTCATATATCCAGATACTCTCTATTTAATAGCCCGTTATACTAAGGATTGGACTGCAGTGAAACAATCCCACTTCCTATGATTTAAATACATAGATATAAGTGTATTCACCCCTCCCCTCTAACACCCCCCTCAAGAACCAGGAATCAAAACCCCACACCCAAGCCCCTCAAGCAACCCCTTCAAAGCCAACTTAGCCCCATCATCCCCATGCACAATCCGCACAACCCCAGGCCGAACCCGCATCCGCTTCACAAAATTCACCAAGTCCCGCTGCCCAGCATGCGCGCTATACCCACCTAAGGTATAAACCCCAGCCCGAATATCCACCCGTTCACCCGCACCAAACTCAACATACCCCAAGCGCCCACTCTCTTTGAACCCAGGCCCAAAGCGCTGAATATCCCGCCCAGGCGTCCCCTTAGCCTGATACCCCACAAACACCACATCGGTGCGCTCATCCGGCAACAACTCAATCAAATAATTCTGCATACGCCCACCCGAACACATGCCACTGGCCGCAATCACAATCGCCGCCCGTCCAGAATTTTTAAGATGCTTCAAAAGCTTCTCATGCTCTTGATGCGAATCCACCGTAATTAACGAATCAAACGACAAAGGATGCCGCCCACTCGCCACCTTACGCTGCGCCTCTTTATCCCACAGCGACTTAAGTTCACGATAATGCTGAGTAAAGCCAGAAGCCAACGGCGAATCGACAATCACATCAATGCCCTTAAGCCCGCCCTTATGAATCATATCTTCAATTTCATACAGCAACTCCTGAGTACGCCCAATAGAAAACGCAGGAATCAAAACCGTCCCTTTATTTTCAAGACACCGCTCAAGGGTACGCTGCAAGGTTTTACGACGATCATGACGGCTCTCGTGATTACGATCACCATAAGTACTTTCAATCACCAACTCATCACAACGATAAGGCGACTTAGGCGCAGGCAATAACGGCGAATAAGGCGCACCCAAATCACCCGAAAATACGACCCGCTTTTTATCCGTACTAGAACGAATATCAAACTCAATATAAGCCGAACCAATAATATGCCCAGCCACTCTAAATTTTGCTTTTAATGCAGATGCAAAACCCTCAACCTCAAAACCTTCAACCGCAAACCACTCATCATAATCAACCGCCACCAACTGGCTTTCAAAACGCTTCATCACCGACCGAATAATCGAACGATTACGAGTAACCCCAACCTTAATCGCATCCTCAATCACCAACGGCAATAATAACGCCGTCGCCCGAGTCGCATAAATAGGCCCAGTAAAACCCGCCGCTAACAAATAAGGAATACGCCCAACATGATCAATATGACAATGCGTCACCAACAACGCCTTAACATCATCAATAGCAAAATCGATTTGTTTAAGATGCGCCACATCAACCGCAGAACCCTCAGATTCACGATCAAAAGACTCATCCCCCTGAAACAAACCACAATCAATTAAAACAGAACGCGAACCCTCTTTAGAAAACAAAGAGTCGCCAGAAAACAAAGAACCATCCAGCGACAACTGATGGCAAGAACCGGTAACACCATTAACCGCACCGTGGTGAAAAATATCGTACATCCATGCACTCCAACCAATAAAATAAACCTACAATCAACTTGAACTTTTTTTGTGGCGATAATCCGAATACACACCAATAAAAGAACAAAACAAACCAATACTTAATAATAACGAATAAAAAGCCCCTCGATCCTGGCCAAATAAACCATCAAGAAAAGGCAATCCAAAAAGAAAAAACGAACTAATAAAAAGCGCCAAAAAACACAAAGAAACCTTATCTTTCATCCAACCAACCCTAAAAACACACATCCATGAAATACCATTCTTTAATAAAAAGAACATCCCTAAACAGGCAGACTCAAACAAACCCCAAAACAACCCAAAACCCCAAAGTAGGTCGGGGTTCAGCCCGACAAGCCCCACCAACAATTCATAAATTAAAAACTAATTTTAAGCAACAAACGATCTAACAAACCCACCTAAAATTAATACTAAATAACCAAAATAAGTTAAAATAAACAAACACAAAACAATACAAAACAGGTGGCCCTATGTATCGTTTAAACAGCACACAAAATCCAAATAACGACCCAAACAACAACCCACTAACAATGTTCTCAAACACCTTTAACGAGAACCTACACAACAACATCAACGAGCCACCCACCCACTACAACACAAAAACAGAACCCCCAATCAACAACGACCAACTAGCCGACCAAATCACCACCCTAGCCGGACAAATCAACGCCGCCAACTACCGCTTCCTAACACTAATAGCAGAATTCGAACAGCGCAAAGCCTGGTCAGGCTACGGCCTTAAATCTTGCGCCCACTGGCTAAACTGGAAATGCGGAATCGACATGGGAGCCGCCCGAGAAAAAGTAAGAGCCGCACTTGCCCTAACCCACCTACCCAAAACAAAAACAGCCTTTCAAAAAGGCGAACTCAGCTTCTCCAAAGTACGCGCCCTAACAAAAATCGCCACCCCAAAAAATGAATCATTCCTACTCAATATCGCCGAATACGGCACCGCACAACACATGGAAAAACTGGTAAAATCCTACCGCACCGTAGACAACAACCTAACCGCAGAAGAAGAACACAGCAACATAACCAAAGCACAACAAGAATCTAAACTAGACATAGCAAAAGAAGACAAGCAAAAAGAAAACCGCAGCGTAATATGCTACCAAGACAATGACGGCATGTGGATCATCCACGCAAAACTACCAGCAGAAGAAGGCAGCCTAGTCGCCAAAACACTCAAAGAACTCGGCGACAAACTGGCCGAAGCAGAAACCCAGCCTGAACAAAAAGACAAAACAGAACCCAAAAACGTTTCCGCGGAAACGTTTTCACTCAACCAAACAGAAGAAAAACTCACCTTCCCACAACGCAGAGCCGATGCATTAATCGCCCTATCAGAACACTACCTAGCAACCGTCCACAGCTCATCAACCAACTCACTCACCGCACTAAAAAGCGCAGAACGCTGTCAACTCATCCTACACATACAAGCAGGCTCATTAAATCAAAGCCCTCAACACCTAGACGGCCAATGGCTACCACCCAGCACAGCACGCCGCATGGCCTGTGATGCAGGCTTACTCATAGTAGAAGAAGACGAAGCAGGCAACGTACTCAACATAGGCCGCAAATCACGCATAATACCACCCGCCATGGCACGCGCCTTAGCCATAAGAGACAACGGCTGCCAATTTCCAGGCTGCTGCGAAACCCGCTACACAGAAGGCCACCACATAAAACACTGGGCCGATGGCGGCGAAACCAAACTCGACAACCTCGTCACACTCTGCCGCTACCATCATCGTGAACTGCACAAAGGCTCGTTCTACCTAACACTCAAACCCTCAATTAATAACACCGTAGCAAAAACAGACAAGCCCACACGCTTTGCACAACGCCTATGCTTTTCAAAAGTAGAAAAATACTGGAAAGCCCCATTCAACCAAAAAGCCGACACAATAATAGCCAACAACCCAGCAGAATTTACCTGCGCACACTGCCAAGAATACGAGCAAACAGAAGACTTAAAAGGCTCACTAAAACAAGCAATAGCAAAAGACATTCATCAAACAATCAATGAAAAAACAGCAGTAACAAAATGGGCAGGAGAACGAATGGATATGAGCATGACAATTGACGGCCTACTGAATAAAAGATAACGAAGCTAAAATATTAATATCAAAAGTAGGTCGGGGTTCAGCCCGACAAGCCCTCCGCGTAGCGCAGCGCCTCCGTGTACTCCGAGGTAAATCAGCACCTCACCCGATCAAACACAGACTGAAAATCAGCAGAAATCTTCAAATAAAAGGCTTTCACCTGCTCATACTTGTGTTCAATACGCTTATAAGAAGAGCAGTAACCAGACATTATTTTAGGCTCTGAAAATGCAATTTCAGCATACGTATTAAAATCATTCTGAGGGGAGGTTTGTGAGTAGTAAGTCAGCAACCCCTGCATCAAAAGCTTACCATCAGCATAATAGCCATCGTGCGAGCTATACAATATTTTGGCTTGATCAAACCAATATTCAAAATCAGTTCCGTTGTGCGCCATAAAACCAATCATATCAAATTGATACTTTCGCATTAAAATAGAAGAAAACTCATGATGAAAGGTATGACGCACATCAGAATCACGATCTATGTTTATGCATCAGCAACCAAAGGGAATAAATAGATATCTTGGCTATTAGGCTGAAAGAAGCCCGAAGTAAATTGCTCTCGCTCAGTCTGTATTTGACCACCAACATTAACGACATCTAAATCAGATTGAAGAATACCCTTAGGATACAACCCCATCGACGAATGGATAATCTGTAATGTATTCAAATAACGCGCATCTGATAAGCCTCTTAAAATACCATCGACGCTATGAGTACCAAACCGAACCGTTTTACCTGCGATATAACTATCGACAGGCACTTCATCCATGCTTGATAATCTACGTACTGATACAGCAAGCAACTTAATCGATGACTCAACATCACTAATACTTTTGCCGTAATTATTCGAACATCCGAATGAAAAACAGCAAAAGAATAGATAGATTAAAGATATAACAAACTTGAACATTAAAAGTATGTCATTTATCTTTTTTGCTTCCAAACTTTGGCTTTACTCGTGAAATTAAAGCTGCAAATGTAATTGTTATCATAATTAAAAATGCATATTCACCAAATACTTGAAAGAAAAGCAGAGACAGCCATGAAATAACAAGACAACTAATTAAAAGCACCATAGTCTTAAATATTTTGTTCTTAAATATTTTACGATCCAATATCTTATGCATACTCAAAGTCCAGAGGTGAATGTTTACCTTTTAATGCTAAAATCGTATACATATTTTGGGCGAAACACTTTTTAGAACAATACAAGAAAGATTTAAAAATTAATAGGACATCATGGATGAGATTTATGAAAATATTAAAATACACTAACCGAGTTGTCTTATTTGCTAATGTTTGGTTTTGTCTAGTAATTGGCTACATAGTCACCAACCGAGAAATGTTTCAGGCAATAAGCAATAAAATATACCCAGCATCAGACAATTTAATGGGTTCACATTTTGCCGACCTACTGGTCAGAAGCGAATCCACATTATTACTGCTGGCTATCATTGTGTTTATGATCATTAAAGAGAAACGTCTAAAAGAACGCTACATGACTAGACTGTGGAGCAATGCATTAATTGGAGTGGTTTTGTTAGCATCTTCGGGGTATTTATTAAGTATTTTATACCCGATGTAAATAGGATATGGATTACCTTCCCTCACGCTAATGAGGGAAGCACCCTTCCGTGCAGCGAAGCGCCTCCGTGTACTCCGTGGTTAATCAGCAACTCACCCGATCAAACACAGGCTGAAAATCAGCAGAAATATTCAAATAGAACGTCTTAATAAACTCATATTTAATTTTAACCCGCTCATAAGACGAGCAAAAACGAGACATCACCTCAGGATAGGCAAAGGTCACTTCAACATAGCCATTGTAATCATTTTCAGCCGAGGTTTGAGCGTAATGAGTCAACAAACCTTCTGCTAGCAAAGCATCAGAAGCATAATAACTAGCAGGAGGATGCTTCAATAAATAGCCCTCGTCATTCCAATATTCAATATTAGAACCGTTATAGGCCATAAATCCAATCATATCGAAGCGATATTTTCGTAATAAGATAGACGATATTTCGTGGTGAATCGTACTGTGAATAGTGGTTCCATCCTCGAAACTTGGCATATCAAAGACAAGAGGAAAGAGATAAATATTATGAGTGCCTGGGTAATAGAAACCAGCAGTATACTTATCTTCATCAGATACGATCTGACCTGCCACAAAAATAGTATCAATATCAGTGCGTAAAATATTAACGGGATATTTTACAAGCTCAGACTTAAGCAAATTCAAAAAATCATAATACCGCTGATCAGTAATCGTTCTTAGAATGCCTTCTACGGGCACAGCTTCAATCAACCCCCTGTTAACATACGAAATATTATTAACAGGAATTTCAGCAATATCAGTTAAACGGCTTACATTCACACCCATCGAAACAATGGATTTCTCAGCATTAACTATGTCACCGCTTAAATTAAACTGACAGCCTGGCAAAGTGCCGCCTAGCACAAGCATAGCAATAACGAACTTTATAGCTCTCATAATCAATACCCGCCCCTATTTATACCCAACACAATACTATAAAATACGACACTTTCTAAACCACAGACCCACAAACCACAGTCCCACAAACCAAAGAACCACAAACCAAAGAACCACAACATGAAAATACTCACAACCGCAACAACCTTTCTACTACTAGCAATCACAAGTGGCTGCACAACCTACTCAATAACCAATCCATCCCTGCTAGAACCCACACCACAACATAAAAGCGTTGCCCACGCAGAGCCTAAAACACTGCCACTGCACATCGATGCAACCATGAGCTGCTACTCACAACGAGTCGTTGGCGGCATTAAAGAAACATGCTCAAACAAAGGCAGAATCAATGCGGTTATTAAGCACTTCAAAGAAAGAGGCGTAACAGTCGTTCCTGCAAACAATGAAAACGACGCACACATCACAATAGAAAAAGACAGCCTAAATGGCTTTTTAGAAGGCATAACAGGCTTTGCAAACATCATCACCCTTGGCCTAGTACCACTGCACCACCACGACGACTACACCGTAACGTACACAGACCCTAAGAATAATATTAACATCACAAAAACAGTCAGAATTTCATCAAACCAATCATGGTTTTCATTATTCTATTCAGACCTAGAAAATACAAACAACGGCGATTGGAAATACAGAGCAGAACAAAACCTAATACGAAGCGTATTAGACGAAGCAAATATACAATAGACTCTTTAAATACCTAAGACAAAACGATCTGCAGTACACAAGCAGATCGTCTGGGATTAATATCAAATAAAACCCTTAGTCTTATTAAAATACCACTTACTGTGATCATGCACCTCAACAGAAGCCAATAACTCGTCTTCGGTAAACCAACGATACTCACCATGCTGTTCTTTTGGCAATTCAACATTAGATTCTGGCAAGATAACTTCAAAAGCATTTACTACATAATGCGTACTAACAGAAGACTGAGTAGCGTCATCAGAAAAGATGCTGTCTGGGTAAAAGTGCTCGTACAACCCTAAGTACCGAGCATCTTTAATATCGATGGTAATACCTAACTCATTCAACGTCAGACGCTTAAAAGCATTGGCAATAGACTCATCCTTTAAAATGCGCCCGCCAGGTACAAACCAAAAACCCTGCGCAGGCTTATTTAAACGCTGGCCAAGTAAAACCTCACCCGCTGAATTACGAACAACTAAATCAATCGAGATTAAAGGTGTTTTATCAACAATCGTTTTAAAAGTATCGAGATCTAACATGACCTACCCACGAAAAGACTCTTGATTCGCCAAGAACCAATCATAAGTCGAAGCCAAACCATCTTTAAGCTCAATTGAATATCCCCAACCTAATGCTTTCAGTGTGTCGACATTCATCAATTTGCGCGGTGCACCATCTGGCTTGTCAGCATCAAAACCAACCTCACCTTGGTAGCCAACAACATCAGCCATGGTTAAAGCCAATTCAGCAATTGTACAATCAACACCTGTACCCACATTTATGTGAGATAGCATTTCTTCAGTACAGCTTTCATAGACTTCTTTAGAAGCATTCATAACAAAAATACTAGCTGCGGCCATATCATCAACGTGCAAAAACTCGCGCATTGGCTTACCAGAACCCCAAACAACAACTTCTGGAGTGCTGTTTAGTTTAGCTTCATGAAAACGACGCATTAACGCAGGAATAACATGAGAGTTTTCAGGGTGAAAATTATCATTCTCGCCATACAAGTTAGTTGGCATAACGCTGCGATAATTACGGCCATACTGACGATTATAAGATTCACAAAGCTTAATGCCCGCAATCTTAGCAACCGCATAAGGCTCGTTAGTCGGTTCTAAAGTGCCCGTTAATAGCGAACTCTCAGACATTGGCTGCTCAGCCAACTTAGGATAAATACAAGAAGACCCCAAAAACAATAAATCGTTAACATTCGCCAAATGAGCAGAATGAATGATATTGCACTGAATCATAAGATTTTCATAAATGAAATCGGCAGGGTAAGTATTATTGGCAATAATGCCGCCCACTTTAGCCGCGGCTAAATAAACAGCATCAATGCCTTCATCAGCAAAAAACTGCTGAACATCAGACTGGCTCAATAAGTTAAGCTGCGTACGATCACGAACAACAAGCTCTAACTCAGCACCCTCTTTAATCTGCTGCTCAAGCTGACGAACAATAGCAGAACCAACCATACCTTTATGGCCAGCTATAAAAATCTTCTTCATGTGGATTAGCCTTCCAAAGCAACACTTACATCAAAGCCATTAGCCTTCAATAAAGCGTGCTGCTTAGCTTTAGCCAAATCATTCTGTACCATCTCAGCACACATTTCTTCAACCGTAATTTCAGGAGCCCAGCCAAGCTTTTCTTTAGCCTTAGTAGGATCACCCAATAGCGTCTCTACTTCCGCAGGGCGGAAATACTTAGGATCAACCTGAACAATCAAGTCGCCTTTCTTAAGACCTGGGCAGTTATCACCCACAATACTGTCCACATAGCCTTTTTCTTCTATGCCTTCACCTTCAAAGCGTAAAGTAATACCCAGCTCTTTAGCTGAAAGCTCTACAAACTGACGCACAGAGATTTGCTTACCTGTAGCAATAACAAAATCTTCAGGCTTATCTTGCTGAAGCATCATCCACTGCATACGAACGTAGTCTTTTGCATGACCCCAATCACGAAGTGCATCCATGTTACCCAAGAACAAACAAGACTCTAAACCTTGAGAAATATTCGCCAATGCACGAGTAATTTTACGTGTAACAAACGTTTCACCACGGCGTGGGGATTCATGGTTAAACAAAATACCGTTACAAGCATAAATGCCATAAGATTCACGGTAGTTAACCGCAATCCAATACGCATACATTTTAGCGACAGCATAAGGAGAGCGCGGGTGAAAAGGCGTTGTTTCTTTTTGTGGAATCTCTTGTACTTCGCCATACAACTCAGAAGTAGACGCTTGATAAAAACGTGTTTTCTTTTCTAAGCCCAAGAAACGAATCGCTTCAAGAATACGCAATGTACCCAATGCATCAACATCAGCCGTATATTCAGGTGCTTCAAAAGAAACCGCTACGTGCGACTGAGCACCTAAGTTGTAAACTTCATCTGGCTGTACGTCTTTAATAATGCGAATCAGGTTAGAAGAATCTGACAAATCACCATAATGTAAGAAGAAACTAACATTCTCTTCATGCATGTCTTGGTAAATATGATCGACACGCTGGGTATTTAACGATGATGCACGGCGTTTAATACCATGCACTTCATAGCCTTTTTCTAATAAAAGCTCCGCTAAATAAGAACCATCCTGGCCTGTTACACCAGTGATCAGTGCAACTTTTTTATTTGTATTACTTGTAGACATTACTAGTCCCTTAAAATATAACTTAACGCAGTCCTGCGAACTACTGTTTAACTAACTGCTGCATATTATCTAAAAATTTAGACAATATTGCATCCTTATTGAGATTACTCTCAGCATAATTGCGAGCAATAACATTATGACTTTCGTCATTTTGATCTATCTTATTTAACTCTGTATCTAAAGCGGCTATAAAAGCATCAAGATTCTCGGGGTCAGCCAATGTATAAATACCTGGGTAATTGGCTTCTATCTGTCCTAATTCAGTATCTACCTCAGCCGTTACAACTGAGCGACCACCTGCCGACAATATATTGGTTAACTTAGAAGGTAGCACCGCATCAGCCGCCCCCTTTTTTTGCACTACTAAGTGTACATCCGCCATTACAAGCATTGCCGGTACATCTTCCCAGGCTTGCAAAGGTTTAAAGATAACATTATCAAGTTGAAGGTCTTGCGCCATCTGCTTTAAAGCATCGACATGCGCACCAGCGCCAACAAAAACAAACTTTACAGCACCTGCAGCCTGGTTAATTTCAGCTTGATATTGTGATGCGGCCTCAAGCACCATTTCTAAACCTTGCTTTGCCCCCATATTACCCGCATATAGAACAACCTTATCGCTATTGGCTAATCCCCATTCATTACGTATAGAGCTACCATCAACATCGGGGGTTACAAAATCAGTATCAGCCCAATTCGGAAAGAACAACATTTGATCGGCATTAACGCCCTTCTGTTTCGCTTTTTCCATCATGCTAAAGGATATAGTCGAAACAACATCAAAACGGCGCATTAACCAAGTTTCAACCCCATAAGCAATACGAGAAAGAAGAGACCCTTCATTAGCAAGACCAAGACCAAACATGGCATCGACTTCATAATCTTGGATATGCAATACGGTTTTAGCACCCACTAACTTTGCAAACAAAAGCGCCACAGGAGTGATAAATAATGTGGGCTGCACAACGAATAGAACATCTGGCCGTGTTTTCGATGAAAACAACTTAGAAATCAAAGCAAGTGCGGAAGTAAGCGCAAATGACGCAAGATGAACAATTCGTTTCAGCGCGGTTGGCTTAGCAGGTACATACAAAGGGCAACGAGTAACTAAAACGTCGTTTTCAACTGACGTTTTATAACCAAAGCCAGAATAATCTGGGTGTACTTCCCACTCAGGGTAATAAGGCTTAGCAGATATAACCTGAACATCAGCTTTGTTATTAACAAGCCAGCCTGACATTTCACCGTTATACTTACCTATACCAGTGAGCTCTGGGGAGTAATTAAGGCTGTAAATAAGTAACTTCACTTTGCCATCCTTGGTTTAATTGGTTTTGCAGGACTACCAATACAAATCATACCCGCAGGCATATCTTTAAACACCGAACTTCTTGCACCAATAACAGCACCTTTTCCTATGGTTACTCCAGGTGCAATATAAACATCAGTTGCAACCCAGGCCTCATCTTCGATAACAATGGGCTTTTGATAAATATCGAAAGCTTCAGATTGAAAATCATGACTACCAGTACACAGATAGCTCTTTTGAGAGACTACCGCATTCTTGCCAATAGTAATTTCACCTAGCGTATACAACTCGGCATTATCACCTACCCATGCATTGTCACCAATGGTTAACTTCCACGGATATGTTATTCGGACAGTCGGGCGAATAATAACGTTCTTACCAATTTTCGCTCCAAACGCTTTAAGAAGTAAATTCCTCCAGCCGTACATGAACTGCGGGGAACAAGCGAATAAAGTTCCTTGAATTAACCACCACAACTGAACAGTAACTGCGGAGCGACCACGAAAGTTAGCGGGTAATACAAAACTATCAAGTTTTTGAAACATTATTTACCTACAATATCCTGAAATAAGTTTTCCAATACAGATTTTGCTTTGAGTTGGGCAGTAGCGAAAGCATTTATGCGCGCTGATCTAGCTTGGGCAGAAAAGTTGCCTGAATTATATTGAAGCTGAAGTGTATCAGCCATAGAACTCACCATCAAAGGGCCTTCTTCTATTGAGATGCCTTCTAGATCATGAATAACGTCTTCCATGCAGCCTCGGCGTGAGCCAATATTCAAAACACCATACTGCCCTGCTTCATATAGAACCAGCGGCTCTGCTTCATTTTTATATTTAGACGGAAAAACAAATGCATCCAATGATTTAAAGAAACTGTCCTTATCCGCCCCATAAAGACCACCGCAGTATTCAATTTCATCAAACTCATCAAGTGAAGCATTAACAAGTATCTCAGACGTTTTATTGGAAAAAGGCCCCGCTATTTTTCCAATAAATTCAATATTACGAGTTTTTAGCTCTCGACATAGTGCAATGAAATCATCAACACCTTTTTCTTCACATAAGTTCGCCAGATGACCTATCACCAAGCAATGACTACTCGCCAATAAAGAAGTTGATTCTTTTTTTGCATCTTCGAAAAAAGCGATATTAGAGAGTATTCTGACTTGTGAGAGCTGAACACTATATAACTCGGATAAAATATGCCCCATTCTCTCGCCTAAAACTATATGTACAGCTTTTGGGCCAGCTAAAAAGTTTAACAGACTGAAAATTTTACTTTTTGAATTTAAATAATTAAAAGAATGGTGATGGATATATATATTCTTTTTGAAAACCCGACAAATACCAATATATATCAAATCAAAAACCTGACCTGAGCCTCCATTAATAGGTCGATAAACTTCTGACACAGAAGAGAACAATAAGGTGCCTATTAATTTATTCCAACAATAAATGGTGTGAAAAACTTTCAGTATCGTCCAAAATCTACTACCAAATAAAGCGGCTGCATATGATGGCACAGTATTAATTACGGCTGCCTGAGTACCTTTAGAGGTCAGTCGACAAAGCACCGCTTTATTTACATTCGACATCCCATGCACAGGCTTGGGCATATCAGCTAAAATCAACATAAAAGCTCCAGATTACGAAAGTTTAGACTTGAGTTTGATGATCAATAACGGGATGAAATACATTGCGATCAAAGGCCCAACGAAGTATGCAATCCCGTTCATCAAATCACCGCGTAATGCAAAAATGAGATGAAAGGAAAAATAGATAGCCGCAGCATTTTTCAAAAAATCACTTGACCTAGACCAAACCCCAAAAAACTTTATTAGACTTGCTAACAAAAAAGAAAATATTGGAATTCCTAACATCCCAAAGTTCAAGTAGCTTTCGGCAACGAACGGCATAGAGAGATTATTAAACCACATTGCATAATTTTCAATTAGATAATCACCTATTTCTATACCACTACTTTCAGGTTTTCCAGTCCAAAAAGAGTGTGGTACAAAAAACAGTAGCGCACCTAGAGCCTGTATTCCATATGACGCACCAAAGTCTTGGACATAATAAACGGCTGCTAAAATATTTGAGAATGCATCATAATGCAATGATACAAATGACTCTGCAATTAAGTCCGCAAGACCACTAAAACCTATAGCAACAATATCAGAGAGTGTTGCCTCTTTATTATGCGTAACAATAGAGATTAACGGAAACACCACTACCAGCGATAGAAAAAGTAAAAGAAACGATCTGAAATTTGACCAGAACGCCACCCCAAAATAGAATACCAACAAAGTAAGGTAGA
>OJBT01000279.1_pt1 | contig 13118 bp, 11 predicted proteins | sample 1591101 | NCBI WGS metagenome assembly OJBT01 (sample SAMN05416773, study PRJEB24817) | seawater metagenome | isolation source: Sea water | place: Canada:Atlantic | collected 2013-11
AACCGCAGATCCAAAGGGCAGAGCCACGCCAGATCTTGCCTGAGGAGACCAAGGTGACCGGCTTTGTCTTTAAGGTGCAGGCCAACATGGACCCCAAACACCGCGACCGCGTGGCCTTTGTCAGGCTCGCCTCGGGCCATTTTACACGCGGCATGAAGATGACCCATGTCCGTACGAAAAAAACCATGGCGATCACCAATCCGGTGATGTTTCTGGCCTCTGACCGCGAACTGGCCGAGGAAGCCTGGGCAGGTGACATCATCGGCATCCCCAACCACGGCCAGTTGCGCATCGGCGACACGCTGACCGAGGGCGAAATGCTGCGCGTCACGGGTATCCCGTCGTTTGCGCCAGAGCTCTTGCAAGGGGTGCGCGCGGGCGATCCGCTAAAGTCCAAGCACCTTGAAAAGGCCCTGATGCAATTCGCAGAAGAAGGCGCTGCCAAGGTTTTCAAACCCTCCATCGGTTCGGGCTTTGTCGTCGGCGTTGTGGGCCAGTTACAGTTTGAGGTTCTGGCGAGCCGGATCGAACTGGAATACGGCCTGCCGGTGCGCTTTGAAGCCTCTCAATTTACTTCGGCCCGCTGGGTCAATGGCAGTAAACAGGCGGTGGAAAAGTTCAGCGAAGCCAACAAGCAGCACATCGCCCATGATCACGACGGCGACGTTGTTTACCTCACACGCCTGCAATGGGACATTGACCGCGTGGACCGCGATTACCCCGATGTGCGCCTGACCGCGACAAAGGAAATGATGGTGTGAGCCCGCGCTGGGGTATTGTTGCGACGATCAGGGCCGACGCGGACGAAATTTTGCGCTTTGCGGCCTATCACCTGTCAACCGGGGTGCATCGGTTGTTCATCTATCTGGATGAACCCTGCAGCGCGGCGCAGGTCGCCTTGGAAAACCACCCCAAGTGCCGGGTTATTCTGTGCGATTCGGCACATTGGAAACGTCTGATCGGCAAACGCCCCCTCAAACATCAGTCGCGCCAGACCCTGAACGCGACCGACGCCTATTACAGGGCCAGCGATGTGGACTGGCTGATTCATATCGACGTCGACGAATTTCTGGTCAGCGACCGCCCCGTCGCCGACCATCTGGCGACCTTGGGCGCAGACGAAAAAGCCGCCCGTGTGCGCCCCATGGAAATGCTGGGCGGTGACGGCACGGCCTTCAAGCGATTTATCCCAAACGGGCCTGACCGCGAACGTATCGTCAATGACATTTACCCTACCTTTGGCGAATACATCAAAGGTGGGTTTCTGAGCCATCTGGCCGGAAAAGTCTTTGTCCGCACCGGGATGGATCAGATCACCATCCGGATTCACAACGCCTTTCGCGGGCCCGACATGATTGAGGCCGCGCATGAATTTACAGATCTGCGTCTGGCCCATGCCCACGCCACATCATGGGAGACCTGGCAGGCCGCCTACCGGTTTCGCCTTGAAAAAGGGTCTTATCGCGCAGATCTGGGTCCCGCCAAGCCCCGCGTGCGGGGCGGGCTGACCCTGAATGAATTCTTTGCCATTCTCGAAGCCGAAGAAGGCCCCGCCGGCCTGCGCGCCTTTTACGACGAGGTCTGCGCCGATACCCCGACGCATCGCGCCCGGCTGCAGACCCATGATCTGCTGCACCGCGCCGATCTGCGACTCAGCACCCATTTGGCCACATATTTCCCAGATTAGCCGCGCTAAGATTACATCTGTTTGACCCTGCACAATTATGTTGCTATGCGATCCGGATATGTAGCGGCAGGGCCGCCTTGGGCCACGGGGGCCTGCATAAATGCTGCTGCGGGCCAAGATTGTGTCCGCAAAATACGGACACACATGATAAAATTTTCTGATCTGAACCTGAATCCCAAGGTCCTCAAGGCAATCGCTGAAGCGGGCTACGAAAATCCCACACCCATTCAGGCCGGGGCAATCCCCCCCGCCCTCGACGGCCGCGACGTTCTGGGCCTTTGTGATGCCGATGATCACCGCCCTTGCGCGGGGTCGCGCACGGGCGCGGATGCCCCGTTCGCTGGTGCTATGCCCCACCCGTGAACTCGCCGCACAGGTGGCCGAGAATTTTGATACTTACTCAAAGTATGTGAAATTGACCAAGGCGCTGCTGATTGGTGGTGTGTCGTTCAAGGAACAGGACACGGCCATCGACAAGGGCGTGGACGTGCTGATCGCCACGCCGGGTCGCCTGCTGGACCATTTCGAGCGCGGCAAACTGATCTTGAATGACGTCAAGATCATGGTGGTGGACGAGGCCGACCGGATGCTTGATATGGGGTTCATCCCTGACATCGAACGCATCTTTGGCCTGACGCCCTTCACGCGCCAGACGCTGTTCTTTTCCGCCACCATGGCGCCCGAGATTGAGCGGATCACCAATACGTTCCTCAGCAATCCTGAGCGGATCGAGGTCGCCCGTCAGGCGACCACGGGTGAGAATATCACCCAAGGCGTGGTGATGTTCAAAGCCTCGCGCAAGGACCGTGAAGCGACCGAAAAACGCGACGTGCTGCGCAAGCTGATCGACAATGAAGGCGACAAATGCACCAATGCGATCATCTTTTGCAATCGCAAGATTGACGTGGATGTCGTTGCCAAGTCGTTGAAAAAGCACGGCTATGACGCTGCCGCCATTCACGGCGACCTTGAGCAAAGCCAGCGGACTCGCACGTTGGACGGTTTCCGCGCTGGTGATCTGCGTTTCCTCGTGGCCTCTGATGTGGCGGCACGCGGCCTTGATGTGCCTTCGGTCAGCCATGTGTTCAACTTTGATGTGCCCAGCCATGCCGAAGACTATGTGCACCGCATTGGCCGGACGGGCCGCGCGGGCCGCGACGGCACCGCGATCATGATCTGCATCCCGCGTGATGAGAAAAACCTCGCGGATGTGGAACGTCTGGTGCAGCGCGAAATCCCGCGCATCGAAAACCCATTGGGCGGTGGCAAGGTCGAAGAGACAGCAAAGCCTGCTGATGTAGCTGCCCCCACTGACAAGCCCAAGCGCACCCGCTCGCGCAGCCGCAAACCGGTTGAAAGCCCCAAGCAAGACACCCCTGTTGCCACGCCAGCACCGCAAACTGAGGCAAAGCCAGACACAGCGCCACAGGCGGCTGAACCGAAAAAAGCCGATGCGCCTCAACAGGATAAACCACAGCAGAACAATAACAACAGATCGCGCAGCCGTGGGCCAGATAACCGCAACAGCGGCAACAAGGTTGTCGGTCTGGGCGATCACCTGCCTGATTTCATTGGGCTAAGCTTTGAGGACCGCGACTAAGCGGCCAGTTCCTCAGGTGTCTTACGATAGACACAAAATGCAAAAGGCCCCGCATCAGCGGGGCCTTTTTTGTTACGGGTGGTCGGAGTGGCTCAGCTTAACCGGCTGACCACAACCGTGACTTCCGGCTTCTTGCCGATCTCATCCTGGCCCGACTGGCGCACAACCTTTTTCAGGCCCTCGTTCAGCTTGTTATCATCGCTCAGGGTGGCGGCCTTGGCCCGACCCAGCCATTGCGACAGATCGCCCTCTATCACCTCTGCGAGCGGCGCCTTTGAACGGCCCATTTCGGGCAGTCCCATGCAATCGACCCATGGGTCCCCCAACGCCTCGTCATCCTCATCCAAAATGACGGTCACGGTCACATGTCCGTTCAACGCCATACGGATCCGGTCGCGCACGATGCCATCCATTGCGCCTATCTGCACCGTCCCGTCCAGATAGGTCCGCCCGGTTTCAACGTATTCGGCCACCGTTGGTTTGTTGCCAGACAGGTCAATCATCATGCCGTTGACAGCCAGCACCCCGGTCATACCCTTGGCATTGGCAATCTTGACGTGTTCGCGCAAGTGGCGGTGTTCGCCGTGCATCGGGATCAGCACCTGCGGCTTGACCACATCATGCAGCGTTTCCAGATCGGGGCGGTTGGCGTGGCCCGACACGTGGTAAATCCCCGCGCTGTCATCCACCACATCCACACCAATTTCAGAAAACTGGTTCATGATGCGAATGACGCCGCGCTCGTTGCCGGGGATGGTTTTGGAGGAAAACAGGAACATGTCCCCTTCCTTCATCTCGATCCCCTGATACTTGCCGCGCGCCAGCTGTGCCGACGCGGCACGCCGTTCACCCTGCGATCCGGTGACCAGCAGCATAAGGTTTTCCCGCGGGATGCCGCGCGCCTCTTCTGGGCTGACGGTCGGCGGGAATTCTTTCATCACTCCGGTTTCCAGCGACGCCTCTACCATGCGCTTCATTGCGCGGCCCAGCAGGACAATCGAGCGGCCCGCCTTTTCAGCCGCCACAGCCAGCGTTTTCACCCGCGCGACGTTAGAGGCAAAGGTCGTCGCAACCACCATGCCACCTGCGCTGCTGACCAGCTTTTCGATCTCGTCGCCCAATGTGGCTTCGGACCGGCCGGGGGCCTGCGAAAACACATTGGTACTGTCACAGATCAGCGCCTTGACGCCGTCTTTGCAGACATCCGCCCAAAGCTCGGGATCATAAGCCTCGCCCACACCCGGAGTCAGGTCGATCTTGAAATCGCCCGAGTGGATCACGCGCCCCTCTGGGCTATCAATCACCAACGCCGAGGATTCGGGGATGGAGTGCGATATCGGCAGGAAGCCCACCTTGAACGGCCCTGCCCCCTGTTGATGCGGCCATGCGCCGACCGTCTGCACCGCGTCTTCGGGGTGGCCGTGTTCAGACATTTTGCGCCGCGCGATGTTGGCGGTAAAGTTGCGTGCATAAATCGGTGCCTGCAACGCCTCATAGGTATGGGCCACAGCACCCACATGGTCCTCGTGGGCATGGGTGATGAAAATCGCCTCGATTTGGTCGCGGCGTTCCTTTAGCCACGCGATATCGGGCAGGATCAGGTCAACGCCGGGGCTGCTGTCCATATCCGGAAACGCCACGCCCATATCCACGACAATCAGCCGCTCTTTGCCGGGTTTTCCATAGCCATACACATAGGCATTCATACCAATTTCGCCCGCCCCACCGAGGGGAAGGTAGATCAATCTCTCGCTGCTCATATTATTCAGCTTTTTCCTTGTTATACTTATTATACTTATGGATCACGGTCAGGCCGTGCATCGTAAGGTCATCTTCGATGACGTCGAATAGGTCTTCGGTCTGGGCAAACAGCGGGGCCAACCCGCCGGTTGCAATAATTTTCATGCTCTGGTCGCGTTCGGCTTTGATGCGGGCGCAGATTTCCTTGACCAGCCCCACATAACCCCAAAAGACGCCCGATTGCATGCAGGCAACCGTATTAGTGCCTACTACACGCTGCGGCTTGGTAATGTCCACATGCGGCAGTGCGGCAGCCGCCATATGCAACGCTTCAAGGCTCAGGTTCACACCCGGCGCAATCACACCGCCGACATAGGCCCCATCATGCCCCGCCACGTCAAAGGTGGTCGCAGTGCCAAAATCCACCACGATCAGGTTGCCGCCGTGCCGATCATACGCCCCTGCGGTATTGACCAGCCGGTCGGGCCCCACGATCGTGCCTTGATCCACACGCGGCGCGGCAGGCAGCAGGCAATCGGGTTTGCCCACCACCAACGGGCGGCAGTTGAAATACTGATCGGTTAAGATGCGCAGGTTAAACACCACGCGCGGCACGGTGGAGGAAATGATCACCTCAGTAATATTAGGATCAATCTTGCGGTAATTCAGCAGGGTCGAGAACCATGTGAAATAGGCATCCGCCGTGCGTGCATGGTGGGTCGATGTACGCATGGTGCACAGCGCCTTGTCACCGTCATAGATGGAAAATACCGTATTGGTGTTTCCGCAATCAATCGCCAAGAGCATCACCGCCCCCTTTCCGTTTTAGAAAAATACATCCGCCGCGGTGATGGCCACCCGGCCCTTTGGCGTATCCAAGATCAGATTACCGTCTTTATCGACATCCTCAAAGGTCCCGGATGTCTCGTCGCGCATGGTGCGCGCGCGGATCACCTCGCCCAGCCGCGCGGCATGGGACAGCCACGCCCGCCGAATGGGCGCAAAACCATAGGTGACAAACTGCGTCTCAAGGGTGGCGTATTCCGCCGCCAGCACGTTCAGAAACACCTCAGGCGTCACATCAGTCCCCAGCGCCTTATTCAGGCTGACCGGGGTCACGGCACCCGGCTCGACTTCGTCCTTGCCAGGGGCAAAGGCCAAATTCACCCCAATGCCGATCAGCAGATGATCGCCCGTGCTTTCCAGCAGGATGCCCGCGACCTTACCACCCTCCAGCAACACGTCATTGGGCCATTTCAGGGCAAAGGCATCCGGCATGCCGGTGACGGCAACAAAACTGCGATAGAGCGCCAGTGAGGTCACAAAGGACCGTAGCGCCGCAATCCCGGGGTCCTCGGTGCGGCGCATGATCAGCGTGGCTGCAAAATTACCGCGCGGCGTGGACCATGACCGCCCGCGCCGCCCGCGCGCGGCGGTCTGTTCCAGCGCCAGCACCCATGTCGGTCTTGTCAGCGCAGGTATCATGCGACCCGCCTCAGCCAAGGTCGAATCCACGCTGTCCAGCACATGCCGTTCATAGCCTATTGGCCATGTCGTCATTGTTTCAGCATTCCGAAAATAGCCAAAGTCATCCCGCCACCCTGCGCATCCGCGTCAGTTGACAAGCGCCCCGGCGGCTGCGGCAGCCGCCCCTTCCACGCCAAACATATTGATGATGCCCAGCACCATGATCAGCGCCGAGGCCATCACGAAACCCGACAGCACAGCGCTGCTCGAGGTGTCCAGCGCATCGTCCCGTTCAGTGCCGAAGTACATGTAAAACACGATCCGAAGATAATAGTAGGCACCGATCACCGACGCGACCACCCCGGCAACCGCCAGCCATGCCAACCCGGCGTCGTAAGCGGCGCGCAGCACGTAAAGCTTGCCAAAAAAGCCCAGCATCGGTGGCACACCAGCCAGCGAAAACAGCAGCACCAGCATGGCCAACGCCCGGCCCGGATGCGCCTTGGAATACATATTGAGCGATGAGATATCCGTGACAGGCGCGCCATCTTTGGTCATCATCAGGATAAAGGCAAAGGTGCCGACATTCATCGTCACATAGATCGCCATATACACCAGCATCGCCTGCACACCCAGCACGGTGCCCGCCGCCAGACCCATCAGCGCATACCCCATATGGGCAATCGATGAAAACGCCATCAGGCGTTTGATATTGGTCTGACCAATCGCGGCCACAGCGCCCAGAAACATCGACAGGACCGACAACAGCGCGATGATCTGGCTCCAGTCGCTGACCGCATTGCCAAAGGCGTCATGCAGAACGCGGGCGAACAGCGCCATCGCAGCCACCTTGGGTGCCGTCGCGAAAAACGCCGTGATCGGCGTGGGCGATCCTTCGTAGACGTCAGGTGTCCACATGTGGAACGGCACTGCCGATACCTTGAACGCCAAGCCGGAAATCAGGAACACGATACCAAAGAGCATACCCAGAGAGGTCTCGCCGCCCTGCGCGGTCTGGATGATACCGGAAAACAGCGTGGTGCCCGCATAGCCATAGACCAGCGATGCACCATACAGCAGGATGCCCGACGACAGCGCACCCAGCACGAAATACTTCAGACCAGCCTCTGTTGAGCGGACCGAGTCGCGCCGCAAGGACGCGACCACGTAAAGCGCCAGCGATTGCAGTTCCAACCCCATATAAAGCGACATCAGGTCGCCTGCGCTGACCATCATCATCATCCCAACAGCGGACAGGGCGACCAGCATCGGATATTCAAACCGCAACAGCCCCCGCGCCTGCATGTACCCTTCGGACATGACCAGCACCGCGGCGGCACTCAGCAGGATGGTGACCTTGGCAAAACGGGCAAATCCATCTTCGATGAACATCCCGTTAAAGGCGACGCGCGTGCCTTCGCCGGTCAAGCCGATCCAGGCTGCCAGCAGGACAAAAACCAGCGCCGTCAGCCAGACCAGCAGACCGCCCACCTTGTCCTTGGTGGTATAAACCGCCACCAGAAGCCCCAGCAGGGCAAAGGCCGACAGCAGGATTTCGGGCAGGATGATGTTCAGATCAGCGGAAATCATCGCTTGGGTCCTTTTAGTTCGACACTTCGGCGGTCTGGATTGCGGCCTGTGCCGCCTCCAGTGCCAGGTCATAATTATCAACAAGCGCCTTCACCGAGGGCCCGATCATATCCAGCACCAGAGCAGGGTAGATGCCCAGCAACAAAGTCATCACGACCAAGGGTGCAAAAATCCATTTTTCACGTGCGGTCATATCGGTGATCGCCTTTAGGCTTTCTTTGATCAGATCCCCCAACACGACGCGGCGATAGAGCCACAATGCATAGGCCGCCGACAGGATCACACCAGTCGTGGCCACCGCCGCCACCCATGTATTGACCTGGAAAGTACCGACAAGTGTCAGGAATTCCCCGACAAATCCGGACGTTCCCGGCAGGCCCACATTTGCCATAGTGAACAGCATGAAGATCAGCGCGTAGACCGGCATCCGGTTGACCAGACCGCCATAGGCGTCAATCTCGCGGGTGTGCATGCGGTCATAGATCACCCCGACACACAGGAACAACGCGCCTGAGATAAAGCCGTGGCTGATCATCTGGAAAATCGCGCCATCAATGCCCTGCTGGTTGGCGGCAAAAATGCCCATGGTGACAAAACCCATATGCGCTACCGACGAATAAGCGATCAGCTTTTTCATGTCTTCCTGAACCAGGGCGACCAGCGATGTATAGACGATCGCAATCGCGGACATCCACAGCACCAGCGGGGCCATCACGTCAGCCCCGACCGGGAACATCGGCAGTGAGAACCGCAAAAACCCGTAGCCGCCCATTTTCAGCAGGATCGCCGCCAGCACAACAGAACCCGCCGTGGGGGCCTGTACGTGCGCATCCGGCAGCCAGGTGTGCACCGGCCACATCGGCATCTTGACCGCAAAGCTGGCAAAGAAGGCAAGGAACATCAGCGTCTGCATGCCACCGACGACCTGAATGCCCAGCACGCTAAAGCTGTCTGAGGCAAAGGTATGGTTCAGCAGGCTGACATCGCAGCCCCCGATACAGGCCGTGCCCGCATCCGAATACATCGCCACCATGGCCACCAGCATCAGCACGGAACCAAGGAAGGTATACAGAAAAAACTTGAAGCTGGCGTAGATCCGGTTCGCCCCGCCCCATATTCCGATGATCAGGAACATCGGGATCAGACCCGCTTCAAAGAACAGGTAGAACAGGATCAGGTCCAACGCCATGAAGACGCCCAGCATCAGCGTTTCAAGCAACAGGAAGGCGATCATGTATTCCTTGACCCGCTTTTCCACGTTCCAGCTGGCGGCAATCACCAATGGCATCATGAAAGTGGTCAGCATCACAAACAGGATCGAAATACCATCAACGCCCAGACGGTATTTCAGGCCCAGCAGCCACTCAGATTCCTCGACAAACTGAAAGCCCGTGTTGCTGGGATCAAAATCAAACAGCACAAACAGTGAGATGATGAAGGTCACCGTGGTGGTGATCATCGCCAACCACTTGGCATTGCGTCCGGCCGCTTCATCGTCACCGCGCAGGAACACCGCGAGGATCAGCGCCGCAAAGGCTGGCATGAACGTAATGATGGAAAGAAGATGCGTGTCCATCAGTTGGACCCTCCGGTCATCGTCATCCATGTCACCAGAACCGCAATTCCGATCACCATGGCGAAGGCATAGGTAAAGATATAGCCAGACTGCGCACGCCCCGCGAGGCGCGTGAACCATGGGATAATCCCCATCGCCACACCGTTCAGCGTGCCGTCGATCACATTGCCATCGCCGCGCTTCCACAAGAAGCGGCCAAGCGCCTTGGCCGGACGCACAAAGATAACGTCATAAAGTTCGTCAAAGTACCATTTGTTCAGCAGGAATTGATACAGCGGCTGCTGGTTTGCGGCCAGACGTCCGGGCAGCGTCGGGTTCCAGATATAGAACCACAGCGCCATGATGAAACCGAACAGCATGGCAATGAACGGGCTGATTTTGACCCAAATGGGGGCCTCGTGAGCGGCATCCAGAACCTTGTTTTCAGGTCCAAAGTACAGCGCGCCTTCGCCCGGTGCCCCGCCAAAGGCCGCGTGATGACCTGCATCTGCGCCATGATCTGCGACCTCACCGTGGCTTTCTTCGGCACCTTCGGCGTGGGTGTCGCCACCCGCCGCCATTTCAGCCAGCGGAATGTCATAAAATTCGGCCATTTTCTCGGTCGAGCCGAAGAAACTGCCGTACCACAACATGCCAGAGAACACCGCGCCCAATGCCAGAACCCCCAGTGGGATCAGCATGGTCATCGGGCTTTCGTGGGCGTGGTCATGGGTGTGCTTGTCGCCGCGCGGCTTGCCATGGAACGTCAGAAACATCAGACGCCAGCTGTAGAAACTGGTCATCGCCGCCGCCACCACCAGCAGCCAGAAGCCATACATCGACCCACCGCCCCATGCGCTTTCGATGATCGCGTCCTTGGACAGGAACCCGGCAAAACCAATATGCGTCAGCGGAATACCGACACCGGTGATGGCCAGCGTGCCGATCATCATCGCGGCATAGGTATAGGGGATCTTTTTGCGCAGACCGCCGTAGTTATTCATGTCCTGCTCGTGGTGCATCGCGTGAATGACCGATCCGGCCCCAAGAAACAGCATCGCCTTAAAGAAAGCATGCGTGAGAAGGTGGAACATCGCGGCGGAATACATGCCCACGCCTGCGGCCACGAACATATAGCCCAGCTGGCTACAGGTCGAATAGGCGATCACACGTTTGATGTCGGTCTGAACCAGACCCACCGTTGCGGCGAAAAACGCTGTTGACGCACCAATGAAGGTCACGAACATCATCGCCTCTGGTGCGAATTCCATCACGGGCGACATGCGGCAGACAAGGAACACACCAGCCGTCACCATGGTGGCCGCGTGGATCAGGGCCGAAACGGGGGTCGGGCCTTCCATGGCGTCAGGCAACCAAGTGTGCAGAAACAATTGCGCCGATTTGCCCATGGCCCCGACAAACAGCAGGAAGGCAATCAGGTTGGCCGCGTTCCAGTCGGTCCACAGAAAGGAGATCGTCTGTTCCGCCAGATCGGGCGCGGCGGCAAAGATGTCATCAAAGCGGACACTGTCTGTCATCAGGAACAGCGCGAATATCCCCAAAGAAAAGCCAAAATCACCGACCCTGTTGACCACAAAAGCCTTGATCGCAGCAGCATTGGCACTTGGTTTTTTATAGTAAAACCCGATCAGCAGATAGGACGCGACGCCCACCCCTTCCCAGCCAAAGAACATCTGAATTAGGTTGTCAGAGGTAATCAGCATCAGCATGGCAAAGGTAAAGAACGACAAATAGGCAAAGAAGCGCGCGCGATACTGCTCGGTTTCTTTGAAATTGTCATCATGGGCCATGTAGCCAAAGGAATAGAGGTGCACGAGGCTAGAGACCGTCGTCACCACAATCAGCATGATCGCGGTCAAACGGTCCAGACGGATAGACCAATCAGTGCTTAACGTACCGGATTCAATGAACCGCAGGATCTGAATATGCTCTGTCGGGCCGTCAAATGTCAGGAATACCACCCACGACAAGATCGCGGCCAGAAATAACATCCCCGTGGCAATCCACTGCGCCGCAGGTTGCCCAATGATTTTCCAACCGAAACCGCAGATAAGCGAGCCGATCAGTGGGGCGAAAAGGATCGTGGTTTCCATAGTCCTCAGCCCTTCATCACGTTGACGTCTTCGACGGCAATGGTGCCGCGATTACGGAAGAAACAAACCAGAATGGCCAGACCGATCGCGGCCTCAGCCGCCGCAACCGTCAACACAAACAGTGTGAATACCTGCCCAACCAGATCACCCAGAAAACTGGAAAAGGCCACCAGATTGATGTTCACCGCCAAAAGCATCAATTCGATGCTCATCAGCAGGATGATCACATTCTTGCGGTTCAGGAAAAGCCCGAAGATGCCAATGACAAACAGCGTCGCCGCCACTGTCAGGTAATGTTCAAGTCCGATCATCGTTCTCTTTTCTTTCCGTCTGTCGCCGTTTTCTTCTAAGAAAACGGTCCGAATTTTTCGAAAAATTCGTGGCCTATAACCCCTGCCCCGATTTTACGTCTTTCAGTTCCATCACCTTGGCCGGGTCACGCATCATCTGGGCCACGACGTCCTGACGTTTCACATCTGCCCGGTGCCGCAGAGTCAGCACAATCGCGCCAATCATCGCCACCAGCAGGACCAGCCCTGCCAGTTGGAACAGTAGGAAATAATCGTCATAAAGAATCAGACCCAGGGCTTCGGTATTGAAACGGGTCGGATCCGTCACCTGTGCGCGCAGCCCTTCGGCAGCGCTGTTGGCTTCCCAGACGCCAAAGGCCATCACAAACTGCATCAAGAGCACCAGACCAATCAGCAAGGCCAGCGGCATGTATTTCGCCATCTCGGCCTTCAATTCGGCAAAATCCACGTCCAGCATCATCACAACGAATAGGAAAAGCACCGCGACGGCCCCAACATAGACAATGATCAGCAGCATCGCGACAAATTCAGCGCCCAAGAGCACAAACAGACCCGCAGCACTGAGAAACGACAGAATGAGCCAGAGCACCGAATGCACCGGATTGCGGCTGACCACGGTAAAAAGCCCGCCTGCGATCACGCATGTTGCGAACAGGTAGAATGCAAAAACTGTCATTCCTATTCCTCTTTCTCGTCCCAGACCTGGGCGGCCAGTTCCATGGCGCGGGTCATGGCAGGGACGCCGGCGAAAACCGACATCTGCGCAATGGTCTCAGTGATGTGTTGTTTGGTGGCACCGGCCTCCAACGCGTGACGCACGGTCTGGCGCAGGGCCATATCGTTCTGTGCGCCCTGCATGGTCAGCCCCGCCAACGTCAGCAACAGACGGGTCCGGGCATCAAGCCCGCCCTCGTTCATGGTGTTGCCGAACATCATTTCCATCATGTCTTTGGGCATGGTGCCCATCATCGCCTCAAACACCTTGGGCGAAAACGCATCCATTGCCGGAAAGGACTTTGCCATTTCCTGCGCCTGTTTCATCATGGCCTCGAAC
>OJBT01000280.1_pt1 | contig 12975 bp, 10 predicted proteins | sample 1591101 | NCBI WGS metagenome assembly OJBT01 (sample SAMN05416773, study PRJEB24817) | seawater metagenome | isolation source: Sea water | place: Canada:Atlantic | collected 2013-11
AAATATATTTATGTGGTATTTGTGCAACTCCGCCAAATAAAGAAATTCATAAAACAGCTTTAGGCGCAACAGAGTCTGTGTCTTGGGAATATGTTGAGGATACGCTTAGTTTAGTTGAAACATTAAAAAGAGATAACATTAAAGTACTGGCCATTGAACAAGCAGAAAATAGCACTAAACTGAACACCTTTTTTCCTAAAAAGAGCGAGAAGTACGCAATTGTAATGGGAAATGAAGTAAAAGGAGTGCAGCAAGAAGTTGTCAGTGCTTCAGACTTGTGTATTGAAATTCCACAATTAGGAACGAAACACTCCTTAAATATTTCTGTAACTACAGGTGTTGTCATTTGGGATTTATTTCAGAAAATGCAATAAAACAACTCATTTTTAATTTTAAAATTCTATTTTTAGTTTTTAAGAAATGAATTTTCCAAAAAATGACGTTAGAAAATAAATCCCCTAAAAAACATTAATGAGCCCTAAACTAGAATGTTTATGACAATAGACAGACTCTTTCAAAGAGCCACTTATTTTCTTTTTAATAAAAAAAATATACTTTTTTTACTCTTATTTGTTAATTTATCGGTGTTTTCTCAAAATGAAAGTAGAGACACTATTGCATTGATATTAAAAGAATATGTAAAAACAAAACAAGCTCATTTACCTCAAAAAGCATTCTTAATTGCAGAAAAAACGAAGATAGATTCTGTAATTAAACAAACGTATATTCTTTTTGGTATGAAAAGTTTTTTTAACAAAGACCTTGCTAATTTAACTTTAACAGAAAAGAAACTTCGTACATTTTTTATTAAAACGAAAGACTCTTTTGCTTTAGGAAAGCAGTATTATTATAAGTCTCTTTTTTTTAAGGTTTTAAATTCTGGAGATAATTTAGCAAAATCTGATAGTAGTTTATATTATTTAAGTGAATCTAAAAAGATATCAGTTCAATTAAAAGATTCTTTGGAGGCTGGAAGAAGATTGCTTTCGATATCTGCCCTTCAATACAGAGAAAAAGACTATTTCGGAGGTGAAAGCTCAATTATTGAAGGATTACATTTGTTAGAGCCTTCGGGAGAAGTTTTTTTTACAGGGCTATTGTATGAACGGTTAGGGAATGTTATGTTCAAGCTAGAAAGGCAAGAAGAAGCTAGAAAAAACTATCTAAAGTTTTTTGAACTTCAAAAGAAAATTCCGAACATTAAGTTGAAATATGAAAAAGTTAGGCTACAACTGCATTTAGCAAAGACATACGAAGCAGAGGGAAACTATACCAAATCAATAGAATATTTTAATAAATGTTTGTTGGTAGCTAATTTTAAGATTGAGAGTGCATATAGATACGAAGCTGCATTAGAAGGCTTTTCTTATGGTCACTTTATGCAGGGGGATAAAAAATTAGCTTTAAAAGGATATTTAGAAGTTTTAAAGTCTAGACAGTCAAGAGGGTATAAAAGAGGTTTAATTTGGTCATACGCCTTATTAGGAGAACTATACGCCTCTAATAATGAAACGAAGAAAGCAATCTTTTTTGTCAAGAAATCTTTACAAACAGCAAAAGAGCTGCTTACTACTACGAAAAAATTAGAAAACCTTTTACTTTTATCTAAATTAGTTCGCGGAGAAAAAGGTAGGAAATATTTAGAAGAGCGCACGCAATTAAATGATAGTCTTTATAAGAGAGAGCGAATTTTAAAAAATAAGTTTACGAAGGTTCGGTATGAAACTGAAAAAAAAGATAAAGAAAATATTGCCTTAAAACTAGAAAATACTAGAAATCAATTGGCTTTAGAAACAGAACGACAGCATAAAATAATTGGTTTTTTAAGTGCAGGTGCTAGTATTTTGTTTCTTGGTTTTGGCGCTAGTATTGTTACAAATAGGAGGAAAAAGTTGGTTTTTGAAGCTAAAATGAAACAAATTGAAGTACGTGAAAAAGAACGCCAGCGAATTGCCAAATCTTTGCATGATGAGGTTGCTGGAGATATAAGAATGTTGCATTTAGAATTGACGAAAAGAAAGCAATTAGAAGAAGCAAAAAAACTTGCTATTATAAAGGGAACGGTTCGAAATTTATCACATCAATTAAGTAGCGAAAGTTTTGAAAAAGTGTCTTTTAAAAATCAAATTATTAATTTAATCTCAGATTTTTTTGAAATCGATTTTAAAATTAAAGTGCAAGAAATTGATGCTGTAAATTGGAAAGACGTTAATAATTCAATAAAAAGAATATTATTCTTAGTGATTAGAGAAAGTATTCAGAACTCTAAAACACATGCAGTAGCCTCAGTGGTTATCTTAAATTTTAAACAAACTAAAAAAGCACTTACTTTAACAATTTCTGACAACGGAAAAGGGTTTAACACTGCTTCAAAGAAAGCAGGAATAGGTTTAAAAAATATGCAAGAACGAATAGAAGAGGTTAACGGTACTTTTTCTATTGAAAGTACATTAGATAAAGGAACAAGTATTTATATAGAAATATCAACGAATGGCAGATAAAACTAGAATTTTAATTGCAGATGATCATCAATTAACACTAGATGGAATACGTTTCCACCTCAAAGAGTTAGGAGGTTTTGATGTGGTGACTATAAATAATTGTGATGCGGCACTTGAGTTGATAAAATCAAACGAAAACACCACTCCTTTTCAAATCTTATTTACAGATTTAAGTTTTGATAATACTACCCAGCAAACCAATTTAAAAGGAGGTGAAGAATTAATAAAAGCTATTAGAAAGAATAAAATAGATATTAAAATAGGGGTAATTACAGGGCATGCAGAAACAAATAGAGTGTACAATGTAATTAGTAATTTAAACCCTAATGCTTATTTATTAAAAAGTAAATGCGATGCTACAGAAATAGGTTTTGCAGTGCAAAAAATATTGCATAATGAGTATTATTATACCCACGAAATACATCAAAAAATACTCCGTAGAAATATTGTTCAAATTCAAATGGATGAGGTAGCGCTTCAGATATTAAAGGAACTTCCGAAACACGTAAAAATTGCTAATTTAGAAGGAATTATTACTAAAAACGACGGAATTAAAATTAAGCTAAGGTCTATCGAAACAAAATTAGCAAACTTAAGAACAAATTTAAATGCTATTAACAATATAGATTTAATATTAAAAGCAAAAGAACTAGGTATTATAGATTAATGTTGGTTTTGCGGAAACCCGCAATTTCACGCTCGGCTTTCCGTATAGTTATGAAGCTTGTAAAAATTATTTTTGTTGTGTAGTTAATTTATTTTCTGCACGAATGGGAGTAATTGTGGATATACGGTGAAGAACCTGTATCTAAAATTGAAAAGAAAAAGAAAACAACCTTTCTATTAATTTGGGAAGGTTTTTTTAGATTCCTAAAATCATTTTAGCAATCATAAAGTAAATTAATATTCCAAAAATATCATTAGAGGTTGTAATAAAAGGTCCCGTTGCAATTGCAGGGTCAACACCTCTTTTGTTTAAAAATAAGGGTACAAAAGTACCAATTAATCCTGCAATAATAATAACGACAACTAAAGACACCGATATTGCTAGGGCCAGGTCTATTTTACCTTCATAAACCCACACAAAAAGAAACAAGAAAAGAGCTAAAATAACTCCGTTCAAAGCCGCTAATAGCATTTCTTTTAAAAGCCTACTATTAATACTTCCCTTTACATCATCATTTGCTAAACCTTGTACAATAATTGCAGAAGATTGTACACCAACATTACCAGCCATTGCCGCAATTAAAGGAGTGAAAAAGAATAAAGAAGCATACTTACTAAATACATCTTGGAAACCTTCCATAATTATAAAAGCACCAACACCACCAATTAAACCGAGGAATAACCATGGCAAACGCGCCTTTGTCAATTCAAAAATACTATCATCTGAATCTACATCTTGTGTTAAACCAGCCGCCATTTGATAATCTTTGTCGGCTTCTTCTTTTAAAAGATCAACAATATCATCAATTGTAATTCTACCCAATAAAACGTTATTGTCATCTACTACAGGTATTGCTTCTAAATCGTATTTTACCATGATTCTAGCAACGGTTTCATCATCTTCGTTCACGTTTACGGCATCTACTTTAGCTTTAGAGATATCTGCAATTTTCTGATCTGATTTGGCAACAATTAAATCTTTTAAAGACAATCTACCAACTAGTCTATCTTCCTTGTCTACAACGTAAATCGAGTGCACTCTTGTAACCTCTTGAGCTTGCCCTCTTATTCTGCGCATGCATCCGGCAACCGTCCACGTTTCGTAAACTTTTACCAATTCCTTTGCCATTAAAGAACCGGCAGTATCGTCTCCATAAGATAATAATTCTTTAATATCTTCTGCTAACTCACTGTCTTCAAGTTCATTAATTACACGTTTTTGACGTTCTTCTGAAAGTTCACCAATAATATCGGCAGCATCATCAGAATCCATTTCCCCAACCTCATTTGCAATTTCTTTTGCTGAGAAATTTTCTAGAATTTTTTCTCGAGTATCTTCATCTAACTCTGTAAGAATTTCTGATGTTTTTTCGCTATCTAAAAGTTTTATAATATAAATAGCCTCGTCAAAACTAACCTCATCTAATACTTCTGCAATATCTGCAAAATGGACATCTTCAAAAAGATTTTTTATTTTAGAGTCGTTCTTCTTTTCAATAAAACCAACTAGATTTTCAAGAAGTTCATCTGTAATTTCAAATGCCATTTTCTATTAATTTTTGCGTTAGAGAAATAAAAGCTTGCACAGACAACTGCTCTGGGCGTTTTGTAAAGATAGGGTCTTCTTTTAAAGTTTCAGAAAGATTGAAAGATTTTAAGCTAGAACGCAACATTTTTCTACGCTGGTTAAAAGCTGTTTTTACAACTCTAAAAAATATTTTTTCATCTACAGGAAGAGAATAATCCTTTTTTCTTACCAATCTTATAACACCAGAATCTACCTTTGGTGGTGGATTAAAAACAGTTGGAGGAACGGTAAAAAGATATTCTACATCGAAAAAAGCTTGTGTTAGTACAGAAAGAATTCCGTAGACTTTACTTCCCTCTTTTTCTGCAATTCTCTTAGCTACTTCTTTTTGAAACATGCCCGCAAACTCTGGAACAAATGCTCTATTTTCTATTGCTTTAAAAACAATTTGAGTAGAAATATTATATGGAAAATTACCAATAATTGCGACTTGTTTTTTCTGAAATATTTCTTTTATTTCCTTCTTTAAAAAATCTCCTTCTAAAACAGAAAAGTGCGCTGCTGAGGTATCTAATTTAATGTGCTCTAAAGGAAAAGTATCATGCAAATAAGCAACAGACTCTCTGTCTAATTCCATGACAGTAATTTTTGCTTTCTGTTGTAATAAATATTTTGTTAAAACGCCCATTCCTGGACCAATTTCTAAAACGTCATCATAGCCAATGCCAGTTAAAGCATCTGCAATGTCTTTTGCAATGCCTTCATCCGTTAAAAAATGCTGACCTAAATGTTTTTTTGCTTTTACAAACACAATCTTTGTTTTTATCCTCTTAAAAACAAAGGTACAGTTAAATTTTGCATAATTTTTGGGAGATATACAATATTAAGAACCTGGGGTTTGTTTTTAATTATGAGAAGGGTGAATTTATTTTAACTCTATTTATTTTTAGCGTTTTTAAACTAAAACACACTATAATTATAGACACAACTATAGCACTAATAAAACCTCCAATTGTTTTATTTGGTTCTATTCTATTTTTTAAAAAACATAAAATTATTTTAATTATTTGCACTTACTGGGTAAAACTCATCTACAATTTTTAACTCAGTTTTAAAAGTTAGCATTTTATCTGCAAATCGTTTAAGTCCCTCTGATTGTAGCTTAGAAGCATTAAACTTGTAGTAGTTTTCGAGATCTTCTCTTGTATTTGCAGCATACTGAATAGAATATGTTTTGCCTCCCATTTCCTCTTCTACTAAAACTTCCGTAAGCTTTGCAGATGTAAATTTTCCAGTATTTAGAACTTCAGTAATATGGGTTTTAATCCAGTTTAGCCATTCATCGTGCACTGTGGCGTCTATATTCGTAGTTACGTTGTATATGTACATTTTTTAGTCTTTAGTTTTCTGTTTTAAATTTAATGTTAGAACGATTAATCAGAAATTTTTATTAGGTCTCCTCTCAGTTTTCTGTATCTTTTTCGTGCATCTACTAAGTAAATACTAGAAGAATGTTCAAAAATTATTTTTTGGTAGTATTCTTGGGCTTTCTCTCTATTCTTTATTTTATTATGATATATTTCTGCCATCATAAAATAAATATCATCCGTTAAAAAGCCCTGATTATCTGCTGCTATAATTTTAGATAAACTTAGAAGAGCTTGTTCGTATTTGTTTTGTTTTACAAGCAGTTTTGCTTGAAAAAACAATACGTCATCATAAATTACCTCTCCTGGTATTAAGCCGTTTACAAATACATCTTTTTGTGTGAATAGATTATTTAATTCATTTAATGCTGCATTATTTTTATTTTGAAACGCTAGTAGTTCTGCTTTAGCTAGTTGCTTTAGGCCAGAGGGAATAGAGTCTACAGGTTCATTATCTGATATTTTTAAATATAATGCGACTGCATCATTTGCAATTAATTGTGTTGTAGCACTTTTTAGTATTTTTAACTGTGCTTTTGCCCAATCAAAGTCTCCTTTAAAATAACTAGTTTGTGCAATTTTAAAACGTGCCTCTTGCGCCAGTTCGTGGTTTTTTAATTGCGTTTGTATTTGTGAAAAATAAATAAGGGCGGTGTTAAATTTTCCAGTAAAAACTAAAACATCTCCTAGCTTTAGTTTAATTCTAGCTTTATCAAATTTAGAATTTGCATACAAAAGAGCCTCTTTCAAAACAATAATTGCCTCTGTTGGTCTATTCTTATAGAAGGTTAAAAAATCAGCATACCCTACTTGTATTTTAATAGTAGCCGCATTCTTCCCAAAACGTTTAAAGATACTTGAAAACAACTTTTTTGTCTCAGGACTTTTAGTGGCAACTGCTATTTTAGTGAGGTATAAATTGGCATTAATTATCTCGCTTTTGGTATTTGATTTTTCAACAACAAAATTGAAACATTTTTTAGAAGTATCAAAAGAGTTGTTCTCAAATGCTGTTTTTCCGACGGTAAAAATGGCGCTTAAATCTTCTTTTTTTCTTTGGAACAAAGCCTTTTCTTGAATGAGCGCCTTTGTATAGTCTTTTTGCTGAGTAAACAACCAGCTGAGTAAAACATTCCAGACATCTTTAGGCTTACTGGCAGATTTTTTTAAAAGTATTTTTCTAAATAAAATATTGGCCTCGTTTTCAGAATCTTCTGTAATATATTTGCTGGCATATCTTTGTATTACATTAAAATATCGATCATTGCTGTCAACTATCTCAATATAGGATTCAAACATTTTTTTATAATTACCTTTTTCTCCGTAAATCTGGGCAATTTGAAAAATATAATTTGCATTTTTATTAATTTGCATTGCTTTTTCATAGGCTAAAATAGCATTGTCTAATAAATTATATTCTTTAAAAAGGCCGCCAATTACAGCCGCATAAATAGTGCTTTTGTTTAATGAGTTTAGCGCAATTTTATAATTTATTTCTGCCGTATCTTTTAGTTGTTGTTTTTCGTAATTGTAGCCTAAGTATACATAAAGATAACCATGATCTTTATTGTTTTTTATTTTATCTTTAAGCAATTGCTCGGCAATTAAAAACTTATCTGTTTCCTGGTAACACGAAATTAACCTTTCTAGATAGTTTGTATTAAAAGGACTGCTATCATATAGTTTTTTATAAAGGAGCGTTGCTTTTTCAAAGGAATTTTCTCTATAATAATTTTCAGCTAGAAGGTAATCATTCTGTATTATTTTTTCATTAGTACCTTGAGCAATACTCAAGCTACTAATCGCTATTAAAATAAAAAAAAAGAGATTCCTCATGAAATTCAAAGATACTCAAGAAACACTTTAAATTATTGTTAAACCAATCGTATTTTAATTCCTCGTATGTTTTTTTGGCACTAAAAATGCTTTTCCTTTAGGAAACATATTAAATTTTAAATTATGAGCACCTTACAAGCACAATATGAAATAATAAAAAGCAATGGAATTACATTTATGAAAAACGGACAAATAAGTGCATGTTTAAAGGCACTTGTAAAAATAAATAAATATAAAAAGGGTATGACTGTTCGGGCTTCTAATTAGTGTTTTCCATCCGAAAAAAAACTTTATTAGTTTAGATTGATTACTAACACCAAGGACTAAAAATTATTTATGAAATGGTATCAAACCCACAATAAGGTACTAGTACGTCTGGTATTTTAATTCCGTCTGCTGTTTGATAGTTTTCTAAAATCCCAGCTAACACGCGTGGTAAAGCTAAAGAGCTGCCATTTAATGTGTGTGCAAATTCACTTTTTCCGTGTTTGTTTTTAAAACGAAGCTTTAATCTGTTTGCTTGAAAGGTTTCAAAATTAGATGCAGAACTAATTTCTAACCAGCGGTCTTGTGCTGTAGAGAACAATTCAAAATCGAACGTTAAGGCAGCAGTAAAGCCAGTATCGCCTCCACACAAGCGCAAAATTCTATACGGTAATTTTAATTCTCTTAAGATGTCTTTAATATGTTCTACCATTCCACTTAACGCGTGGTAAGAATTATCTGGGTGCTCAATTCTAACAATTTCAACTTTATCAAATTGATGCAATCTATTTAAACCCCTAACATGTGCACCATAACTTCCCGCCTCTCTTCTGAAACAAGGAGTATAGCCTGTGCAACAAATAGGAAAATCAGATGCTTGAACCAAATTACCACGAAACATGTTAGTAATTGGTATCTCGGCAGTTGGAATTAAATATAAATCATCTTCATTAGAATGATACATTTGCCCTTCTTTATCTGGTAATTGCCCGGTTGCAGTTGCAGATGCTGTGTTCACTAAATGTGGAACCTGGTATTCTTTATATCCAGCTGCTATATTTTTATCTAAAAAATAATTAATTAAAGCACGCTGCAGTCTTGCACCTTTTCCTTTATATACAGGAAAACCAGCACCCGTAATTTTTGTACCCAATTCAAAATCTATAATGTCATATTTTTTTGCTAATTCCCAATGCGGCAAAGCATTTTCACCTAAATCAGGAATAATTCCTTCGCTAAAAATATTTTCATTGTCATCTTCAGAACTTCCTGCTTTTACAGAAGCATGCGGAATGTTAGGTATTTGAAATAACAGGTTCTGTAACTCTTCAGCAAAGTCATTTAACTTTTCAACTAATTCTTTAGATTGCTCTTTTAGTTGCCCTGTTTTTTCTTTTAAAAGATTTGCTTTTTGTACTTCACCAGATTTAAAAAACCCACCAATTTCTTTAGATAATTTATTAGATTCAGCTAAAATGTCATCCATAGAAACTTGTGTAGCTCTTCTATTTTCATCCGCTGTTAAAACTCGTGTAACGATGGCTTCTGCATTTGCAAAATTACGTTTTGCCAAACCCGCTAAAACAGTTTCTTTGTTTTCTCTAATAAATTGTACTTGTAACATATTTTCTAAGAATTATGAAATGCAAATATATAATTTGTGAGGTAGAAAATTATAAATTATCCTGTATATAATTCCTTGAGGCTTGTTCGTCCTGTTTGAGTTGAAGAATTAAAGAATCAAGAGAATCAAATTTATGTTCATCTCTTAAAAAATAAATCAATTCAATTTTTAAATTTTTACCGTACAAATCTCTTTCAAAATCAAAGAAATGAACCTCTATCGTTTGGTGCTTTCCATTAACCGTAGGTCTGTTGCCAATATTCATCATACCGTATACAGTTTTATTTTCTATAAGAGACTTTACAACGTACACCCCTACTTTTGGTATGAGTTTATAATCTTCTTTAATATCAATATTTGCAGTAGGGTAACCGATTGTTCCGCCTATTTTTTTTCCGTTTACAACAAAACCATTTAACATAAAATTATAGCCTAGATAGTTGTTGGCAGTTTTTAGATTGCCTTTCGACAAAGCACGTCTTACTTTTGTAGAGCTTACAGAAACATCATCTATATCTTGTGCTGGAATCTCTTCTACAATAAAATCATATAAATGGCTGTATTCTGTTAATTGCTCAATATTACCTTCTCTGTTTTTTCCAAAATGATGATCGTACCCAATAATTAATTTTGAAATATTAAAAGTGTTTACTAAAATTTCTTTTACAAATTCTAAAGCAGTTGTTTTAGAAAAAGCCTTGTCAAAGGGATGAATGATTAAGTAATCTAAACCTGTTTTTTCTAAAAGCTTAGCGCGCTCATCTATTGTATTGAGTAATTCTATAGTTGCATTCTTTTGTAAAACCATTCGTGGGTGTGGGAAAAAAGTTAATAAAATAGCTTTTTTACCTGCTTCTTTAGCTTCTGAAACTAGTTTTTCAAGTATTTTTTGATGCCCGAAATGAACACCATCAAAAGTACCAATCGTAACAAAAGTTTTTTCGTCTGTAGAAAAGTTAGCAATATTTTTAACTATTTTCAAAAGGAATGAGTTTATCACAGCAAATGTACGATAACTAATGGTTTTTTTAAAAATCTGTAGTGTGGTTTTGTATTAATAATATGGCAAAAAATTAACAATAATTTAAGAAAAATATAAAAATTAATGTTAAATAATCAATTATTGAAATTTTTTTGTAATTTGCATACTAGTAAACAAACCAATTTAAATTATGATAAAAAAGATTATACTTTTTGCATGCTTAACGTTAAGTAGTGTTGCAATGGTTGCACAAACCACTGTTAACGGTACAGTTAAAGACTCAAAAACAGGAGAAACACTTCCGGGTGCAAACATTAAAATTGAAAATAAGGCTGTGGGTACTACCACAGATTTTGATGGAATTTTTGTTTTAGAAGTTGCCGACAAACCACCTTTTACATTAGAAATATCTGTTTTAGGGTATAAAATGAAAAAAGTTGAGGTAACAGAAAACAATCAAACAGTTGATGTAACTTTAACAGAAAATGAAACTTCATTAGATGAAATTGTAGTTTCTGCTTCTAGAACTCCAGAACGTATTATGGAGTCTCCCGTTACGATTGAAAGATTAGACAGTAGGGCTATTAAAAACACTTCTTCACCTTCTTTTTATGATGGTCTAGAAAATTTAAAAGGAGTAGATGTAAACACAAACAGTTTAACATTTAAATCCGTAAACACAAGAGGGTTTGCAACTTTTGCAAACACACGTTTTATGCAATTGGTAGATGGAATGGATAATTCTTCACCAGCATTAAACTTTGCCTTAGGTAATTTACTAGGGATGTCTGATTTAGATGTAAAGACAGTAGAATTATTACCAGGTGCATCTTCTGCATTATATGGAGCAAATGCTTTTAACGGTATCATGTTTATGACAAGTAAAAGTCCTTTTGATGACCAAGGAATTAGCCTTTCTTTAAAAGGGGGTCTTACAAGTCAAGAAGCGGGAGGAGACAATGAGTTTACCGATTTTAGTATTAGATTGGCACATGCTTTTTCTAATAAATTTGCAGCCAAAGCTACCCTTTCTGTATTAGAAGGTACAGATTGGACAGCAACAGATTATAGAAATACAAGAAACGGAGAAATGGTTTCTGGTGACAGAAACTCAGACAGAAACTATAATGGTGTAAATGTATATGGAGATGCAGCTTCTGCAAACATGAGAGGTGTTGCACAAACTTTAGAAGGTTTAGGCCTTATCCCTGGTGGAGCATCAGCTTTAATACCAAGTGAAAGCATTAGTAGAACAGGTTACAATGAAAAAGACTTGATGGATTACGGTGTAAAAAGTGTAAAATTTGGAGCTTCTTTAAATTATCGTCCTTTTGGAGATGATCGTTTAGAGGTTATTTGGAATTCTAAAGTAGGTACTGGTACCACGCAATATTTAGGAGGTCAAAAATACTCTATTAAAAACTTTTTGATGCAACAGCATAAATTAGAGGTTAGGGGTAAAAACTTCTTTGTAAGAGGATATACAACTTCAGAAGACGCAGGAGATTCATACAACACCCTATTTGCCGCTTTAAATATTAACAGAGCATGGAAAGATGATAGTACATGGTTCGGTCAATATACAGGAGCTTATTTACAAGGAACCTTAGGAGGATTAAACTCAGATCAAGCACACGCAGTAGCTAGACAAACTGCAGAAACTGGAAGATTTGAGCCAGGTTCAGCAGAATTTAATGCAGCTTTTGATAAAATTACTACAGACCCAGATTTAATAACAGGGGCAAAGTTTAGAGATCAAACGAAATTATACCATGGAGATGCAAATTATAATTTTCAAGATCTAATCAATTTTGCAGAAATTCAAGTAGGGGGTTCTTATAGAAGATATTCTTTAAATTCTTTCGGAAATATTTTTACAGATTCAGATGGTCCTATTGATTATGATGAATATGGGGTATACACACAAATACAAAAAGGTTTCTTAGAGGAAGAGCGTTTAAAGGTAACCGCTTCTATTCGTTATGATAAAGCACAAAATTTCAACGGTAATTTTTCTCCAAGAGTTTCATTTGCGTATGCAGCTGGTGAGAATAAAAACCAAAACTTTAGAGCTTCTTTTCAAACAGGATTTAGAAACCCAACAACACAAGATCAATACATTGGTTTAGATGTTGGTAGTGCAATATTATTAGGTGGGGTTGAAGATAATTTAGATAGATTTAGTACAACTTTTGGAGACGGTACAGGAGCTAGTTATACATTAACAGGTAGAGATGTGTATGCAAATTCTTATACTGCTGCAAGTGGTGGAACTGTTAAAGCAGATGTGGACTATATAAAACCAGAAAAAGTAACCGCTTATGAAGTAGGTTATAGAGGTTTATTGAATGCAGGTTCACAAAGATTCACGATAGATTTAAGTGTATACTATAATCAATATGAAGATTTCATAGCAAATACAAATG
>OJBT01000283.1_pt1 | contig 12905 bp, 11 predicted proteins | sample 1591101 | NCBI WGS metagenome assembly OJBT01 (sample SAMN05416773, study PRJEB24817) | seawater metagenome | isolation source: Sea water | place: Canada:Atlantic | collected 2013-11
GATCTTTGCCGCGCTGGGCGAGTTGATCTGTGAGCGCGCGGGCGTGCTGAACCTTGGGATTGAGGGGATCATGGTCGTGGGGGCCTTTGCCGGGTGGCTGACGGTTTATCTGGGCGGAGGGCTGTGGTTTGGCGTCTGCGTGGCGATGCTGTCGGGGATGGCGTTTGGGCTGGTGCACGGGGTTCTGACGGTGCCTTTTGGTCTGTCCCAGCATGTCGTGGGGTTGGGCATCACGCTGCTCGCGACCTCGCTGACCTATTATTGCTATCGTCTGGCGCTGCCCGAGGTCACTTCCCCGCCCAAGATCGACGCGTTTCAACCCTATGAAATCCCGTTTCTGTCGGACCTGCCGCTGGTCGGGCCTGCGCTGTTTTCGCAGACACCGTTGACGTACCTCGCCTTTGTGCTGGTCGTGGTGGTCAGCCTTGTTTTGTATCGCACACCGCTGGGGCTGGCCCTGCGCGCGGCGGGTGAAAACCCCGCAGCGGTTGAGGCGCAGGGGTTAAGCGTATCGGCCATCCGTATCGGCGCGGTGATGGTGGGCAGTGGTTTGATGGCGGTGGGTGGTGCGTTCCTGACCATGTCGGCGTTCAATTCGTTCTTTTTCGAGATGGTGAATGGGCGCGGCTGGATCTGCATTGCGCTGGTGGTGTTCGGATCATGGAAACCGGGCAAGACTCTGCTGGGCGCGGTGCTGTTTGCGGCCTTTGACGCGCTGCAAATCCGGGTGCAGCAGACCCCGTTGGGGGCGGATGTGCCGTACCAGATATTCCTGATGGCACCTTACGTGCTGTCGATTTTGGCGCTGGTGGTGATGTCGCGCCGCGCCGAGGTGCCTGCCGCACTGATGGTGCCGTTCAACAAAGGGGAACGCTGATGTTTGATATCATCGTAAAGGGCGGCACGCTGCCCGATGGCCGGGTGACAGACATCGGGATCAGGGATGGCAGGATTGTCGCGATAGAGCCGCTGGAGGCGCAAGCAGGCGAGGTGATCGACGCGCAGGGTGATCTGGTCAGCCCGCCTTTTGTCGATCCGCATTTTCACATGGACGCGACGCTCAGCTATGGCACCCCGCGCATCAACGCCTCTGGCACGCTGCTCGAAGGGATCGGGCTGTGGGGCGAGTTAAAGCAGGTGATGACCCAAGCCGAGGTCTATGATCGTGCGCTGGCCTATTGCGACTGGGCCGCGTCACTGGGCCTGCTGGCGATTCGAAGCCATGTGGACACCTGCGATGATCGGCTCTTGGGTGTCGAGGCGCTGCTGGAGGTGCGCAAGGCCGTCAGCGGATACATTGACCTGCAATTGGTCGCTTTTCCGCAGGACGGATTGTACCGCGACCCGACGGCTTACGATAACACGATCCGCGCGCTGGATATGGGCGTGGATGTCGTGGGCGGCATCCCGCATTTTGAACGCACCATGGCCGATGGTGCCCGGTCGGTCACCGCCCTGTGCGAAATCGCAGCCGACCGGGGTCTGATGGTCGACATGCATTGCGATGAAACCGATGACCCCCATTCGCGTCACATTGAAACCTTGGCTTTTGAGGCGCAGCGTCTGGGCCTGCAGGGCCGGGTGGCGGGATCGCATCTGACGTCGATGCATTCGATGGACAACTACTATGTCTCAAAACTACTGCCCCTGATCGCTGAGGCCGGGGTGGCCGCGATTCCGAACCCGCTGATCAACATCATGTTGCAGGGGCGGCATGACACCTTTCCCAAGCGGCGCGGGCTGACGCGCGTCAAGGAAATGCAGGCGCATGGCATTGCGGTGGGCTGGGGGCAGGATTGCGTGATGGACCCGTGGTATTCGATGGGGACGGGCGACATGCTGGACGTGGCATTCATGGGACAACACGTGGCGCAGATGTCGTCGCCGCAAGAGATGCGGCGGTGCTTTGATATGGTGACGCAGGTGAACGCGCAGATCATGGGGTTGCAGGACTATGGCCTGCATGTCGGTGCGCAGGCCTCATTGGTGGTGCTGGATGCGGGCAACCCGATTGAGGCGCTGCGCCTGCGGCCCGACCGGCTGTGGGTGATTGCCAAGGGCAAGGTGATTTCCAAGCAGGCGCGCAATGATGCACGGCTGACCCTGCCGGGGCGGCCCGCATCGGTGCGCCGCCGCCATGCAGCGCATTCGGGCGCACCGGGCGCAGGCGCGTCAAAAGGTTAACCAAGCGCCGCCAAAAAATAACGGTCCCACGGGTCACATCAGAAACCACATCCAGCGCGGGCCGAAACGCCTGTCGCTAAGCGCCTTGCAGTGCGGCCTGACGGGCCAGCGCAAAGGCACCCTGCATGGCTTTGCCTTTTGGGGCGACCACATGGCGCACGGTTTCAGGCGACAGATACGCCTGATAATGCGGGCCCACGCCGCCGGTCAGGCACAGCCGGTCACCGGGGGTGAATTCAAGCGCCGCCAGACCCTTTTCCAGAAACGTCACCGCGCGCGCAATCAGGTCCAGCGCCACCTGATCGCCCGCCTTTGCGGCGGTCAAAACCTCTGGTGCGAGTGTGGCGTAATCCGTCGGCGTGGCCGTCAGGCAAAAGCCGCGCATCCCGTGCAAGCCCCCCAACCGGTCCAGCATCTGCCGGGTCAGATCGCTGTGCGGCTCAATCCCGTCATACGCCATCAAAGTGCGTTCCAGCAGGCGATGCCCCAGCCACGCGCCGGACGCCTGATCAGAAATCTGAAACCCCCAGCCCGACACGGTTTTCACGGCACCCGCGCGCTGGCGCGAGATAAAGGTGCCCGTGCCAATTCCCAGCACAAAGCCGTTGTGTTTTCCCAAGGCCCCCGCAACGGTGGTTTCCTTGTCACCCGACACAAGCGTGCGGCCATAGGGCAGGGCGGCGGCGACGTTTGCCATGGTTGCGCTGCTGTTGGCCCCTGCGGCACCCACATGGCCCACGATCTGCGACATCGGGGTGTCTGCCAGCCCGGCCTTGTTCAGGGCGGCGCGCACGCAGGCTATTATGTTGGCAATCGCCCCCTCAAAGCTGTTCTCGACATTGGCGGGGCCACCCCGCGCCTCGCCCAGAATACCTTGCGCGGCAGTGCCCGCCGCCGCGCGGCATCCGGTGCCCCCGGCGTCAACGGCGATTAAAACGGTGTTGTGCGTATTTGTCATGACGCCCTGTATAAATCACCTGCGCGTGTGATGCAGCGCGAAAATATGCCTCTGACTGGCAGGCGAAAACAAACTATGCGGTGAGGGGCCATCGGTGGTTGCATTTTTCATCTGTTAGCGCTAACAGATGTGTAAATTTGTTAGACCATCCAAGAATGGAGGCAACGATCATGACCACCAAAATTGCAATCAACGGATTTGGGCGGATTGGCCGAGGAGTGCTGCGCGCCCTGCTGGAAAACGGTGCAGGGGGGATAGAGGTTGTTGCGATTAACGATCTGGCCCCGGCTGAAACGCTGCTGCACCTTCTGAAATACGATTCGGTGCACGGTCGCCTGCGCGGGACGGCGACGCTGACGGGGGATACGCTGAAGGTCGGTGATTTCTCAATTCGGGTGACGGCAGAGCGTGATCCAGCCAAGCTGCCTTGGGGGGATGTTGACATCACCTATGAATGCACGGGGCAGTTCAACAGCCGTGAAAAGGCAGCGGCGCATCTGGAAAATGGGTCAAAGCGCGTGTTGATCTCGGCACCGGGCAAAGGCGCTGACCGCACTGTTGTTTACGGTGTGAATCACGATGAACTGACAGCGCAGGATGTGATTGTCTCCAATGCCTCTTGTACCACGAACTGCCTTGCACCGGTGGCATCGGTGCTGGACCAAAACTTTGGCATCGTGACCGGGTATATGACCACGATCCACGCCTTTACCGGCGACCAGCCCAGCCATGATACGCCGCACCGTGACCTGTATCGCGGGCGGGCCGCCTCAGTGTCGATGGTGCCCACCTCAACCGGGGCCGCCGTCGCCATTGCCGATGTGTTGCCGCAGCTAAAAGGCAAGCTGGAAGGGTCAGCCGTGCGGGTGCCGGTGGCGAATGTGTCGCTGGTTGATCTGTGCATTATGCCCGGCCGCGTGGTCACCGCAGAAGAGGTGAACGCCGCGATGGAGAAAGCCGCAAACGGGCCCATGAAAGGCGTGTTGTCTTATGAAACGGACCCGATGGTATCGGTCGATTTCAACCATGATCCCCATTCGTCCTGCTTTGCCCCGGCGCAGACCCGCGTGACTGCAGGCGGTATGGTCCGTGTGGTCAGTTGGTATGACAACGAATGGGGCTTTTCCAACCGTATGAATGACACGGCACGGGTTATGGGCGGGTTGCTGGCGTCTTGAGCCGGGTCTGAACCGCCTGGGCGATCAGAGCGAGGCCGCCGCACGGCTGGCCTGATCGTATTGGCCCGACATGGCGCGCAGATTGGCGGCGACCTGCCGCAATTCGTCGCCGCCCAGATCCATTCGGTTGAGCCCGTCCAGAAAACAGGTCTCGCGGATTGCGCGGTAGGCTTCACATAGGGCCGCGCCGCTTTCCGACGTGCGGTAAAACACTTCCTTGCCGCGCTTTTCAGCGCTCAGCAAGCCGGATTTAACCAGCTTTTTCAACGCGTAATTGACCGTATGTGTGTCTTCGATGTTCAGAAGAAAACAGATGTCGGTCAGCCGTTTTTCGCGGCTGCGGTGGTTGGTGTTGTGCAGCACCAGAATTTCCAACGGTGTCAGATCGGCATTCCCCGCCGCCGCCATGCAGCGCGACATCCAGCGGGTGAACGAATTGTAGGCGATGATCATGCCATATTCCAGTTCGGATGCCTCCCAGCCTTCGCCCTCGGCTAGGTGGCGGGAAGAAACAATACGGCGCCCCGGCAGGGGCTTTGGGGATAGGGACATGAACGCTCCAACGCTGGAATAGATGCAATTACGTTAGCAAATTGTCAGTGTTTTGCAATGTTTCGGTGCCGATAATGCGACGAATTGCGGGAAATGAAGCCTTATGTGTCGGGTTACCTAGAGTCACCCTTCTGTCCGCGGAAATCAATATCTAGTGGATTAACCCCACATCAGCACAATATCGACCTCCTCCCGCCGAGCGCGTGTAGAGGATGAAGATCAAATTGCAACATATTGTAAACCGCCATATTTTCGGACTTTTCAGATTCAGTCACTTTTGTTAGCCTTTGAGTAATAAAAAAACTGAGGCAGGCAGAACGAGCAATGAAAACGGGCTTTAAGGGCACGTTTGTCATCAGCTGGTCGCAAACAGAAATCGACGGCCTTGACGCCGCGCCGGTGCAATCTCTCAACGTAGGGGCGGCATGGGCATGGCGGGGGGATGCCATCCGGGTGGATGGCCCGAATGACGTTTTGCGGTTGGATCAGGCAGACGAGGCAGAGAATTTACGTAAACGTGCGGCACGGATGGTGCGCCGTCTGGTTGGTGCTGCGTTGGACGATGACGCAAAGCCCGTGCGCCGCGAGGCCACCGATGACGCAGGTCCGTTGATGGACAACAGTTTCGTGGTCACGGACGGCGGCAAAAGCTATACCGTAACGCTGATCGAAGTGGGTCGGGGCAGTCAGCCGCTGCTGATGTTTCTGGACGAGATGCCGCCGCGCAACTGCGATTTGTGGATTGTTCATCATACGCTTGGCACCGGCAGCGACATGACCGCCAACAGCGGCGGTGTCATATGTTTTACCCCCGGCACACGCATCCGCACCCCCGAGGGGCCGACCCTGATTGAGGATCTGCGCGAGGGCGATCTGGTACAGACCAAGGACGATGGCGCACAGCCGATCCGCTGGGTCGGCAGCAGACGCATGTCCGGCGCGCGGTTGTTCGCGATGCCCAAACTGCGCCCGATCCGCATCGCGGCAGGTGTTTTTGACGATGGTCTGCCCGACGAGGATTTGATCGTGTCGCCCCAGCACCGGATTCTGATCAAGGGGGCTGTGGCACAGGAGCTGTTCAACACGCCCGAAGTATTGGTGGCGGCCAAGGACCTGATCAACGGCGATACGATTACGGTCGACCTGAAGATGCGCCAAGTGACCTATATCCACGTTTTGCTGGATCGCCATCAGGTGATGTGGGCCAACGGGGTCGAGACAGAAAGCTTTCATCCCGCCTCTGCCGCGCTGGCAACATTGGCTGATGCGGATCGCAAGCGTCTGCTGGCAAGCCATCCCGAGCTGGAATACGACCCCCACACCTATGGCAGTTTTGCCCGGCGCAATCTGTCCGCCTCTGAGGCGGCCATTTTAAACCACGCGGCGTAAAAGTTCTGTTTCTATGCGCAACCCGACGGGTGATGTTGGTCAGCCTTCGGGCTGAACCAATGCCTTGATAATGGCCCGCGCGCTGTCGCTGCTCCAATCGGCGTCCCCCCTCAGGCGCGCGATCTCGCGGCCGTTGGGGTCGATCAATACCGTAATCGGCAGGCCAAAGATGCCCATCTGGCTGGCCAATGCCTGTTTGGGGTCTTGGTGGCGTGGCAGGCTGTCAACGCCTGCCTCTGCAAAGAAGCGTTTGATGCCCTCGGGCGAATTGCGCCCTGAGGCGATGGTCAGCACTTCAAAGTCATCACCGCCGAATTCCTTTTGCAGCGAGTTGAGCTGCGGCATTTCCTTGCGACAGGGCGCGCACCACGTCGCCCAGAAATTCAGCAGCACATATTTGCCCCGGTAGTCTGCCAGTGTTGCCTGACCTGCGTCATCGGCAAGAATAAATGGGGCGTCCGACGTCGCCAGCGGCGCGTCATGTACCACCAGTTTCTTCATGTCCCCGGCACGCAGGCCAGCAATGTCATCGCCCCCAGCCAACGCAGGGTTTGCACCTGCCAACAGGGCCGTATACATGAGGCCGAACACGAATTTTCTCATCTGTCCCTCCGAGGGTTTGACATGACTGACACGACTTCCAACAAGATGTGGGGCGGCCGGTTTGCCGCTGGTCCTGACGCGATCATGGAGGCAATTAACGCCTCGATCTCGTTTGACAAGCGGATGGCCGCACAGGACATCGCAGGATCGCGCGCCCATGCCGCCATGCTGGCGACCACGGGCATCATCACTGATAGCGATGCCAAAGCGATCCGGGAAGGGTTGCTCACGATCTTGTCAGAGATCGAGGAGGGGAAGTTCGAATTTTCCGCCGCGTTAGAGGACATTCACATGAATGTGGAGGCGCGACTGAAAGAGACGATCGGCGAACCTGCGGGCCGTTTGCACACCGGGCGCAGCCGCAATGATCAGGTGGCAACCGATTTCAAGCTGTGGGTCAGGGACCAGTTGGATGCCTTTGACGCAGGTCTTATCGCGCTGATCGAGGCGCTTTTGGGGCAGGCCGAGGCGGGGGCGGATTGGGTCATGCCCGGTTTCACCCATTTGCAGACCGCGCAGCCCGTCACATGGGGCCATCACATGATGGCTTACGTCGAAATGTTCGGGCGCGATCTGTCTCGGGTACGTGATGCGCGCCGCCGCATGAACGAAAGCCCGCTGGGCGCTGCTGCCCTTGCGGGCACGTCCTTTCCGATTGACCGCGAGATGACGGCCAAAGCGCTGGGTTTTGACCGGCCTGCAGCGAACTCACTTGACGCCGTCAGCGACCGCGATTTTGCACTGGATTTTCTGGGCGCGGCCAGCATTTGTGCGATGCATCTGAGCCGCTTTGCCGAGGAGCTGGTGATCTGGTCTTCCGCGCAATTTCGCTTTGTGACACTGTCTGACCGCTTTTCGACCGGTTCCAGCATCATGCCACAGAAGAAAAACCCCGATGCGGCGGAGCTGATCCGCGCCAAGGTCGGGCGCATCTTCGGTGCCAATGTCGCGCTGATGATGGTGATGAAGGGCCTGCCGCTGGCCTATTCCAAGGACATGCAGGAAGACAAGGAACAGGTCTTTGACGCCGCTGACAATCTGATGCTGGCGCTGGCCGCGATGGAGGGCATGGTGCGCGACATGAACGCGCAGCGTGACAATCTGGCGGCGGCAGCGGGCAGTGGGTTTTCGACCGCCACGGATTTGGCCGACTGGTTGGTGCGGGTGCTGGGGCTACCGTTTCGCGACGCGCACCATATTACCGGTGCGCTGGTGGGTATGGCCGAAAAGGCGGGCTGTGATCTGCCGGATCTGACTTTGGAGCAGATGCAATCTGTGCATTCTTCGATTACGCAGGACGTTTTTGACGTCTTGGGCGTGCAAAATTCGGTAAATTCGCGTATGTCTTATGGGGGCACTGCGCCTGCGCAGGTGCGGACCCAGATCAAACGCTGGAGGGATATTTTGTCATGAGGATCATTCTGGCCCTGCTGACAATGACGGCATTGGCCGCTTGCGGTGCGGACGGTGAACCTGTGCAGCCGGGTGTGAATGCGGCGGTCACCCTGTCCAGCGGCGGGATCTATGCCGAAACCAACCTGGGTTTGCGGCAGGGGGTGAGGTCGTGAAATCCGCCATGTTGATCGTGGTGCTTGCCGCACTGGTGGGCTGTGGACCGCCAAATCCAAATGACGATCCTGCCGGGCGCGCGGATACGCGCCAGAAGCCGACCAACCTGACGCCGGGCGTTCACATCTCGGGTTACGCCAACGTCGGCGTGATAAAGAGGTTCTGAAATGTCCCCGCTGCGTATGATCTTTGGGGCGCTTGCCGTCTGGGGTGCGATCCATCCGATGTATTATTTCATCACGTGGTTTCAGGCCAATGGCTATGACATCATGGCGATGGTAGAGGCGTGGCATGCAAATGCCGCCGCCAGCGGGTTGGTCTGGGATCTGACAATAGCGGCGCTCACGCTGACACTCTGGATTGTCGCTGAGGTGGCTGTCCGCCGCAACTGGGGCGCGCTGATCGCGATCCCCGCCACGTTTTGCATCGGGGTTTCCTGCGGTTTACCGCTTTACCTCTTTCTGCGGTCTGCACCTGTTCGTTAGGGCAGAATTGGATATTTAAGGCCAAAAAGAATATGGATCATTTCCTTTATCGCGACGGCGCGCTTTACGCCGAAGATGTTGCTGTGGCCGAGATTTCCGCCGCGGTTGGCACGCCGTTTTACGTCTATTCCACCGCGACGTTGTTGCGGCACTATCGGCTGTTCGACGAGGCGCTGGCGGGGATGGATCATCTGGTCTGCTATGCCATGAAGGCCAATTCCAATCAGGCGGTCTTGCGGACGCTGGCGCAGGCGGGCGCGGGCATGGATGTGGTATCGGGTGGCGAATACCTGCGTGCCAAGGCTGCCGGGGTGCCGGGGGAGCGGATTGTTTTTTCCGGCGTCGGCAAGACGGTTGCGGAAATCCGTCTGGCGCTTGAGGGCGGCATCCGTCAGTTCAACGTGGAAAGCGAACCCGAGATGGTGGTGCTGGATGCCACTGCGCGGGTTTTGGGCGTCAAAGCGCCGATCACCATCCGGGTGAACCCCGATGTCGATGCCAAGACCCACGCCAAGATTGCGACCGGTAAATCCGAGAACAAATTCGGCATTCCCATCGCGCGGGCACGTGAAGTCTACAAGATGGCCGCAGCGATGCCGGGGCTGGATGTGATCGGTATTGATGTGCACATCGGGTCGCAGCTGACCGATCTGGCACCTTACGAGCAGGCCTATCAAAAAGTCGCTGATCTGACCGAAATGTTGCGCGCGGATGGCCATACGATCCGGCGACTGGACCTTGGCGGGGGCCTTGGTATTCCTTACGAGCGCAGCAATACTGACCCGCCGCTGCCGTCGGACTATGGCGCGTTGGTCAAGCGCACGCTGGGCCATCTGGGCTGTGAGATCGAGATTGAGCCGGGGCGTTTGATCGCGGGCAATGCGGGCCTGATGGTCAGCCAAGTGATTTACGTGAAATCCGGCGAGGGGCGTGATTTTCTAATCCTCGACGGCGCGATGAACGATCTGATCCGTCCGGCGATGTATGACGCCTATCACGATATCATCCCGGTGGTGGAACCGGCACCGGGGGTTGAACCTGCGCCGATCGACATCGTGGGGCCGGTTTGCGAATCTGGTGACACCTTTGCCAAGCAGCGCCTGATGCCGCCCCTCGTGGCGGGGGACCTTGTCGCGTTCCGTTCAGCGGGCGCATATGGCGCGGTAATGAGCAGCGAGTATAATTCGCGACCGCTTATTCCTGAGGTTTTGGTCCATGAGGATCAATTTGCGGTTATCCGCCGACGTCCAACCTTTGACGAGATGATAAATCGCGATACCATACCCGAGTGGTTGTAGCGCACTTTGCCTGCGGCCAAGCCGGAGGCAGACCAGATGAACCCATCAAACGCCAATGACCCGCAGCGCGCGCTGGCCGCTTTGCGTTGGCCGCTGCGCCTGACATGGGCGGGGATGCTGGCCGAAGGGCTGGTGCAGGCGCTTTGGCCCTTGATGAGCGTGACCTTGCTGGTACTCGCGGCCCTGATGATGGGGCTGCAGGATGAAATCCCGCTTGAATTGGTGTGGGGCATCGCAGTTGCGTCCGGGGTCGCATGGCTGGCCGCGCTTGTTTATGCGTTGCGCCGGTTCCGTCTGCCATCCATGGCGGCTGCGATGGTGCGTTTGGATCAAAGCCTGCCGGGACGCCCCATTCAGGCGCTGCTGGATGATCCGGCCATTGGCCATGGGGATGACGCGGCAATGGCGGTTTGGCACGCGCACAAGGCGCGGATGGCCAAGCGCGCCGCCGCTGCACGCCCGGTGCCTGCCGATTTGCGGATCTCACGGCGCGATCCTTATGCGTTACGATTTGTGGCGGTGCTGGCCTTTGGCATGGCGCTGCTGTTTGGGTCGATCTTTCGCGTGGCATCGGTTGCCGAAATGGCACCGGGTGGGGGGGGATTGGCGCAAGGTCCGGTTTGGGAAGGCTGGGCAGAGCCACCGCGCTATACTGGCAAGCCGACGCTCTATTTGAACGATCTGGCCGAAGGCGCATTGCAATTGCCCACAGGTACGTTGATCACCCTGCGGTTTTACGGGGATGTGGGTGCGCTGACGCTGGCCGAGACGGTTTCAGGGCGCACGGCGGATGTGCCTGCGGCGTCTGATCCCGCACAAGATTTTTCGATTGTGCAAAGCGGCAGCATGGCCATTGACGGGCCGGGGGGACGTATCTGGGATGTTGCGGTGCTGGCTGATGCCGCGCCCGAAGTTGAACGGCTGGGCGCGCCAGAGGTATCGGCGCTGGGTGAGATGCGTCTGCCCTTTGCCGCGCGCGACGATTATGGCGTTGAGGCGGGCGAGGCGCGTATCACCTTGGATTTGGCCGCCGTGGACCGGCGCTATGGTCTGGTGGTGGACCCCGATGCGCGGCCCGATGTTGTGGTGCCGCTGCCAACGCCGATCGCGGGCGACCGGGCGGCGTTTGAGGAAAATCTGATCGAGGATTTTTCAAAGCACCCTTGGGCGAACCTGCCGATCCAGATCAGCATGAGTGTCCTGGATGCGGCTGAACAGATCGGCCAAACCGCGCCGAGCGAAATGATTCTGCCCGGACGGCGGTTTTTTGACCCGACAGCGGCGGCGGTGATCGAGATGCGGCGCGATCTGTTGTGGTCCAAGGCCAACGCGGCGCGGATGGCGCAGGTGATGCGCGCGGTGTCTTATCGCCCCGATGACCTGTTTCGGTCCCAAGTTACGGCGCTGCGTCTGCGCGATGTGATCAAACGGCTGGAGATTCACGCGCGTTATGGGCTGACCGACGCGATCCAAGAGGAACTGGCAGAGGACCTGTGGGGGCTGGCGATTGAATTGGAAGAGGGGGTGCTGGCCGACGCGTTGGAGCGGATGCGCCGCGCGCAGGACCGTCTGAACGAGGCGATCAAGAATGGTGCCTCCAAGGAAGAAATCGCCGAATTGATGGACGAATTGCGCGGCGCGACCGAAGAATACCTGCAGCAGCTACAGCGCCAGCAGGCACAGGAGCAAGAACAGAACGGCGACCCTCAGCAACAGGGCCAGCAGGGCGATTCCATGCAGATGACGCAGGATGATCTGCAACGCATGATGGACCGGATTCAGGAATTGATGGAACAGGGCCGCATGGCCGAGGCCGAAGAGGCACTGCGCGAGTTGCAGGAGTTGATGGAAAACATGCGCGTGACCGAAGGCCAGCCGGGTCAGAATGGCCAATCCCCCGGCGAACAGGCGATGGAAGGTCTGTCAGAAACGCTGCGCGAGCAACAGGGCCTGAGCGATCAGGCGTTCCGTGATCTGCAAGAACAATTCAATCCCGGCGCGCAGGCCGGCGAGAGCCAAGGCAACGAAGGCCGCAATGGCGGTCAGGGCAGAGGCGAAAGCCACGAGGGCGAGAACGGTCAGGGGCAAGGTCAGGGTGAGGAACAGGGCCAGAATGGCCAGCAAGGTGACCCCTCTCAAGGACAGGGCCAAGAAGGTCTGGCCGAGCGTCAGCAGGCCCTGCGCAATGAATTGAGCCGCCAGCAACAAAATCTGCCCGGTCAGGGCACACCCGAAGGACAGGCCGCGCGCGATGCGCTGGACCGGGCGGGCCGTGCGATGGACGGGGCCGAAGAGGCGCTGCGGAATGACGATCTGCCCCAAGCCATTGATAATCAAGCGCAAGCCATGGAGGCGCTGCGCGAGGGCATGCGGTCTTTGGGGGACGCAATGGCGCAAGCCGAGCGCGAACAGCAACCCGGCCAAGGCAACGCCGAAGCAGGCGGTCGCGCCAATCGCGATCCGCTGGGGCGTGATCGGGGTGGAGAAGGCGAAAACGCAGAAGGCGGCATTGGTGAAGGCGGACGTATCGGTCAGGGCCCGGATGCGAGCGACCGCGCGCGCCGCCTGTTGGACGAAATCCGCAGACGTTCGGGTGAAACTGCAAGGCCCGACGTTGAGCGTGATTACCTTAATCGACTGCTTGACCGCTTCTGACCTTTTTCGGAGTGCCTACGGCATCATCCCAAGG
>OJBT01000286.1_pt1 | contig 12628 bp, 14 predicted proteins | sample 1591101 | NCBI WGS metagenome assembly OJBT01 (sample SAMN05416773, study PRJEB24817) | seawater metagenome | isolation source: Sea water | place: Canada:Atlantic | collected 2013-11
TTGCATGGTCTCGATGCGGGGTGCGTGGATAGAGAAGTCCGCAGCACCTGTCAGCGCCTTGCTCATCTCGCCCAGAATGTGAAGACGACCGGTCTTGGCCTGCTCCAGCGCTTTTTCCATGATCTCTGGCGTGATGCCTGCGATCTTGATGTCCATCTGCAGCGACGTAATGCCGTTTTCGGTACCCGCCACCTTAAAGTCCATGTCACCAAGGTGGTCTTCGTCACCAAGGATGTCGGACAGGATCGCATAAGAACCGTCGTCTTCCATGATCAGGCCCATGGCCACACCCGCAACCGCAGATTTCAGCGGCACACCGGCGTCCATCATGGACAAGGAACCACCGCAAACAGACGCCATGGAGGACGAGCCGTTGGATTCAGTGATCTCGGACACCACACGCACTGTGTAGGGAAAGTCGGTCGCCGCAGGCAGAACCGCCTGCAACGCGCGCCATGCCAGTTTGCCGTGACCGATTTCGCGGCGGCCGGGAGGGCCCACGCGACCAGCTTCGCCCACCGAATAGGGGGGGAAGTTGTAGTGCAGCAGGAAGTTGGATTTGAAATTACCATGCAGCGCGTCGATGAATTGCTCATCGTCGCCGGTGCCCAGCGTGGTCACGACCAGACCTTGTGTCTCGCCACGTGTGAACAAGGCAGATCCGTGGGTGCGTGGCAAAAGGCCAGTTTCGCAGACGATCTCGCGAATTTCGTCAGTCTTGCGACCGTCGATACGCTTGCCGGTCTTGACGACGTCACCGCGCAGGATGCCTGCTTCGAGGCCCTTCAGGGCAGACCCAAGGTTCGGGTTTTCTTTCTGCTCATCGCTGAGGGCGGCCATGATCGTTTCACGGGCCGCAGAAACAGCAGAAGTGCGCTCTTGCTTGTCAGAGATCGCGAAGGCTGCGCGCATTTCTGTTTCGCCTGCAGCTTTTACAGCAGCGGACAATTCAGAGTAATCGGCAGGCGCAAAATCGAACGGCTCTTTGGCGGTGTCTTCGGCCAGATCAATGATCAGGTCCAGAACCGGCTGGATCGCTTCATGGGCAAACTTCACCGCACCCAGCATCTCTGCTTCGGACAGTTCATAAGCCTCTGATTCAACCATCATCACGGCTTCTTTTGTACCGGCCACAACCAGATCAAGACGCTGTTCAGGGTTCAGGCGCAGGTCCTGCATGTCGTCCACGGTTGGGTTCAGGATGTATTCGCCATCCTCATAGCCTACACGGCAACCCGCAATCGGGCCCATGAACGGCGCGCCCGAGATGGTCAGCGCCGCAGAGGCAGCAATCATCGCAACCATATCGGGGTCATTCACCAGATCGTGGCTCAGAACCGTACACATCACCAGAACTTCGTTCTTGAAGCCGGGGACGAAAAGAGGACGGATCGGACGGTCGATCAGACGGGCGGTCAGGGTTTCTTTTTCGGTGGGACGGGCCTCACGCTTGAAGAAACCGCCGGGGACTTTGCCCGCGGCATAGTATTTTTCCTGGTAGTGCACGGTCAGTGGAAAGAAGTCCTGACCCGGCTTTTGCTTTTTGGCAAAAGTCACGTTGGCCATGACGGAAGTTTCGCCCAGCGTGGCAATTACGGAGCCATCTGCCTGACGGGCAACTTTGCCGGTTTCGAGTGTCAGCGTTTCTTCGCCCCACTCAATTGATTTTTTCGTTACGTTAAACATCTACGTTTCCTGTTTTGGCCCGCAGGCCTTTGCATAGAGGGCGAATTCCCTCTGACTCCAGTATCTTCTTTTGGCGGCGCTGGAGTCCGGGCGCCGGCTTTCAGATTTCTCGCGCATACAGTGTTTTCAGCTTGATGGGAAGGGTTCGGTTGCGCACATCCACCGCACCTTGATTTAGGTGTGTAGCCAGTCGGGCATGGCGCTGGGGGCCAATCCGGTTTGCGCTGTCTGGGCGCAATCGGCCAATCCGCCAAGGCGTAAATTCGGGGTGCTGTGATAGATACACCTGTCGATGTGGCCACGGGTGACATCTGTCAATTGCGTGGCACTCTGCGCCGCGGCCATCGTGCACAGCGTCTGTATCGCCAGTTGGACGACACGCCCCTGTTTCCCCAACAGCATCTCGCGGTCGCGCAGGGTCAGGTCCAGATCTTTGAGTGAAAGAGTCTCAAGCACGATTTGGTCATGTCCCGCACAGATATGTGTGCCGCTGATTGTGGCAGCGTTGCAGCCCGCCGGGCACAAAAAACAGATACCTGTTTCAAGCACAAAAAAACCGCCCTCCTTGCGGAAGGCGGTGTGATCTTGAAACCTGTGAGGCGCTTAGCGGCGCAGGCCCAGACGTTTGATCAGGTCTTGATAGCGGGCGTCGTCTTTGCCCTTGACGTAGTCAAGCAGCTTGCGGCGCGTTGCCACCATCTTGAGCAGACCACGGCGGCCATGGTTGTCTTTTTTGTGGGTCTTGAAGTGCTCTGTCAGGGTCGCGATGCGCGAGCTGAGAACAGCAACCTGAACTTCTGGCGAACCTGTGTCACCTTCGGTTGTACCGAATTCTTTGATCAGGCGTGCTTTTTCTTCTGTAGTAATCGACATCGGGGTCTCCTTTGTAAAAAGGGTTAATCGGAATGGCGCAGGCCGGGATGTCGTCCAGCACAGGCCCATGGAGAAATCGCCCCAAGATCAGAATCAAAGGGAGATGGGGGCGTATAGGAGAATCTCACGCCTTTGGCAAAGGGTTATTGGGGGCGTATCTGTGCCTTAGCCCGTCAACCCGAGGGTCTGAGCAGAGCTGAGCGGTATCAAAGAGATATCTGCCGCGTCGATCATACTATCGCTGCGCAGCGTGGCGATAATCTGCCCCCCCATAAAGATCTGGACCTGACCCGTATTTTCAGGGTTAACCTCAACCGAAATTTCAGGCACGTCGGCATCCGGCGTGGTGTCGTCCCACACAAACAACAGCGAATCATCACTGCCTTCAAAGTCCATGATCTCTGCCGCCTGACCGCCCGCGATCCAGTCGCCCAGCACGATTTGATCGGCACCTTCCCCGGCTGTGACGATGTCCCCCTGTCCGGTTAGGATCAGATCATCGCCGCCGCCGCCGTTCAGGTAATCGCTGGTGTCACTGTCGCTGATACCTATGGTGCCGGGGTCATCAACCAGCCCGTTCAAGGTATCGTCGCCCCAGCCGCCAAACAGGGTGTCGTTGCCTGTGCCGCCGTCCAGCGCGTCATCATCCAGACCACCCAGAAGCGCATCATCGCCCGCATCGCCAAAAAGCTGATCATCCCCGGCGGATCCATACAGCGTGTCGTCACCATCGTCGCCGTGGATCACGTCATCATCGTTATGGCCTGCGATGCTGTCGGCATCCGCGCCGCCAAAGATATCATCATCGCCGTCGTCGCCATGCATTGTGTCTTCGCCCGTCCCGCCGAGCATTGTATCGTTACCTTCGGCCCCATGAGCGTCGTCAGCGCCTGCGCCGCCGTCTATGACGTCGTCCCCGGCATAGCCGCCGATCTGGTCATCGCTGTCACCGCCGAAAATCGTATCGTCCGCATTGCTGCCAGACAGGATGTCGCCCTGTCCTTCTGTCAATTCTGGTGTTGGGGGATCTTCGTCAGTGTCATCGGTGCCGACGTCCACATAGACAACCGCACTCACGGCCATCAGCCCCATCAACCCGGCCAAAAACAACATCGAACCATACCACCATTTCAACAGCCGATGCTTCGCACACCAACCCAGTTCAATCATCCACACAAAGCGCCTCTGGTCAAAAGCAAATGAACAAAATGGTTAACAGGTGCTCAGGCAGGGGTGGTCCGGGAAAGCCATCTTTCGGGCTGCTGCGTATAGGGCAGTACAGCGGATGGCGTGGATGCCCGCCGTTGGAGAGCCCCAGATGATAAAGCGGTGCCGCCCCAACCATCAGCGTCTGTGCCACAAAAGGACCGCGTCCCTGATGCGCGCCATGCACGCCCCAAGCAGCTATGATGTCATCCGCCCATGCGCTGCCGTCCGCCAGCACCGCATCATTTTGCGGCCCCACCGGATCTGGCGCAGCGCGCATGTCGCGCGGGTCCGTGGCGCGCCAGGCAAAGATGTTGGTGACCCGGAAACCGCCATATCCCAGATGCCGCGCGCGCCGTTCACAGCGTTCGACCGTGGGGTCATTCTGCATCTCGGTCGCGGTTGAGGGGTTCAGCATGACGAACATGACCTTGTGGGCATCTGAGTCCCAGACCCGGGTCAGGCTATAGCGGTAGCCTTCGCACTCTGAATAGACTGCGGTTGAGGGGGCATCGCCCTTGGTGTGGCTGCGGGTGATCATCGCAATGTTCTGCCAGTCCGTTGGGCCGGGTGCAAACCGAAATCCCGTCTGCTCAGCTGTCGTCCTGTGGCTGGTTGAACACCCGTGACGGGTGCAGTTCGCCCGCCTTATAGCGGCCCACGGCAACTGCTTGGCCGTCAAAAGAGGCCCAGCATTCATCGCCGTATTCCACATCAGACGCGAAAACCATGCCCGGATTGCCATTGCGCAGACGCATCGCCCCTTCTGCGGTTGCCTTGACCTCGGGCAGATCATCCAAACCCTTTTCCAAGGGCAACAGATGCTGATCCAGCTCCGGTGATTGCGCCAGCGCTTCGACCTTATCAAGGGTGATCGCGTCTGCCACATCAAAAGGCCCGGACCAAACACGACGCAGATTGCGCACATGGCCCAGACAGCCCAATTCATTCCCCAGATCCCGGGCAATAGATCGGACATAGCCGCCCTTGCCACAGACCATTTCAAGGGTCACATGATCCGCATCAGGGCGGTCGGTCAGCAGCAAGCTTTCCACAAACAACGGGCGGGCGGCCAGTTCCATCGCCTCGCCTTCGCGGGCCAGTTTATAGGCCCGCTGCCCGTCGATCTTTACCGCAGAGAATTGGGGGGGGACCTGTTCGATATCTCCGACAAAGCCCGCCAGCGCTGCTTTGATCGCATCATCATCCGGCCGCAGGTCAGAGGTATCCAGCACTTCGCCATCGGCATCATCGGTGTTTGTGGAAATGCCCAACCGAATCGTGAATTCATAGGCCTTCAGCGCATCGGTGATGTAGGGGACTGTTTTGGTCGCCTCGCCGAGCGCCACCGCAAGAACGCCCGTGGCGTCGGGGTCAAGCGTACCTGCGTGACCTGCTTTTTTGGCATTCAGGGCCCAGCGGACCTTGTTCACCACAGCGGTTGAGGTTGGCCCGGCGGGTTTGTCTACCACCAACCACCCTGAGATATCTCTGCCCTTGCGTTTGCGCGCCATGTCTCACCTGTCTGTGTTGCGTCGCTGCCTATACAGAGTGGCAGGCGGACTGCCCAGCAGATAACTTATTTGCCTATTGCTACCTGCGGTGCGTCGCTGCGGTACGCGATACTTCCTCGTAAATGCCGGACAGGATGTTCAGCGTCCGCACCGCTTCGCTAAGCCGGTCCGCAAATCCCGGCAGGCTGCGGATTTCTGAGATCAGCAAGGCGCGCCGCAGGGTGCTGTAGTCATCGGTGACACGGCGGCCTTCCTCGGTGGCGGAATACGTCACGCCGCTGCGTCCGGATCCTTGTTTCTCCACAAGGCCCGCACCGACCAATTTGCGCAAGGAATACTGTATGTTGGGAATGTCATCGCGGTTCATCAGTCGGGCCAGTTCCTTGACCGATTTGGCGCGGTCATTCATCCGAATGATGTGCAGCATGGCGTTTTCCGGCCCACTTGCCACCAGATCGCATACCGATGCCAGACATTCTGACTGCCAGCGGCCAAACCCCTCAAACGCCCGCATAAGGGCGAATTCAAGCTCGGTGCTGGCGACCTCCACATCGTCGTCGGCCAAATGCCAACGGTAGTCAAAGGGTTCTGCGTCTGGGTCTGAATGGTCTGTCACGGTGATCTCCTGCTGTTGCTGTGACAGGTTCACCAATAAATTTATTGACGCAACCCAATTTTAGGATAGAAATTTAAGCTTAAAATAAATTTAATAATAAAATCCAACATGGAGATACCACATGACCAACAAGATGAAGCAAAAGGACGGTTTCAAGCTGGGGACGTTTTCCTCGAACTGTTCATCCGGGATGACCGTCACGACGTCACCGGACCGCTGGGTGAACAGTTGGGAAAACAACCTCAAGCTGGGCAAGATGCTGGATGAGGCGGGGATCGACTTTATGCTGCCGATCGCCCGTTGGATCGGCTATGGCGGCGAAACCGATTTTCACGGTGGTGTGCTGGAAACGGTGACATGGGCAACGGCGCTGCTGGCCTCGACCAAGGATATTTCGGTTTTTGCCACGATCCACACGGCGGCGAACAATCCGGTTGTGGTGGCCAAACAAATCGCGACCATGGATCAGATCGGGCAGGGGCGTGTGGGCCTGAATATCGTGGCAGGCTGGAACAAACCCGAATACGAGGCGCTGGGCCTGACGCTGCCGGATGACCATGAGACACGTTATGGTTATGCCCAAGAATGGTTCGATGTTGTGCAAAAATTGTGGACATCGGATGAATATTTCGATTGGGCGGGCAAGTATTTCAACCTCAAGCACGTGGCCGGTGACCCCAAGCCTGTCGATGGCCGCCCGCCGATCCTGAACGCTGCAGGTTCTGAAACCGGACGTGCCTTTGCCACGGACAACGCCGATTATCTGTTTACGCCGGCCATCGACCTGACCCGTTCCGTGGACGAGATCAAAGAACTAAAGGCGCTGGCCGCCAGCAAGGGCCGTGATGTCGGCGTTTTGACATTCAGCCACGTCATCTGCCGCGAGACCGAACAAGAGGCAACCGCCCTGCGCGACCGTCTGATGGGTGACCTTGCAGATTGGGATGCGGTGGATAACCTCGTTAACCTGCAGTTTGCCCATGCGCAAAGCTTTCCGCATGACCTGCTGGCGCAGATCAAGAACCTGTTCGCCATGGGCCACGGGGGTTTCCCGCTGGTAGGTACACCGCGTCAGGTCGCAGATGGTATCATCACGCTGCATGAAACCGGGTTCTCGGGCACGACATTGTCGTTCCTCGATTATGTCGAAGAGTTCCCTTATTTCCGTGACAATGTCCTGCCCCTGCTGGCCGAGGCGGGTATCAGGTAAATGACTGACCTTGCTCCGGCGGCGTTTACCACTGCCATGCGGGCGGTTGTCGGAAATTGTTCTGTCGTAACGGTGGGCAGTGGGGCCGATAAATCCGGCCTCATTGTCACCTCTGCCGTCTCACTCAGCGCGGATCCTGCGCTGCTGCTGGCCTGTGTCAATCGGTCGTCTTCCAGTTGGCCTTTGCTGGAACGCTACGGTTGTTTCGGTTGGTCCTCGCTGGGCGCGGACCACCAAGCGGTTGCAGAACAGTTTGCAGGATTTGGTGACGTGAAAGGGGTGGACCGCTATGCCGGAGCAGAGTGGGACACGGTACATACAGGTGCCTTGTTGCTCAAAGGCGCACCATCCGCATTTGATTGCACAGTCGACGAGATGATTGATCGCGGCACCCATTCCATCGTCATCGGTCGCGTGCGCGCGGTCAGGGAAACGCCGGACGCTGGTGCACTGGTCTATTGGAACGGGAAATTTCGCGCCCTGCGCTGAGGTTAATTGCCTTCAACGACGCCGATGATCGGACCGATACTGGTAAATCCGGCGTCGTCCCGTCCCAGATCCGGGGCGCGCAGCCGCGACACGTTGCCGTCAAAATAAAGCGCATTGGGCAGCTTGAGGTGATCCCGGAAAAGCGTGCCAAACGCGTGAAACGTCACCGTGTTGTCCGAGATCACAAAGACAGCGCGGCTGCCATCCGCTGAGGTGCCTACGCCATTGCGGATGTAGCGTGATGTGCTGTCTTTCAGGAACCGTGGATGCAGTTTGCCGTCAATGACCAGCATTGGCCCGGACTGGGACGCGGACCGGCAGAATGGTTTCTTGTTCAGAAAATCCAACGTCTCGACGACGTCGGCCCGCCCGTCACCGATGCAAAATATGCCGTTGGGCAGCAATCCGAAATTTCCCGGTCCTGCGCTGCTGATCACGCCTTGCAGTTCAACGCCGTTCTCAAGGTAATAGCCGACGGGCGCGCGGTCATCGTGGTACATGCCTGCGTTCATCGCAAAACCCAGTTGTTTGCCGGATGCAGACAGTGCTTTTTCGACATTGCCAAAATGGCCGTAAACCGTGCCGCTCGGGTCTGACAGGAAAAGCTCAAGCCGCTCGCGGTTTAGATCAACCTCGCAGATGGAATAGGTGTTTTCCGCATAGGTTTCCTGCCGACATTCGGTGGCCTGTGCCCCAATAGCCCAAAACCCAGTGGCCCAAAACAGCGCCAAAACGCCGAAGGCGCGGATCATCCTTCTGACGTCTCGTCTGGTGCATCCGCGTCGCGGCGGACAACGTCCTGGTTCAGCATGCGACGGGTTTCGTCCATCTGATCAAAGGTTTGATCCAGTTGAAACCGCAATTCGGGTGCGAATTTGAGCGCCAGTTTCTTGGCGACCAGACGGCGCAGTTCAAATTTGTTGCGCGCCAGCAGCTTGAGCACCTCATCCTGCCCTTGCCCACCAAGCGGCAGCACATAGGCCGTGGCGATCCGTAGATCAGGCGATGTTCTCACCTCTCCTACAGTGATCGACATGCGGTTCAGATCGGTGTCATGCACGTCGCCGCGCACCAGAACGTCAGACAGGGCGCGGCGGATGGTTTCCCCCACGCGCAGTTGGCGTTGTGACGGGCCTGCGCCCTCGGTAGACTTGTTCTTGGCCATATGCATCATCTAAGACGTTCCAAGGGTTTTGCCAAGGCGGCGAATGCAGGCTACACCAGCCGCGCATAAAGGAGCGCAGATCATGGCAAGAATCCCCGGTATCACCATTACAGGCGCGTCTGGCCGCATGGGGCAGATGTTGATCACGCAGATAAATGCGTCAGCACATCTGACGCTGGTCGGCGCGGTTGAACGCCCGGATCATGCCTGGATCGGGCAGGACGTGGGAACCGCGATGGGGGGAGGCGCAATTGGCGTGATCGTGACGGACGATGCGCAGGCCGCGATTGCAGCGGCTGATGCGGTGATTGATTTCACAGCCCCCGCCGCGACGCTGTCCTTTGCTGCCTTTGCGGCGCAATCGGGCTGCGTTCATGTGATTGGCACGACAGGCATGAGCGATGACGAAATCGCGGCACTTGCGCCAGCGGCCGAAAAGACGGTCATCATCCGCGCAGGCAACATGAGCCTTGGAGTGAACCTGTTGACGCAACTGACCAAACGGGTCGCAGCAGCGTTGGATGCAGATTACGACATTGAGATCATCGAGGCGCACCATAACAAAAAGGTCGATGCGCCTTCGGGCACGGCGCTGATGCTGGGTGAGGCGGCGGCAGAGGGACGCGGCGTGGCCTTGGCAGATGTCTCAGACCGGGGGCGCGACGGGATCACGGGGGCGCGCAAGCGGGGCGACATTGGATTTACGGCGATCCGGGGCGGCGACATCGTGGGCGAACATGACGTTATGTTTGCTGCAGCAGGAGAGCGGATTATCTTGCGGCATATCGCGTCTGACCGCTCCGTTTTTGCCCGTGGCGCGCTAAAGGCTGCGCTGTGGGGGCTGGGCCGTGGGCCCGGGCACTATGACATGCTGGATGTATTAGGCTTGAACGACGCGAGCTGAACCCGATTTTTCGATGTGTCGCGAAATTAAATCAAAGCGCGCCTAAATATGTGGGGCTGCTAGGTATCGGAGTCTTTGATGACACGATTGCCGGGGCCAGCGCCGTCTGGGTACTGACAGGAGAAAGGCAATGGAAGGGAAACTACCTTTGCCGTAACTTGAATGGGGTCGCGTCAGAAATCGACCGCGATCCCTTTTTTTTCCCAATCGCCGTATCTGACGGGTTCTGGCCCGTCTCTGCCGCCCAGTTCGGGCGGTAATTCCAATTCTTGCGCGGCTTTTCGACGCGCCTCGGCCTCGGCCAACGCGCGCTGGGCAGCGGGTGGTATGGCCTTGGCCGCTGGTTTTTCTTTTGGTGGAAGGTCGGGTCCGGGCGTTGGTGTCGGATCGTTGGGCATATCGGGAATCGGACGCGGTGCCGGATTTTGGTCTGGAATATCTACAAGGTCTGTCATGTCATCCTCTTGAGCGGCTGGTCCCTTTGATATACGCCGCGTTATGGCACGGACAACCCCGGCCCGGATCAGGGAAATCAAAGATATGTCAGATACCGGCGTTCAGGCGCGCAGAAGCGCGGTCTATCTTCTGGATCAAATACTGGGGGATGAACCGCGCCTGATGTCAGAACTGCTGGCAGGTGGCGCGCTGGACAAGCTGCCCCCAGATGACAGGGCGCGCGCCCAGCGACTGGCAAATGAAACGCTGCGCGGGCTGGAACGCGCCGACCGCCTGCTGCAAAAGCATCTGAACAAGCAACCGCCCCTGACCGTCCAGAATGTGCTGCGCGTCGGCACGGTTGAGCTGTGTCAGGGTGGCGCGGCGCATGGTGTGGTCAACGCGATGGTGAACCTTGTCGCGCAGCATCGCACGCTGAGCCACCTCAAGGGGCTGACCAACGCCGTTCTGCGCAAGATCGCAACTGACGGTCCCGACGCATGGGCCGCCCTGCGCGCACCGCGCCTGCCCAAATGGCTGCGCGGCCCGCTGATCGAGGCATGGGGCGCGGATGCGATGGCGGCTATGGAAACGGCCCACTTCGCAGGTGCGCCGCTTGATCTGACGGCTAAGGGAGATGCCGCAACGCTCGCTGATTCTGTCGGCGGGACGGTGCTGCCCACGGGCAGTGTGCGGGTCACTGATGCGGGTCAGGTATCTGCGATGCCGGGCTTTGCCGAAGGGGACTGGTGGGTGCAGGACGTCGCCGCAGCGCTGCCTGTGCAAATATTGGCACCACAACCGGGCGAAAGGGTGCTGGATCTCTGCGCGGCACCGGGGGGAAAGACCGTGCAACTGGCCGCTGCCGGGGCCGATGTCACGGCAGTTGATGCATCTGCACCCCGGATGGCACGGGTGCGCGAGAACCTTGAACGCACAGGTCTTGCCGCGAAAACACAGATCAAGGACGCGCGCGCCGTAAAGGGAGAGTTCGATGCAATTCTGCTCGATGCCCCCTGTTCCGCCACCGGCACAATGCGGCGCCATCCTGATCTGCCCTATGCCAAGGACGGATCGGATTTTGGCACATTGATCGAATTGCAAGCCGAGTTGCTTGATCATGCCTGGAGCCTGCTGAAACCCGGCGGGCGTCTGGTGTTTTGCACCTGCAGCCTGTTACCCGATGAGGGCGAAGTGCAGGTGGATGAGGCGCTGGAGCGGCATGGCGATATGACCGTAGACCCTGCGGCCCTGAATGTGCCCGGTGTCGACACCGCATGGATCAGCTCGGAAGGCGGGCTGCGCTTGCGACCGGATTATTGGGCGGAACGGGGCGGTATGGATGGATTTTACATCGCTTGTCTGCGCAAGGCTGACTGAAACTCAGGCAAAAATGCGCACAGCGCCGTTCGGCGCGATCATCTGTCTTGTTTTGGTGGATTTGAAATAGCGCGATAGGCCGCTTTCGGAATAGCGACAATGCCCTGCACTCCCAACGCGACGCGATCCGTATCAGACAGACGGCTGATCGATTCGGCCACAGCGTCAAACACCTTGGGGCCCTCAACCCCCTTGGCTGCGATGTAAGGCAGGCCGGGGGTTGGTGGTGTCCAGGCCAACACACGCAGGGCAGGGGCAAAATCATCATGCTGTTGGATCAGACGCCATGTGACCGCATCCAGTGCTGCAATATCCGCGCGGCCTTGCGCCACTGCGTGGGCCGATTGAACATGCCCATGGCTTTGACTGCGGTTATTAAACCAGAAACCCTGAGCACGGGCCACAGCATGGATGGCCGCAAAACCGGATTGTGAAAACGTCTGATTGTAGGTGAAACGCGCATCCGCGAAATCGGCCAATGTCTGCCTGTTGTCATCTGCACGGACCACGATGGCGCTGCAATAATACCCCGGTGGGCAGCCGCTGACCCCAAAATCCGGTGTTCCGACCAGCGTTACCTTGTCGTGCAACCACAGCCGGTAGGGCATGCCGCAGGTCTGGCTGAGCACCAGATCAGGCGCAGTCCAAACCGCGAACTCTTCTGCGTCATTCGACAATTTGGCAGGGGCGGCAATACCACGCGCATCCAGCGCCTGCCGGATCAGCGCCCAGTAACGGGTCAAAGCGGCATCAATTTCGGGGCGGGCGTACATCATCAGGCTGGCAATCATGGGGCCAGAATACGCTGCATAAACAGGCTGACATAGTCCATTTGCGAACAAACCTGCCGATACCAGACCACTTGGCCAAAAAACGTGACACCTTGCTGGTCAGCGGCTATGCTACAATCAAACGCCATCAGAGCGTCAAGGGCAGCAAAATATGATCAGCATTCCTCGCCTGACCGCACACAAGGCGCGGCTTCTCAATCGGTGGCACGCCCGTGTCGCGACGCGCACGCGTGCGCAGGTCAAGGGGTTCGTATCGTCGCCCGAACCGCGCACCATCGGGTCATATGCGCGGGGGCGTCAGTTGATTGGGGGTAATTACCTGTTTGCGGGAACTTTGATCAATGCGCCGGGACGTACCT
>OJBT01000292.1_pt1 | contig 12264 bp, 12 predicted proteins | sample 1591101 | NCBI WGS metagenome assembly OJBT01 (sample SAMN05416773, study PRJEB24817) | seawater metagenome | isolation source: Sea water | place: Canada:Atlantic | collected 2013-11
GCTCGGAGATGTGTATAAGAGACAGGTTCGATGCCGCACGTGACTGGCCGCTGCGCTCCGAGATATACGCGGACCGCGCTTTGGCTTCGATCCGATTAGAAGGCAATCACCGCCGTGCCAGCCGGGCGGAATACGAAGCAAAGCATCCCCACATTAAGGGAGATGAGTGAAGCCTGTGTAGCATGGACTCGTTGAAACCGCAGCGCGTAGTGGGCGTGCGGATCAGTCTCATATGGGAACAGACATCCAGTTGTCGGACAATAGCCTTGCGGTTAACGCGATGCAATTAGCGTCGCGCTTGCAGGTTCAAGGATGAACGTGCCCACATGCGCAAGCGAGTCGATTGCCACCCGAGACGCCCATGTCGTGTGCAAATGGTGGGGTCCTAGAATGCAATACCACAGTGATATGATCGATAGGCTTGACCTTTATCGCTCATAAATGCTCTATATGTGAGTTATAGAAAGGGATGCTATCGCTCATGCAGTGGAACTGGCAATTACCAGACTGGCCCAAATTCAAGTATGATGCTTCGGTTATCGCGCCGTTCGAACAGCAGTTTTTGATGTCATCCGGCGAGATCCTTGGTGCTGTGCGCCATATCAGTTCGTCTGAGCGTGACCAGCTACGCATCGACCTGCTAAGCGACGAGGCAATGCAAACCAGCGCCATTGAAGGCGAAATGCTTGATCGGCAGAGCGTCCAGTCTTCGCTGCGTCGCCATTTTGGTCTGGATCCAAACGGTCACCCGTCAAAGCCGAAAGAACAGGGCGTCGCTGAAATGACGGTTGATGTCTATTCTACATATGCAGAACCGCTGACAAACGAGACGCTGTTTCGGTGGCACAGCATGCTTTTGTCCCATGATCAGCGTCTGGAAACGATCGGGGGGTATCGGCAACATGGCGAAGCGATGCAAATCGTCTCAGGTCGCATCGACCGTCCGGTCGTGCATTTTGAGGCACCGCCGTCTGGTAACGTCCCAACAGAGATGGACCACTATGTGGCGTGGTTCAATCGGACCGCGCCCGGTTCTACAAAGCCGCTTCCAGCGCTGACACGCGCTGGTATGTGCCATCTTTATTTCGAAAGCATCCATCCCTTTGAGGACGGTAACGGTCGGTTGGGTCGTGCCCTGGCTGAAAAGTCGCTGGCGCAGAATATCGGCCAACCCAGCCTCATTGCGCTTGCCTATACGATCGAACGGGAACGGAAAGCCTATTATGACCAGCTGGAGCGACACCAGAAAACACTCGATGTCACGCGGTGGCTGGAATGGTTCGCTGAGACGATCCTGACAGCGCAGCAGGTGACCCTTGATCGCGTCGGGTTCTTCATCGCAAAGGCTCATTTTTATGATCTGCATCGCGATCAGATGAACGGGCGTCAGGCAAAAGCAATCGAACGCATGTTCAGGGAAGGGCCGGACGGGTTCAAGGGCGGTCTAAGTGCTGAAAATTATCTATCGATCACGGGTACGTCGCGCGCCACCGCTACAAGGGACTTGCAGGACCTTGTTGAATTAGGTGCATTTACCCGCACAGGGGAACGCCGGTACACGCGCTATTGGTTGAACCTTAATGGCGTCGGGAAGTTGATCCGAAACTGATTCCTCGCAGAGCAACTCGGTCGGTATTGTCACATTGTTTCTACGATTCCCAAGAGGTCCTGCAGCGACCGACTGAGGCGGTCGGACTTTGTGACGATCATCACATCACCAGCGCGAAGCTGATCGATCATGCGCGCCAGTTCGGGCCGGGTGCGCTTCGTCCCCGAAACCTCCTCTGCAAAATTCGAAAATTCTGGACGGTGAAATTGTGTTTGCCGCACAGGGTCAATTACAACGCGCAAGAAAGGCCCACATCTTGTGGGCCTTTCCATTCGAAATTCGCTATGGCGGCTGATCACCAGTAGTATGGCACTTTGTAGTGATCATAGGTCCGCTGTTCCCAATTCCGGTCACGATGCCATTCCGCGTTGCGTTCGGGTGCGCCGTTGAGCTGGGCCTCGGTGATATCGGTGGTATAGCCGTTGCGGCTGGTGTCGTATGACAGTTTTTGCCAAGGGATCGGGTGATGCTCTTCACCCATGCCCAAAAAGCCGCCGAAACCCATGACGGCGTATGTGATTTTGCCGGACTGCTTGTCGATCATCAGATGATCGATGTGGCCGACTTCGGCCCCGTCGATGCCAAAAACGGCAGTGCCGTTGACGTCGGAGGAACTTACAAGATGAGAGGTTGATGACATATCATTCATAGCGATCTCCTTTTCTGATTGCTATAATGACAACCTTCAAATTGCCCCACAGTTCCGCGTGGTCTATACGATCTTGAACGTTTGCGCCAAATACTGCCGATACTTGGGACGTGCCTTGAAGGCACTCAAAAATATTCACAGGCTAAGTGATAATTCGAATAAATTTGGCCTGCTGTATTCGGGACTAAGAGTCTTTCTGCTCGGGCAAGCCATCATGATCTGTAGAGGCCATTTCTTCTAGCTCGGCCTCCGACATGGTGTCATACATTTCCTTTGAGGCCCCTTGTAAATCTTTCACCTTGCTATCGCCCCGCTTGGCCGATAATGCCGCTCCTGCGGCGCGCTGTTGTGATTTTGATTGCGCTTTCATTGGTTTTTCCTAATCTGGAACATACTGATTTCAAAAACAGAACCCGCCGGATGCGCGAGAGTTCCGTCCAGATTTTAGCGTCGGCCCCATATTTTCGTTCTATCCCACGGCAATCAAAAAAGTGAGGCAATCGCCATGGCGATACTTGGTGCGACACATCCTTTTTCAGCGTCACTATGACCCGAAAACGTTTAGGTGAGTTCAATTTAGTCGCGGATGTAGCGCATGTTATGCCAGCCATGGTTGCGCAGGTGGCCTTCGGTGTCCTCTGCTTTGCTGCGGCTTTTCTGACACGCGAGGTCGTCGACATGTTCACGCCTGGTGCCGGGCCCTTTTCCCTCATTTTTCCTGCGGTGATGATATCCACACTTTACGGAAAATGGTTGTCGGGCGTGGTTACCTTTAGCCTCGCTTTCCTGCACGCTTGGTATTTTGTCCTCCCGTTTGAGCAGTCTTTTGCCTTCGAGAATCCAGCGGATCAGGCGCGCACTGTGGTCAATGGGGTCGCTGCGCTGGTGATCCTGTTTTTCGCAGAGGTTTTTCGTTCGGCTGTCCGACAGGTCACGACAGAGCGTGACGCAGAACTGAAAACCCAAGAGCTGTTGATGCTGGAACTTGAGCACCGCACGAAGAACAACTTCGCGATGGTGTCTTCTCTCCTGTCGATCCAGTTACGCAAATCTGCCTCTGATGATGTCAAACAAGCCTTGTCGACCGCGGCTGCACGGGTGCAGAGCTTTGCCGCAATCCACGAAACGATCTACACATCCGACAAATATGCTGCCGAAATTTCTCTCAAGAGTTACCTGACCCCTTTGATACAGCAGCTGCAAAGAGGGCTCTTTCAAGACCGCCCCGTGCAAATCAAACTCGACTGCTCGCCAGGCCTCATCCAACGGCAACGCGCTCTGGCATTCGGGCTGATTGTCAACGAGCTGGTGACTAACGCGGCAAAGCACGCATTTCCGGACAATCGGAATGGGATGATTACAGTATCCTACATCGAGCAAGTCAACGCACCCTGGCGTCTGTCTGTATCTGACGACGGGTGCGGGTCGCAAAACTTGGAGCCAGAGAAAAGGCTCGGAGGGTCCGGTCTTGGGAGTTCACTTTTGACAAGTTTCGTTGTTATGGCAAACGGGGAGTTGGTGGAGGAAGATGTGGCGGTTGGCACCTGTATCACTATTCGAGAAGCTTCAGATCACTAGCTTTTCCAATATCGTAGATTATCCATTTTGAGGCTTCTTGATATGCGGCCTCATCAGGACGCATCTGGTATACACCGATTACATATCGTTCAACGCCCAGATCGCAATGCAACTTGCCAGTCCGACGGTGACATTCATCACCAACCCCACACGGAGAAAATCGAGAAATTTGTAGTTCCCGGCAGCATAGACAAGTGTGTTTGTCTGATACCCGATCGGTGTCGCGAACGATGCCGATGCGGCAAGCATGATGGCATAGACCAACGGTTTCGGGTCAACACCCAGCGTGTTTGCCAAAGAGATCGCCAAGGGGGTCAGGATAACCGCTACCGCGTTGTTCGATACGATTTCGGTCAGGAACGAAGTGAGTGCATAGATCGCAATGAGAAGCAGCAAGGGCGAGGTTTCCGCGAGGAACGGTGCCAGTGCCGCGACAAGGTCTTCGATCAGACCTACGTTTCCCAGTGCCTTACCAACCGCCAGCATCGCAAAAATCAGGATCAAAGTCGATCCGTCGATGGCATGCCACGCATCAGCGGCTTCGATACACCGCGTCAACAGGACGATGCCCACACCCGCCAACGCCAGCGTTGCGATCGGGGCAACGTCAAAAATGGATAACCCGACAACGCCAAACAGGCAGGCCAGTGCGATCGGGGCGCGACGGCGACGAAAAGGACGCGCGACAGGCTCTGACGCTGCGATCAAACCGTTGGCTGATATCACCGCCGCAACCGATGATGCAGGACCTTCCAGTAGTAACCGGTCTGCCGGCCTCAGTCTGACATCACCGAGCTGCGGACCAGGACTATGCCTATGACGCGAAATCCCCAGCAACCTGACGCCATAACGACCCAACCATTCCAGATCGCGCACAATACGGCCAGCACCGGACCGGTCTGGCGATACCATTGTTTCAATCTGTATGATTGCATCCTCACCACGCCCCGGCTTTTCAGACCCAAAACGCTGGTTCAGACCAACCATAAAATTTGGATCTTCTTCGAGAGTCAGAATTTCAGAGCGCGACGCGCTCAGCACAATACGATCGCCCAGTCTAACTTCGAGAGTTTTGTCAGGCGCAAACCTTTGCGATCCGCGCAGGACCGCCACAACCCGCGAAAATCGCAGACCGGTCAATTCCGTGAGCATCACGGGTGGAGGCGAATTTTCCTCTTCCGCGTTATCCGACTTAGCGATCCGTACTTCGGTCAGAAACTTCAGATCCTCGTCCTCGAGCGCGGCACTTGCAGAGTCTCTGCTGGGTAAAAGCCGGGGCCCCAGCAGGAGCAGGGTCAGACCGCCTGCCAAACAGGCCGCCAGACCATATGGGGCGATCTCGAGCATACTCATCGGCGCCAAACCCGCCTTGCGGGCAACACCGTCGATCAGCAGGTTTGTTGATGTGCCGACCAACGTAAGTGTCCCGCCAAGGATGGCGGCATAGGACAACGGGATAAGAAACCGGGTCGCAGGCGCATCAAGCGTTTGTGCGATCCGTATCACCACCGGGATCATGATAATCACCAACGGTGTATTATTCATTAGACCAGATGCGACACATATACAGATCAACAGGCCGAGGAAAGCTATCCAGCCTCTGCGTGCGGCCAGTTCGACGAAAAATCCTGACATCGCCTCAATGACGCCAGTGCGCACCAACGCACCCGACAGAATGAACATGGCTGCAATGGTGATAGGGGCGGGGTTTGAGAATACCTCCAACGCTTCATCTGTGGAGATATAGCCCACGACCAGAAACGCCACTGCGCCACCAGTCGCGACAGCAGACGGCGGCAATCGCTCCAGCAGGAAACCAACGAACAAGGCAATGAGAATTGCAATTGAAACAATGGTTTTGCCCTCGGCAAAAAACTCGGTAACGAAATTCATGAATGTCTGCTTGTTCAACCAACCGTCAAAGACGATTTACTTAGACGACAACGCATATTGCAGATTTTCGTTCCAGCTGAAAACAGTGATCCCTGCCGATGACACCAGCCATCGAGTATAATTTGGCTTAGATTGTCAGGCGCAGATCGGCCAACGATTGGAGTAGTATCGTTACCGTTTGCAAGATCCTCTACCGTTCGTTCGCATTCTTGGCTTCTTCCAGTGATGCCGCTAGGCCGCGCAATTTCCGACGCAGTGTATCGTCTGCCGATCAAGCGCTTCTACGTGATGCCGTGATCAACCATCGGCAAGTTGTCACTCACCAGAATCCAAATCATTAAAAAATATTTTATCGCTGCGACGGAACGTAGCAGCTCCGTTGACGTTATTGTGATGAAAACCGCAGCATCCTGCGTGTGGTAAAAGTAAGGAATGTGAAAAATGGGCGGAATTATCTACCTCGTAGGCCTCGTTGTCGTGGTCATGGCTGTCTTGTCGCTGATCGGCCTCGGTTGAACCGAAGGATTTAAGGAATAACATCATGAACACCACGCTCCCCGCGACCACCTCTGACGCTTCTTATGTCGATTGGCCCGCAATTTTTGCAGGTACCGTTGTCGCTGTGGCAATCGGGTTGTTGCTGACCACCTTCGGCGCAGCTCTCGGCCTGTCGTCCATCACCCTTGATGGCAGTGATCAATCATCGACACTCGAACTCGTCCTGACCGCTGTTTGGATGGTTCTTACTCTGATCGCCGCCTATCTGGCGGGGGGGTACATTGCCGGGCGCATGCGTCGCCGGGTCGAGACGGCCACCGCCGACGAAGTTACTGCGCGCGATGGCATTAATGGGTTAGTCGTATGGGGACTTGGCACACTCCTTTCCGCACTACTGTTGTCGAGTGCTGTCAGCTTCGTTGCTAGCACAGCAGGTAATGTTGCTGCTGGTGCCGGTCAGGCCGCTGGTACAGTCTTAAGTGGCGCCGCATCTGGTGCCGCAAACGCAGCCGGAGCCGTAATACCCGATGCAGCAAAGAACGATCCCACAGAATATCTGTCCAACCAGTTGCTTCGTCCTAGGCAAGTAGATCCAATTGCAGCAGACCCTACTGAATTGGCTCAACAAACTGCCAGTATCGTCGCAAACGTCTATAACACTGGTGAAGTAAGCGACGAAGACCGCGCCTATCTAACCAGTGCCGTCGCCGCGCGCACCGACATGACCCAGACGCAGGCACAGGCTCGCGTTGACCAGATCGTCACTGAAGCGCAGGAAGCGCGCCAGCAGGCTGGCGAAGCAATTGAGACAGCTAAGGCAGAGGCCCAACAACTGGCCGATGACGCAGAAGTAACAGCGCTTGAAGCAGCACGTATGGCACGCAATGCAGGCATCATGACGGCCTTTGCACTGGCCGCCGCGGCCTTGATTGCTGCGGTTGCAGCGTTCGCCGGTGCCGTTCATGGTGGACGTAACCGTGATGCAGGCACCATCTTTTATGGTTTGCGCTATTACGGTTGATAGTAGGCCAAAGACATGGAAAAGCCCCGGCCGCACGCGCAGCCGGGGCTTTTATATTGCTTGGGATGGTTGATCTGTATTCGATGTATCATCTCGGTTTATCCGATAGATCACGCTCTCCAGCAACTAACGCAGCCTCCATTCGCCGAGGATGAGGCCATGAACATCGCCCCCCCCCCGTCTGATCCAGAGGATTGTCGGCGGTATCGGATTTCTTGGAGCGGGCGCAATCATGTCACTCAGCGATCACGGACGGCTGACAGGTGTTCGAAGCGGCGCGGCAATCTGGGCTGTAGGGTCGATAGGCATCGCTTGCGGGCTAGGTTTTCTGAAAGAGGCTGCGTTCATTTCGGTTCTGATCTTCGTGGTTTTCAATATTTTTGATTGGCTCCACATTCGTGGAACTAAATAAGGAGGTCCTTCATGTCTAGGAAATCAAGTTGCCTTGTTAGTAAACTGTCGCACTACATATCGCTGTCCGACACGGATCAGGACAGGTTGGCCGGTCTGGAGAAAGCTGAGCGGAAATTTGATGCCGGTCAGGAAGTGTATCAGGGCGGCGACGCGAACAAGAATCTTTATGTTATCAAACACGGGTGGGCCTTCAGCTATACCGATCTTCCTGATGGTCGCCGTCAGATTGTTAAGATTCATCATCCGGGCGATATCATCGGTTTTCCTGATGTCGCCCTCAAGCACTCCACGACAACGCTCCGCACGGTGGAAGAGGTATGCCTCTGTCCGTTCCCAAAATCGTCGCTCGACGAAATTCTCAGGAAATCGCCAAAGCTGTCGGCGCTCTTGCTTTCAATTGCTCTGCGGGACCAGGTTGTTCTTATCGATGTTCTGCGGGCAATGGGACGGATGAGCGCGCAAGAGCGGGTCAGCTATATGCTGCTAGACCTGATCTCGCGGCTGCGGATCACCAATCACAGCATGACCGACACGATCCGCCTGCCGATGACCCAGAGCCAGATCGCCGACTACCTTGGACTTACCAATGTCTACATCAGCAAGACGTTCATCCGTATGGAGCAGGACGGTTTTATCCGTCGCGATCAGGATTACCTTCAGGTCCTGAGAGAGGACGAAATGGTCGAGCTCACCGATTTTCATGATCGGTATGCTGAAATGGATACCTCATGGTTTCCCCAAGACTAAACGCGTCAGACAAATTCAATCTAGTTTAATGCCGGGCACGGCTGCCTAGCGCATTCTCGGAGTATCGGCGCATGTGTTCAACCGTCATGCGTTCGGGAACCAAATTGCAGTAAAACCGTTACTCTGTCAGTAGCGTAAAAATCTGTGAAGCTACTGTTTATAATAAGTAATACCGAATTTAACGCCTAGGGGGTGAACGATGAAACTTCGGCCTTTTGCAGCCTGCGGAGTGCTGATTCTGTCTGTTATCGTTCCAGCGGTCGGTCTGGTTGTCTGTATCGCGATCATTGCAATTCAAATTGCCCTGATGGGTCTTCGACCGATCATCGCCTGTCTGCCCCCGCGGTTGCTAGTAGGTCAGCAGAATGTCGCCGCCCCATGGTTTTCGATCCATGTCGCCACCCATTCGGAACCGCCCGACCTAGTGATCCGCACGCTGCGTGGGCTGCTGGATCAGGATTGGCGCGCCGACGGCTACGAGATCATCGTGATGGATAACAATACAACTGATCCAACGCTGTGGAAGCCGGTTGAGAAGTTTTGCCTCGCTCATCCCGAAAACCTCAGGTTCCTTCATCAGACCGGCATTCAAGGGGCCAAGGCAGGTGCTCTCAATATCGCCTTGGCGCTCACCAACCCTCAGGCAACCCACGTTGTCACTGTTGATGCCGACTATGTCGTCCATCGCAATTTTCTAAGCCTCGCGGCCGAAGCTTTGAACAGAACCGGGGCGGATTATGTGCAGTTTCCGCAATCCTATGTGGGCACCGCCACGACGGCCCCGGGTATCGATGCCGAACTAGAGGAATATTTTCGCACCAATGCGGCCGTGGCCGATGAGGCCGAGGCGGTGCTGCTGACTGGCACACTCTGTGTGATCTCTAAGGTGGCGCTGATCAGTGCAGGCGGGTGGTCCGGCGCGACCACGACCGAGGATGCGGAACTGGGCGTGCGGCTTTGCAATGCCGGTTATGCGGGACGCTTTATCAATCAGGTCGTGGGTCAGGGCCTGCTGCCATTTTCGCTGATCGACCTCGAAAAGCAGCGATATCGCTGGTGCAGCGGTAACGCTCGGACACTTTTGAAACATTCTAAAACGATCCTCATGCCTGCAGGCGCGTTCAACCTCCACAAGCGGTTGGTCGTCGTGTCGCAATTGACGGCCTGGTTCAACCTGACCCTCGTGCCCTGCGTTCTGCTGATGGTTTGGCTGCTCATTGGCCGTGGTCATTCTCTCGCTGCCCTGCTGGCTGCCGGTATCATCGTGCTTAGCCTCAGTGACATTGCGATCCGTGTTATTTCGCGCGGTTTGCGCGACAAACTGGCCATTTCTGTCGTCTTGCACGCCCTTGCCTGTCGCATTGCGCTGGCACCGCAATCGGCCAAGGCTACCTTCGATGCTCTGGCGGGCAGTCACCTGAAGTTCATCGTAACCGACAAGTTCGGTAGCCAACGCCGGTCTATCGGTCATCTAAAACTATGTCATCTGCTGCTCTTCGCGACAGCGCTTGCCCTGTTGATCGGCATGCCGGACGTCAACAGCATCGTCTTTGCCGCGCTGTTGATCCTGATGTTGCCGCTTCCCGCCGCATTGATGACCGATAGAAGTCTGCGGGCCTATCGCGAGACGATTGCCCCATCCGTGCCGGAGGTTGTTGCATGATGTCCGATCCACTTGCCCCTTTGGTCGACATCATCATTCCGACCTATAACCGTGCGCATCTGATTGCGGGTGCCGTTCGCGCCGCGCTCGATCAAAGCTGGTGGAATATCCGGGTTACGGTGATTGACGACGCCAGCACCGACACCACCGAGCACGCGGTTCGCCCGTTCTTTCAAGACCCTAAATTCAACTATATACGGCTGTCTAACAACCTTGGCACAGCCAGCGCCAAAAATGCCGGCCTTTTGCTGACAAATGGCGATGCCGTCACCTTTCACGATTCAGACGATATACCGCACCGCGACAAGGCCCTGCATCAGGTGCGCGTTCTGACCGCACAAAACATCGGTGCCGACGAATGTCTGAACTGGAAACTTTCGGGCAAGAGAGCGGGTCAAAGGCTGGATGTTAGTGCCGCCCTTATTCACCATGAACTGATCCTGCCAGACGGGCGGCGCGTTGCGATCCGGCGTGATATTTCCCTAATGGATGACGTGTTTCCAAACCTTCAGATGGGCGCGAGTGTGCCGGGTGAGTGGACGCACATTAATTCAGGCCTGTTCCGGACGGATATTTTCCGACGCCTCGGCGGATTTCAAGATTGCATCGAAGAGGATCGTGAATTCCGCAACCGGCTGATCCTGAACGGTGAAATCATCTGGATCGTCCCCGAACTGTTGCTAACCAAGATCGAAACCTCAGACAGCCTGACGCAATCGGCAATCTCGGATTACAACAGCGCGCGGCGCAAAGCGGATCGTCAGTTGGTCTGGGAAAAGGTCGAAGAATGGCGGCGGAGCGGAACGGTGAAACCGGTGCCGGTGGATATCCAAAATCTTGGTGTGCGCTTTGTCAGCCGTCCCGACCTGCTGGGACGGCGTGACATTCCGGTCTCGTCCCATATGTCCTCACTGGTCGAAAACATTCTTTCGTCAATGTCGTCTGCACAGGTGGCCGCACAATGAAACCGCTGCGACACAAAATCAGACCTTCGCGTATCGCCATTGTCGATCCTTGCAGCGTCGCGGGCTACGATCTTCCTGATCTTGAAACCGGTGGTCTTGGCGGCACCGAAGCGACCGTTTTGCGTGTAGCGACCGCGCTTGAACCGCAATTTGACGTCACTCTTTATCAACATGGGCGCACTAATCGACACATGTCCAAGGCTGGATTGTTACGCTCACTAGAGGCGCTGTGCCCCGCGTCCGGTCATGATGCCATCGTGGTCATAAACCGTTGGAAGGTGGCGTTGAAATTGCGCAAGCAGCACGCAGACATTCCGATCTTTCTCTGGCTGCACGTCTATCCCGGTCGTCACAATCGCAAGATGGGCGCAGCGCTGAAGTCGGCCGACATCACCGTTATCTGTGTTTCCAACACTCATGCCAAGAAACTGGGCGACTTTCTGGGTGTGAAGGATGCGCCGGAGATCCGGGTGATCTACAATCCGCTTGGCGACAACCTGCATCCCGATGATACCCTCCGTAATCCAAACAGGTTGTTTTTCGCCAGCTCGCCGCACAAGGGGTTGGCCGAAGTGTTCGACCGGTTTGCGGTTCTTCGCCAAAGCCTCCCCGAATTGACCCTCGCGATCGCTGATCCCGGTTATCTCAAATGGGACACCGGCCCGGTGCCTGATGGCGTGGTTTTTCTGGGATCGCTGTCGCATGCCGCGCTCATCCGGCATATGCGCCGCGCGCTGTGCCTGTTCTATCCCCAGACAAGTTTCGCCGAGACCTTTGGCCTTGTACTGGCCGAGGCCAACGCGGTCGGCACACCCGTTCTGGTGCATGCAGGACTGGGCGCAAATTCGGAAATCGTTGCGGACGCGGGTCAGCAGGTGGATGGACGCGACCCTGCACAGATCCTTAAACGTATCCAGACGTGGCGTCGCGCGCTGCCGCAGGTCACAGCCAATCCTGACTTCCGGCTGAGTAAAGTCGCGCAGCAATGGGCGCAGCTTCTCCAGCGCGCCACCACAACCCAGCCACAAATAAGCATGGTTTAGAAAATGACCGCATCCAAACTCTTTGCTGCCGCGCCCCCGCCGCCAGATACCGACCAGCCGGTGGCATTCGGGGTATCGAAAGAATTGCGGGGGGTTGCCGCGCAAGAGGAACGCGGCGAGCGCCCTATCGCCCGCTCGATTGATCTTTTGCTGTCTCTTATACACATCTGACGCTGCCGACGAG
>OJBT01000309.1_pt1 | contig 11673 bp, 8 predicted proteins | sample 1591101 | NCBI WGS metagenome assembly OJBT01 (sample SAMN05416773, study PRJEB24817) | seawater metagenome | isolation source: Sea water | place: Canada:Atlantic | collected 2013-11
ACACTAGATCGCTCGTCGGCAGCGTCAGATGTGTATAAGAGACAGCAATGGCACCGAGCGTATCGCCCGCCTTCGTGGTGACCATCAACAGTGAGGGGGGTGCCTCGGTGGCGAGCAGGTAGGGAACTGTGACAACTTCCTCCGGGCCTTCGAACCGCCGGAACGTGTAAGTCAGTGCGGGTTTACCTGTTTCCGGGGTAACCTTGCGACGAGGGATAAACGTTACCGTCCCGGTGGGCAGGTAGCCCGCCCAGAGTTGGCCCATGGAGCCTGCTCCGAGAATGGCGATGCGGCCATTCCCGGACAGCCCCTGGTTATTCCCTGGCGTGGCCATGGGTTACATGGCCTCGATGGCGGCCCGTTGCTCGCTGAGCCGGCTCATGCTGCCCTGGGCATCGCTGAGCTTTTCCTTCTCTTTTTCTACCACCTCTGCGGGCGCCTTGGCAGTGAATTTCTCGTTGCCAAGTTTTCCTTCCAGTCGGCCAACTTCTTTTTGCAGTCGCTCCAGTTCCTTGTCCAGTCGCTTGAGTTCGGCATCCTTGTCAATCAGACCGGCCATGGGCACCAGCACTTCCATCTCGCCAACCAACTGGGTGGCTGACATGGGGGCTTCGCCTTCGGTAAACCATTCCAGGCTGTCCAGGCGCGCCAGTGATGACAGGAACTGTCGGTTCTCGTCCAAGCGGCGTTTGTCGTCTGGGTTTTTACCACGCAGAAGCACCGGGATGGCTTTTGCCGGGGAGATGTTCATCTCGCCGCGGATATTCCGAACAGCGACAATCACGCCTTTCAGCCATTCAATATCGGCGGCTACCGCAGAGTCCTGCTTGTTGGCATCTGGCTGGGGGAAGGGTTGCAGCATAATGCTGTCACCACTCTTACCGGCCAGGGGTGCGATGCGCTGCCAGATTTCTTCGGTGATGAACGGCATCATCGGGTGCGCCAGGCGAAGGACCGCTTCCAGCACCCGTACCAGGGTGCGGCGGGTGCCACGTTTGGCTTCGGCACTGGCGTTGTCGTCGTTCAACGCCGGCTTGGAGAGTTCCAGGTACCAGTCGCAGTATTCGTTCCAGATGAACTCATACAGGGCGTACGCGGCCAGGTCGAACCGGTACTGGTCAAGATGGCGGATCACGTCCTGCTCGCAGGTTTGCAGCTCGCTGATGATCCAGCGGTCTGCCAGCGACAATTCCACGGCCTCACCGTTGACGCCGCAATCCTCGCCCTCGGTGTTCATCAGCACGTAACGGGCAGCGTTCCACAGCTTGTTGCAGAAGTTACGATAGCCTTCAAGGCGCTTCATGTCCCAGTTGATGTCGCGGCCGGTGGTCGCCATGGCGGAGAGAGTGAAACGCAGGGCATCCGTACCATGAGCGGTAATGCCTTCCGGGAACTCCTTCCGGGTGCGCTTCCCGATCTTCTCGGCCAGTTTGGGCTGCATCAGGTTGCCAGTGCGTTTCTCCAGCAGGTCATCGAGCTCGATGCCGTCGATCATGTCCAGTGGGTCAATCACGTTGCCCTTGGACTTGGACATCTTGTCGCCGTGCTCGTCGCGGATCAGGCCGGTCACATACACGGTCTTGAACGGTACCTGTGGGGTGCCGTCCTCGTTTTTCATGAAGTGCATCGTCATCATGATCATCCGGGCCACCCAGAAGAAAATGATGTCAAAACCGGTCACGAGAACGTTGGTGGGGTGGAAGGTTTTCAGCCGCTCGGTGATTTCCGGCCAGCCCAAGGTGCCGAAGGTCCACAGGGCGGAGCTGAACCAGGTGTCGAGCACGTCGTCGTCCTGGTTCAGCTGCAGGTCGGCGGCAAGGTTGTGTTTCTGGCGCACTTCCTCTTCACTACGGCCGACATAGATATTGCCCTCGGCGTCGTACCAGGCAGGAATACGGTGGCCCCACCAAAGCTGGCGGGAGATGCACCAGTCCTGGATGTCACGCATCCAGGCGAAGTACATGTTTTCGTACTGCTTGGGCACGAACTGGATACGACCGTCTTCGACCGCTTCGATCGCCGGCTTTGCCAGGGTTTTGGCGTCGGCGAACCATTGGTCGGTCAGCATGGGTTCGATGATCAGGCCGGAGCGGTCGCCCCGGGGAACGCTCAGCACGTGGTCTTCGACTTCCTGTACCAGGCCTTCGGCGTCCATATCCGCCACGATCTGCTTGCGGGCCTGTTCGCGGGTAAGGCCGGCGTACGCAGCCGGCAGGCTGCCGTCCACATCGGTGTTTTCAGTGCCATCGGCGTTGACCACTTCGGCTACATCGCGGATGCAGGCGTCCTGGGTCATGACGTTGATCATTACCAGGTTGTTGCGCTTGCCCACGGCGTAGTCGTTAAAGTCGTGGGCGGGGGTGATCTTGACGCAGCCACTGCCTTTTTCAGGGTCGGCGTGGGTGTCGGCGAGAATGGGAATGCGTCGGCCTACCAGCGGGAGGTCAACGAATTTGCCAATCAGGTGCTGGTAGCGCTCATCGTCCGGGTGCACGGCCACAGCAGTATCGCCAAGCATGGTTTCCGGGCGAGTAGTCGCCACCACTAGATAGTTCTTGCCATCCTGCGTCTTTTCGCCGTCGGCCAGCGGGTAGCGAAGGTGCCAGAAAAAGCCTTTCTCTTCCTTGTTCTCGACCTCAAGGTCGGAAATGGCGGTATGCAGCTTCGGGTCCCAGTTGACCAGGCGCTTGCCACGGTAGACCAGGCCTTCGTCGTACAGACGGATGAACACTTCCTGCACGGCTTTGTAGAAACCGTCGTCCATGGTGAAACGCTCATGGTCCCAGTCCACCGAGTTACCCAGACGGCGGATTTGGCCGGTGATGGTGCCACCGGAATGTGCCTTCCAGTCCCAGATGCGCTTGATGAATTCTTCCCGGCCAAGGTCATGACGGGTTTTGTCTTCTTCCGCCGCGAGCTTGCGTTCAACCACCATCTGGGTGGCGATACCGGCGTGGTCGGTGCCTACCTGCCAAAGGGCGTTGCGGCCCTGCATGCGTTTGAAGCGGGTGAGCGTGTCCATAATGGTGTGCTGGAACGCATGGCCCATGTGGAGGCTGCCGGTGACGTTGGGCGGTGGGATAGCGATGCTGAAGGATTCGCCTTCGCCCCCCTCCGCCTTTTCTGAACGGGGGCGGAAGTACCCTTTGGACTCCCAGTTTTCGTACCACTGGCGCTCGATGTTTTCTGGCTGGTAGGTTTTTTCCATGGGTTTCTGCTGGTGACCGTTTGGTTGATTCACAAGGGAAATTCAAGGCGTCTGATTATACATGCTCACTTGGGTTGCGGCGAACCTTGGGGTGCAGGGGCATGGGGATAGTTTGAATTTCGGAAAGAAAAAGAACTCGCTGCGCTCAGACACCTTTTTGCTGTCCGAAATTCAAACTACCCCCATACCCTTATGGAGTCCGAGTTGTCTCGGCTGTGTTCAATGGTTTTGTCTGGGTATGATTGTGAGCCTGTTTTACGTCTCACCGCTTCCTTTGGTCATGCACTCGAGGCTCAATTCCCAATGCCCGTAACTGCTTGAAATGCGATCGTGCCTGACTCAACACCGTTTCGTCGTTATGGGCAACCAGCGCCAATCGTTTAAACCGGTCTGCGTCCGCAGGCAGGGTGGATGAGAGGATGATCACCGTGTCCCAGTCTTCCGCTACCGGTTGGCAAAGCAATATCCCAACGGGATCAGTGCAGGTCGTGGCGGAGTCCGGCACGATGCTGTGGGGTATAAAAGCCTCGGGGCTGAAGTTCCAGAGCAGGTCGTCCAGTTCCTGAGCCTGTTGCATGGTGTCACAGACGACGCCCACGCGGTCTCCCTGCTGGCGCGCCTTGTCCACCAGTTTGGCGGTATGGAGATTGCGAGCCGCAGGGGTATTCTGGGCGAGGATGTGGAACCAGTAGGACTGGTTCCGTTCATCCTGTGAGCCCGGATTACTTTCCGGCATGGGACATCAGGTAGTCGACCAGCATGGGTACCGGGCGGCCAGTCGAGCCTTTGGCTTTGCCGGAGAGCCAGGCAGTACCTGCAATGTCCAGGTGGGCCCAGGGGTAGTCCTTGGTGAACCGGGACAGGAAGCAGGCAGCGGTGATGGTGCCGGCCGGGCGACCACCAATGTTCTGCATGTCAGCAAAGTTGCTGTCGAGCTGGCTCTGGTATTCGTCCCACAGAGGCAGGCGCCAGGCGCGGTCGCCAGCGCGTTCACCAGCGGCCAGCAGTTCGTTGGCCAGGGTGTCGTTGTTGCTCAGCAGGCCGGTGGCATGGCTGCCCAGGGCGATGATGCAGGCGCCAGTCAGTGTGGCCATGTCGACGACCACTTCCGGGTCGAATTTCTTGACGTAGGTGAGGGCGTCGCACAGTACGAGGCGGCCTTCTGCGTCGGTGTTCAGGATTTCGATGGTCTGGCCAGACATGGAAGTAACAATGTCACCCGGGCGTGTCGCAGTGCCGCTGGGCATGTTCTCGGCGGCGGCGATTACGGCAACCACGTTGATTTTCGGTTTGGTCTCGGCAATGGTTTTCATGGCGCCGAACACGGCGGCGGCGCCACCCATGTCGTACTTCATTTCATCCATGCCTTCGCCGGGCTTGAGGCTGATGCCGCCGGTGTCAAAGGTAATGCCTTTGCCCACGAGGACGTAAGGCTTGTCTTTCGCCTTGCCGCCACGGTATTCCATTACGATCAGTTTGGCGGGTTGGGCGCTGCCGGCAGACACGGACAGTAAGCTGTGCATGCCCAGCTTTTGCATCTGCTTTTCGTCCAGCACGTCGGTCTTGATGACGTCGTTGTCTTTGGCCAGTTTCTCAGCCTGCTCAGCCAGCCAGGTGGGATGGCAGATATTCGGCGGTGTGTTGCCCAAATCCCGGGTGAAATTCATACCACGGCCGGTAGCCAGACCAAGATTGAAGGCGTCCTTCAGGGCCTTTCCGGCGGAGGAGGCAGCAACGGTCACCTTCGTCAGTTTGCGTTGTGATGGTTTCTCGCTCTTGAATTCGCTGAACCGGTAGAACTGCTCTTCCAGGGTGCGGCCGATCAGGTTCAGGCGTGCCGTTTCCGAACTGGTGGCGTCGTCACCGGTGACAAGGGTGTCGCTCAGGCCGACCAGTACGTGTTTGGATGGGCCATCCTTGATCTGGCTGGCCATGGCGATCAGCGACTTGCGGTAGTTGGCGGGGGAGCGATCCTTGTCGGCGCCGGTGCCAACGACCAGCAGGCGAGCCCAGGGCCGGCCTTCGAGTGGAACGAGCAGGGTGGTTGCATTTTTACCGGTAGCATCCCCGTTCTTCTGCAGGGTCTTGATCAGTCCGCCCAGGGCTTCGTTTGCTTGGGTCGTGGAGGCAGGCCAGTCACCTTTTTCCGGCAGGGCAACAACCAGGCAATCCGCTTTGGTATCCGAAATGGGCTTACTGCTCAGAGTAAAATTCATAGCAACTCCCGTTGGTTATTCTGATGGAGGACAGGCCCGGCCTCGGGCTTGAATGTCCGAATGCCTATAGCATTGGGGTTTGGGGGTAAATTATCAAGCGCTGACAGGTTGTTAACGCCTGTGCTCTGTCATTCGGCACCAAGGTTACTTAGAATACGGCGAATCCCGATTTCCATCGACTCCGGTCGCATCCGGCTCTGAGAGACCGATTTGAGCATCGTTTTCCGATACCTAACCCGCCAGGTGATCATCAGCATGCTTGCTGTATCCGGCATTCTGTTGCTGGTGTTCATGAGCGGCCGGTTTATCAAGTATCTGGCGGAAGCCGCTGCCGGTGAGCTGGCGGGCGATGTGTTGTTCCAGATTATGGCTTACCGTTTTCCCGGTTTCCTGGAGCTGATCCTGCCCCTGGGCTTTTTCATTGGCATCCTGCTGGCGTACGGGCGCATGTACCTGGAAAGTGAAATGACGGTACTGTTTGCCTGTGGTGTGAGCGACAAGCAGCTGTTGATGAAAACACTTCTTGGCAGTATTCCGGTGATGTTGGTGGTGGGGGCCATGAGCCTCTATGTGTCTCCCTGGGGCATGAAGAAAGTCGAGGGGATCTTCAACGAGCAACGCCAGGCGACGGAATTTGAGATGTTGGCGCCGGGACGCTTCCAGTCGTTGTCGTCTGGCGAACGTGTGACTTACACGGAAGCGCTGAGTGAAGACAAGCGTCGGCTTGAGGGTGTGTTCATTGCCGAGCACAGTGAAGACGGCAAGGGGCTTACCATCATTACCGCCCGGGAAGGGTCCCAGTTTATTGACGAGCAAACCGGCAGCCGCTTCCTGGTGCTCGAAGATGGTGCCCGTTTTGAAGGCTTGCCGGGGCAACTGGCGTACGACGTCACCGGGTTCGAAGCCTACGGGCTCAAGATCCGCAGTGGCAGTGCGGGTGAGAAAGAGCTGGAGGAAGGGCTTGCGACCTCCGCCTTGATGGCGTCGGATGATCCGGAGCACCGAGCCATGCTGCACTGGCGGTTCACACTGCCGCTCATCGTGCCGATTGTCACCCTTCTGGCTGTGCGCCTTAGCCGGGTGAATCCCCGGCAGGGGCGATTCTTCCACTTGTTGCCGGCCATGCTGGTCTATATCACTTACCTTGGTTTGCTCATCGTGGCCCGTGATGCCCTTGAAGGCGGCAAGGTGCCCGAATGGATCGGGTTGCTATGGGTGCACGCCCTGTTTCTGGCCCTCGGGTTATGGCTGCAGTTCGGGCCTGCCTGGCTCTACCGCCGGCGCCTGCTGAAGGAGGCTCGGCAACATGCGTAAGATCGATCGCTATGTGATGAGCACGGTGGGTGGTGCCATGTTCCTGGTGATGCTTGTGGTGCTGTCCCTGGACCTGATCTTCGCATTTATCGCCGAGTTGGACGACGCGGAAAACGATTACCAGACGCTCCAGGCGTTGCTCTATGTGCTGATGACATTGCCGCGGCGCATCTATGACTACCTCCCGCTTGGCGCCTTTATGGGGTGCCTGGTCGGCCTCGGCACCATGGCGAGTTCGTCGGAGCTCACGGTTATCCGGGCCGCGGGCGTTTCTCTCAAACGGATTGTCTGGTCTGCCATGAAGCCGACCCTGGTGGTAGTGGTTCTTGGTGTGCTGATTGGCGAGTACATCGCGCCACCGGCTGAGCGGATGGCACAAAGCCAGAAGACCGTGGCCCAGGGCGCGGGTGAAAATATTGCTTCTGCCTCGGGCATCTGGCACCGGGAGGGTGATGTGTTCATGCATCTGAATGCGGTTCAGCCCAACGGCGTCTTGCACGGGGTGTCGCTGTTCAGATTTGATGAGGAACGTTGGCTGGTGTCCGCCAGTTTCGCTGAAAGAGGGATCTATCAGGGCGATCACTGGCTGTTGGAAAACGTGGCCACTACCAGGCTAAGCGGTGAAAAAACCACCCAGGAAACCCATCGGGCCCTGCGATGGGAAACCGGTCTGTCGCCCAGCGTTCTCAGTGTGCTGATTGTAAAGCCGGAGGACCTTGCGATCTCCGGTCTCTATACCTACGCGAGCTATCTGGGAGAGCAGGGTCTGAATGCCGCCAACTACTGGTTGGCGTTCTGGAAAAAAGTGCTTATGCCACTGGGCACCGCAGTCATGGTGCTGGTCGCGATCTCTTTCGTTTTCGGCCCGCTCCGGTCCGTTACCATGGGGTTCCGGGTTTTTACGGGCCTGATTGTCGGGCTGTTGTTCAAGTACATGCAGGATCTGCTGGGCCCCATGAGCCTGGTGTTTGGTTTCAACCCGGTGCTGGCAATCGTCCTGCCAATCGCGATTAATGCGGTGGTTGGTGCGGTACTGATGAAAAGGGCCGGATAGCTACTTCTTTTTAGTCTCTTTGGGGACAGTGGCAACGATACTGCCAGAAGCGCGGTCAGTCAGCGACAACCCATTGATCGGGTAGAACAGCGCCAGGATCGCCGGGATAGTCACGAAGAGAGTCGCTGCGTTCAGGTAATAGGCACCCAGCAGCGCGACGAACAGGATAGCCGCCGCGGCCACGTATCGCTTCAGGGCTTGTGTCCAGGACACGGACGTGCCGTCCAGGTTTTCAATGCGAATACGCCACACCTGCATGCCGAGTGTCTGGCCGTTTTTGGTCCAGAAGTATCCAAAGAACAGATACAGCGCCAGGAACAGCACAAATGTGAGCAGTGGGTCTGCCTTCAGAGTCCCCGCTTCCGCCATGGCTTCATATTGGTCCCACCCGGTGACCCAACCCGCTACAAGGGTGTACATCCAGGTAGTTACCAGTAGCACCGCTATGCTGATCAACGAATCGTAAATCACCGCCATCAGTCGCTTGATGAATGCAGCGGGAGGAAGGAGTTCCTCAGCGGTATGAAAGCGGCGGGGCATGGCTTCTCCTGTGATGTTTCACGTTTTTCCTGTTCTCGGCGTGTGCTAGAGTAGCGGATTTGCAAGCGCATGTAAGTATGTGTCTTTAAACGCGGACCCGCACGGGTTTATAGAAGGGTATCAAAGGGCTATGAAAACCGCAGAGTTGCGACAGGCGTTTCTCGATTACTTCAAACAGCAGGGCCACACTATTGTGCCGAGCAGTTCACTGGTGCCGGCGGACGACCCGACCCTGTTGTTTACCAACGCGGGAATGAACCAGTTCAAAGACGTGTTCCTGGGTCGCGAAGCCCGCGATTACAGCCGGGCGACAACCACGCAGAAGTGCGTGCGTGCAGGTGGTAAACACAATGACCTTGAGAACGTAGGCTATACAGCGCGCCACCATACCTTTTTCGAAATGTTGGGTAACTTTAGCTTTGGCGACTACTTCAAGCGTGAAGCCATCAATTTTGCCTGGACCTTCCTGACCGGCGACGACTGGCTGAAGCTGCCAAAGGAAAAACTGTGGGTCACCGTTTACGCGTCCGACGACGAAGCCTTTGATATCTGGAATCAGGAAGTTGGTGTTCCGGCAGATCGAATCGTGCGGATTGGCGACAACAAGGGCGCCCCATACGCATCTGACAACTTCTGGCAAATGGGCGATACCGGTCCCTGTGGTCCCTGTACCGAAATCTTTTACGACCACGGTCCTGATGTGGATGGTGGTCCTCCCGGTAGCCCGGAAGAAGACGGTGACCGCTACATCGAAATCTGGAACGTGGTGTTCATGCAGTACAACCGCCAGGCGGACGGTGAGATGCTGCCCCTGCCCAAGCCCTCGGTGGATACCGGTATGGGTCTGGAACGCATCACCGCGGTGCTGCAGGGCGTTCACAGCAACTACGAAATTGACCTGATGCAGGACCTGCTCAATGCAGCCTCCGACATCCTTGGCGGCGTTGAAACCACAGAAGCGTCGCTACGCGTGGTGGCGGATCACATCCGCTCCTGTGCCTTCCTGATCTCCGACGGTGTCATGCCGTCCAACGAAGGGCGTGGTTTCGTACTGCGCCGTATCATTCGCCGGGCTGCGCGCCATGGCAACAAACTGGGTGCCACGCAGCCTTTCTTCCACAAGCTGACTGGCGCTTTGGTTGAGCTGATGGGCGGTGCCTTCCCGCAACTGGTCAGCAGCCGCAAGCAGATTGAAAAGGTGCTGCTGCAGGAAGAGGAGCAGTTTGCCAAGACTCTGGACAAAGGCCTGCGCCTGCTTGAACAGGACATTGCGGCGCTCAAGAGTTCCGAAATTCCGGGCGAAACCATCTTTACCCTGTACGACACCTACGGTTTCCCGGTTGACCTGACCAACGACATTGCCCGTGAGCGTGGCCTGACCCTGGACTACGATGGCTACGAGAAAGCCATGGAGCGCCAGCGCGAGCGTGCCCGCGCGGCGAGCAAATTCGGCATGGATTACAATGCAGCCGGTTTGAACATTGAAGGGTCTACCGAGTTTACCGGTTACGAACATATCGACGGCCACGAAACCATTCGCACCGTGATAGTGGGTGGTGAAGAGAAAACGGCCCAAGCCGGCGATGAAGCGGTTCTGGTGCTGGAACGCACGCCGTTTTACGCGGAGTCAGGCGGTCAGGTGGGCGATACCGGCCTGCTGACCTGGAGCGGTGGCCGCTTCAAGGTGATCGACACCCAGAAAGAGGGCAGCAATCACCTGCATATCGGTACCGTGATTGAAGGCGAGTTGTTCCCGGGTCTGGAAGTGGATGCCCGCATCGACCACGCTCGTCGTGAGCGGACCAAGAAGAACCACTCCGCAACCCACCTGATGCATGCCGCGCTCCGTAATGTGCTGGGCGAGCACGTTACACAGAAAGGCTCACTGGTGGATCCTGACAAACTGCGGTTCGACTTCTCCCACTTTGAGGCGGTAACACCGGAACAGTTGCGGGAAATCGAGCGTCAGGTTAATGAGCAAATATTGGGTAACACCCCGGTTGAGACCGAAATCACCGATATGGAACAGGCCCAGGCCAAAGGTGCCATGGCGCTGTTCGGTGAAAAGTATGGCGATACCGTCCGAGTCCTGAGCATGGGCTCTGACGCATACTCCGTGGAACTGTGCGGTGGCACCCATGTGGCGCGTACCGGCGACATCGGGCTGTTCCGTATCACATCGGAGAGCGGTATTTCATCGGGCGTTCGCCGTATCGAAGCCGTCACTGGGTTTGGCGCTCTGGAATGGGTTGAGGAAACCGAGCAAACCCTGCGGGAAGCTGCAAAGCTGGTCAAAGGCTCGCGTGAGTCCCTGGTCGAGAAAGTTCAGCAGACGCTGGATCGCAATCGACAGCTGGAGAAGGACATCAATGCTCTCCAGGCGAAGCTGGCAAGCTCTGCTGGTAGCGATCTGGCCAGTTCTGCCGTGGATGTGGCTGGCCTTAAAGTGGTGGCCTCTGAAATGGAAGGCGCGGATCGCAAAGCGCTGATGGAAACCGCCGACCAACTCAAGAACAAGCTGGGCGAGGGTGTTGTGGTGCTGGCCAGTGTTGAAGACGGCAAAGTGACACTGGTGGCCGGTGTCACCAAATCGGCGACTGGCAGGATCAAGGCCGGAGATTTGATGAAGTATCTGGCGGCTCAGGTTGACGGTAAAGGTGGCGGTCGTCCAGATATGGCCCAGGGTGGCGGAAACGACCCATCAAAACTGGCGGATGCCCTGGCAGGTGTTCCTGCCTGGGTTGAGAAAAATATTGCATAGATAACTGTATCCAAAATGGGCAGGTGTATATAATCTCGCCCATTTGGTCGTCTGAGGTGGGGCGCTGCCCCGCTGTCTGTCCACGTTTGGTATCGGGAAAGAAATGGCGCTCTTGGTTCAAAAATTCGGTGGCACTTCGGTGGGCACCACAGAACGGATTGAAGCGGTTGCAGAAAAGGTATGCCGCTTCCGCAAGGAAGGTCATGACGTGGTGGTTGTGGTATCTGCCATGAGTGGGGAAACCAACCGTCTTATTGGTCTGGCCAACGACATCATGGAAGAACCCACGCCCCGGGAAATGGACGTGCTGGTCTCGACCGGGGAGCAGGTGACCATTGCTCTGTTGTCCATGGCGTTGCAAAAGCGCGGCTGTGATGCGCGCTCTTATACCGGTGCCCAGGTTCGAATTCTGACCGACAGCAGCCATACCAAGGCGCGCATCAAGCAGATTGACGAGCAGCGCATGCGGGAAGACCTCAACGCCGGTCGTGTGGTTGTGGTTGCCGGTTTCCAGGGCATTGACGAGAACGGCAGCATCACCACCCTTGGTCTGTCTCTTATACACATCTGACGCTGCCGA
>OJBT01000312.1_pt1 | contig 11583 bp, 9 predicted proteins | sample 1591101 | NCBI WGS metagenome assembly OJBT01 (sample SAMN05416773, study PRJEB24817) | seawater metagenome | isolation source: Sea water | place: Canada:Atlantic | collected 2013-11
GGCGACAAAACCGATCCACTCGATCCATTAGCCAATCCGCTGGAAAACGATTTCGACGGTTTCCCGCCGCTTTATATCACCGCTGGAGGCGCCGAAACGCTGCTTAGCGATTCAGAGACCCTTCACGCCAAGGCCAAAGAGCGGGGTGTAAAAACTGTGCTTTCTGTGGTGCCTGGCATGCAGCACGTATTTCCCGCCCTCTCGGGCCGCGCACCGGAAGCAAACGAGGAACTGGATCGTATCGCCGACTGGTATCAGAACCTCTGATACTTCGTCACCCGCGCCGGCAATTGCCGGCGCGGGCATTCCTGAATTAAAAACAAACGAAGAAACGGGGCGCTTCTTGCTCCGGAGATCAATTGTGTTCGAAGAGGAAGCTCACATGAACGAGAAAACCACAAATACAAGAACCGAGACTCCTGATTTTGACGCCGTTGTAGTCGGCGCAGGATTCGGAGGGCTCTATGCCGTTCACAAACTGCGGGATGAACAAGGGCTGAGAGTTCAAGCCTATGACAACGCCAGCGACGTTGGTGGTACCTGGTACTGGAATCGCTACCCTGGCGCGTTATCAGATACCGAGAGCTTCTGCTATCGATTCTCCTTCGACAAGGAGGGATTGGAAAACGCCCGGTGGAAGAACCGCTATCTGACGCAGCCCGAAGTTCTGGACTATCTGAACGATGTGGCTGACCGTTACGACCTTCGGCGCAGCTACCAGTTCCACACCAAGGTAACCGCTGCCCATTTCGACGAATCTACCCAACTCTGGCGAGTCTGGACAGACAAAGATCAGATGGTTACCGCAAAATATCTGGTAACCGGCCTGGGCCTTCTGTCAGCAACCAATAAACCGCCTTTCGATGGAATGGACACGTTCAAAGGCGAGATCATCCACACCGGTGCATGGCCTGAAGGAATGGATCTCTCCGGACAGCGAGTTGGCGTTGTCGGCACAGGTTCTACCGGGGTCCAGGTTATCATTGCGATGGCCGAAACGGCAGAACACTTGACCGTATTTCAACGCTCTCCACAGTACGTGGTACCGATTGGAAACTGGCCCGAAAGTGAGGAGAAAATTCAGGAATACAAAGACAACTATGACGCTATCTGGGATCAGGTGAAATCGTCTGCTGTTGCCTTCGGCTTTGAAGAGAGCACAGTGCCTGCCACATCAGTCTCAGAAGAAGAACGTGAACGCGTCTTCGAGGAAATCTGGAACAAAGGCGGTGGCTTCCGGTTCATGTTCGAAACATTTTCGGATATCGCAACAGACCAGGAGGCTAACGACGCTGCAGCAAACTTTATCAAGCGTAAAATTGCTCAGATCGTTAAGGATCCCGAGACCGCCAAGAAACTGATGCCCAGCGATCTCTACGCCAAACGTCCTCTGTGTGGCAATCACTACTACGAGGTATATAACCGCGATAACGTATCCTTGGAAGATGTTAAAGCCGATCCGATTTCAAAGTTCACGGAAAACGGCATTCTTCTTGAAAGCGGCAAGGAGATTGAGCTGGATGCGATCATCTTTGCAACAGGCTTCGATGCCGTTGAAGGAAACTATACGCGGATCGACCTCCAGGGCCGCAATGACGTCACCATTCAGGATAAATGGAAAGACGGCCCCCTGGGCTATTTGGGGGTAATGGAAGCGGATTTCCCGAACTTCTTCATGATTCTGGGCCCGAACGGTCCCTTCACCAACCTTCCTCCAAGCATTGAGACCCAGGTTGAGTGGATTTCCGATGCGATTGCAGTGACCGAACGCAACGGCCATAAGACCATCGAACCGAAGCCCGAGGCACAGGAAGCCTGGGTAGAAACCTGCCAATCGATTGCCGATATGACGCTTTTTCCCAAAGCCCAGTCATGGATCTTCGGCGCAAATATACCGGGCAAGAAAAATACCGTCCGTTTCTACATGGCCGGGCTTGGCGCCTACCGGCAAGAGCTTCAGGCCGTCGTTGATGACAACTATTCGACGCTCGAATTCGACAACTGAGCAACGCATGTCCACTACGGAACGGGGCAGTTAAAAAATTGCCCCCTTCTGTCATCGGAGCAGACTCAAGGAAACAATGATGAAACGAGTAACTGGAAAGGTTGCATTGGTTACCGGTGGTGCCATGGGGATGGGGAAATCTCACTCGGAACTACTGGCTGCTGAGGGGGCAAAAGTATTCGTCTGTGACATTGATGTGGAAAACGGCAAACAGGTCGTGGAAGCAATTCGCAGCCAGGGAGGAGATGCTGAGTTTTTGCGACTGGACGTGTCCAATGAAGCTGACTGGAAGGCTGCGGTCACATCGATCAAAGAAAAGGCTGACAGGCTGGACATCTTGGTCAACAACGCAGGAACACTCATTCTCAAACCAGTCCATGAGACTAGTAACGAAGAATGGGATCGCACGTTCGATATAAACGTACGTGGAACTTTTCTCGGCATCCGGGAAGCCGTGCCTCTCATGCAGGAGAGTGGTGGCGGCTCAATTATAAATATTTCATCCATTTATGGCATCATCGGCGCGCCAAGCGCTGGCGCGTACATCGCATCAAAGGGTGCTGTACGTCTGATGACTAAGTCCTGCGCCGTGGACCTCGCAGACTTTAATGTCCGCGTGAATTCCGTGCACCCCGGGGTGATCGATACGCCCATGACTAAGGACTTGCTGCACACGGATGAAGAAACCCGTAAAACGCTTCTTGGCCCCACGCTCATGAACCGGCCCAGCACACCCGACGAGGTATCAAAAGCGGTGCTGTTTCTCGCATCCGACGAATCATCCTTCGTTCATGGTGCAGAAATCATTGTGGATGGAGGATATACCGCGAACTGATTGCACTTCCATCATGGCCTGCTTCAACCCGAAGCAGGCCCCCTTCGACCGTATCTCAATCTTCAAATAGGGGCCGATCATAGTAATGAGCACAAAAGTAAGTAGTGCAAGAATTGGTCGCAAGTTGCAGGAGAACTTCAAAGTATTAATAAACGAGATCAATAAGAAAGTTATAACTCTCGACGGGCTCGCCATAGCGCCGATGATGATACATATCAGCCTTGATATTCTGGCCCGATTTCTATTCAACACCCCCCGCCCGGAATAATCACCATAGTTGCTTACTTATACATCATCATCGCGATCTTCCTGCCACTGCCGTACGCCGAGCGGATCAACTCGTCGATTGCCGTGGAAATACTGACCACAAATTTCTCTCGCAAAACTCAAAACCGCCTGAACGAGTAGATCTACCTGTTGATCAGTACAACCGTATTTGTGATGACCCTCTAAGCCCTCAGAGTAGCCCTGAATAAATACCGGTCCAACACGTCAATTACTGCAGAGTAAAGTGTCCGGTAAAGAGGGCTACCCTTATTCCCAGGCCATTCTTAAATATATAATGATCAGCTGCCCGGAATATCAGAGTGAATTCGCGTCAAGCAACCAAGTCTATACCCCGATTGTATCTATACCCTCTTACGTAATGTTCTGTAATGCTATAGTAAATACGGTTGAAGAACTAAACGGCAAGCGCTTGCGAATATCTGGGGCTTCCTGGGCTCGCTGGGCGAAGAATTTCGGGAGATTATCGGTAGCAATCCCGATACATGAAGTTTATGAAGTACTCGAGCAAGGTTTTGTGGATTGCACCTTCCTCTCACCCGCAGAACTGGCCAACTTCAATCTCCATGATGTTGTCAAAAACATAACTACCGACGTTCCAGGCGGTCTATATGCCGCAGGTCGAGCAACAACTCTTAATCGTGACCCGTGGAATCGTTTCAACACCAGAGAAAATGAGGGTCCGCTGAAGGCCGGACGGATTATGGCTGCCTATGTTAGCTTCCTCTATCAGCAACAAGCTGATAGCGACATGATTAAAGCAGAAAAGAAAGGCATCAACATCCTGGATGGCAGAAGGCAATTTCCTCGAAAAATCAAGAGATTTTATCAAAGAAGATCTAAAATTTTCCCCGGAATTCTACGCAGACGAATATAACATTGATGGGGCGAGAACCAAGAAGCTTGCAGACAAGATGTCCGAACTGATAGAAAAATGGAACGGACTTGTCGGAATTATCGAGGCAGCAGATCAATTGGCTGAACTTTACTGGAATTAAATTTATTCGAAACCTGATCCTGCTCCTTATGGGACATAAAAAACGACACTGATCCATACAGAAAAAGGCCCCGACTGAGAGTCGGGGCAACCAAAGGCACAACAACGCTTAAGTCAATGTTCAGAAAGTGTATTTGGCCATCGCCTGAAGACGTGTCGCCTTCCCTTCACGCCCCCCAACCAATTCTCGAGTATGGTGGCTCACTTCAATCCCGTAATCGACACTCTCGATGGGCGACCACAGGTAGTTCAAATAAAGGCTCGTATTTTGTTCGCCCTCATTGCTAACGTCGACATTTCTTATGTCATCCAGATCAGCTTCCGACACACCATAGGCCAGGTTTGCTAAACCAGGACCAACAGCCACGGATATCCCAAGAGTACCGCCAACGGCTTCAATAGCTTCGAGTTCGCCAGCAACAGGGTCATAGTAGGCCGGCGCAGCCGGGTTTAACCACAGGTAACCACCAACACCCTCTCCGTAGACTACTGCACCTTGCAGGCTCACCCTTGATGAAACGGGCATTTTTCCCGAGAAGGTGACACCATAACCGAATTCGTCTTCTTCCCGGTCAGCAGCGGCATCATAAACAGTCAACTGCCGCAACACGGCCCCTAAGGAATAGTTCAGACCGCCCAGAGCATCGTCATATCTGAGAGTCAGATCTGGAAGGGTACTCTTGATTTCGACGGTCTCTTCCGTTTCATAGGCTAGGCCTCCTTGCTTGTCAGCTTCCTCTAAAGCTATAGAGAGCCCCCCTGTTGAGTAACGAATCTGCGCCTGACGGTCCAGATTTGTTTGTCCGACCTGACCGGTGAAATCAATGCTCGGAGTGTAACCAAGAAACGTCGAAAAGTTCGTTTCGGTTTGACCTGCAAGAATGCCATTCCATGTACCGTACCCCTGCCGGAGTCGAAAGGTCCCGCCGGGCCCATAAAAATCGCCTTCAACCCGGGTCTCGATATTTCCCAGTTCGGTAGGAGTAACGGTTGAAATGCCGATCCTGGACTCTAGGGCGTGCGCGTCAAAATGACCATCGGGGCCACTTGTATCGTCAAGCCTGATATTCTGGTGGAGAATCGAAATACCAAGAGGCGAATCGAAATCATAGATGAGGTCAAGCTTTGCGTAACCATACAGCGTAAGGTTAGTGTCGCCCACTGTGATGCTTTCAGAAAATGCTGGGAGGGATGCTGTCGCCAATAGAATTGCACACGACAGTTTTGATTTCACCACCTTAAAATGGTTACGATTCGTTTGTTTCTCAAATTTATCAGCAATACTCTTGTTTATTTTTTTCTGGATCATCTGGCTTTTCCTTTGTTGATTTTTTATAAAACCAAATCAAATGATCCTGATATAGACCTTTGGAATATTGAATGTATTTATTAATTTTTTGAACCAGAACATAAAAAATAAATTTTATTAAATGGGACCAAAACATTTTTTTAGATTTCGAGCAAAGATTATAACTAGCATAGACACCGAAATTGCTGCATCGCAATTCTGGTTGAAAACCCCTTGCAACTACAGGATCGGGGAAGACCGTATGGGAGTTGGGTTGTGCCGGAAAAATCAGCCAGGCATCAAAACAATGCCCGACTCACTCTGCAAGCAGAGGGTCGGGCATCTAAGGCAAATATCTTGATCAGCAGTTCAACAAAATTTGGTTAGTTTCGTCTTATTCCTATACCTGTTAGGCGTTGTAGAAAATTTGTTCTTGAACAGACGCGTTAGATGGCTCTGATCGGAAAAACCACACTCCATTGCAATAACCTTGATTGGTATATCCATCGGCGACTCAAGCATCGCCTTCGCCATTTCTAGCCTACGCTGAAGAATATAGGCGTGTGGAGGCATACCAAACGCATTTCTGAACAGACGAATAAAGTACGAATTGCTAAATCCTGAGATTTCCGCTAAATCATCGATACTTATACATTGATCAAGGTTTTCAGCAATATATTCTTCAATCGTTTTTTGTTTTGAAACAGGCATACTTCGATCAATCTGAATTTCACGAAGCTTGCATTGAGAATACTCCCTAATCATATGGATACATATCTGAGTCTCAATGGTATCTGCATACAGTTGACCACCGAGACTTTCACCCAGGCACTCCCGTTCGTATGACTTCATCAACTCAGCCAGTGTGGCATCCTGAGAAACAGCTCTATGATCGATATTCAAACTGTCAACATCTTTCTCAAAGAGATCATTAGCGACTTTTTTTATCGCAGACTCGGAGACATAAACGTGTGAGACCTGAATATCATTTGTCCAGAACCATCGAGATGGCTCTCCACGCGCCAGAATTGTCACGCTATCGGTACGAGCATCCTGATCTGCCCACTTACCCGAATGGAAGAAACCAAGATTTTCAGGCGGAGACTCCCACCTGACCAGCATGTAATCCCGCATTTCAGGGATATAAACTTCAGTTTTATCGAACCGATAGTTTCTCATCGAAAGCCGATTTTTTAGCGTATTTTCTACAGTACCCTCACAGATTACCTGCCCAGGTATAACATTTAGAATGTCATTTGGTGCTAACAAGCTACTGGCCATGAACGGTCTCCTTTTTATTTTTGATCGAAAGACCCGAAGATAAAATTAAGTTTATAACCATTTAACTCAAAGCAAACTCTTACTCTTGGCTCTCAACCGACATCAGCTCATCTGAGTCACAAACTTGGTAGCCAGATAACTATCAAAGGTCTCACTGCCACCTTCCCTACCATAGCCGCTTTCCTTGACGCCCCCAAAGGGAGTTTCCGCCAACGCCAGCCCTATGTGGTTCACAGAGACCATACCGGCTTCCAGGCCATTGGTAATACGATGGGCATTGCTAACAGATGAGGTGTACGCATAGGCAGCCAACCCGAAGGACAACTGGTTAGCTCGTTCCAGCACTTCGGTGATGCTGTCGAACGGCACAAAACCTGCAATTGGGCCAAAAGGTTCATCATTCATGAACATCGCATCATCAGGAACATCTTTGAGAACCGTTGGTGGATAAAAGTTTCCCGCGCCAGACGGCGTCTCACCGCCCGTCACCAACACACCGCCCTTCTGACAAGCGTCGTCAACGAACTTCTGCATCTCCGCGACCCGACGAGATTGGGCCAGAGGCCCCATCGTTGTGGAGTCATCGGACCCACATCCTACTTTGATTGTCTTTACCTCTTCCGAAAACCTGGAGACAAAATCGTTGTAGATATTCCGCTGAACAAAGAACCTCGTCGGACAGATACAAATCTGCCCCGCGTTCCGAAACTTGAATCCGACCAGGTCTTTAACGGCTTTGTCGATATCTGCGTCGTCACAAACAATGACCGGCGCATGACCGCCAAGCTCCATGGTGCAACGTTTCATATTAGCTCCGGCAAGTGACGCCAGCTTCCGACCGACCGGCGTAGAGCCGGTAAAGCTGATCTTCTGAACAATCGGCGACCTGATCAAGTACTCGGAAATCATGCCAGAGTCACCAGATACGACGTTAAAAACGCCCTTTGGCAAACCTGCATCATGGAATATTTGTGCCATCAACATTACGGAGGCAGGGGTGTCACTTGACCCTTTAAGAATAACCGTACAGCCAGCGCCAATGGCAGCGACAACTTTGCGGAAAGCCTGACTGAAAGGGAAATTCCACGGCGAAAAAGCAACGCACACTCCTATCGGTTCCTTGAGTGCAGTTTGTTGTACATTCGATTTTCGTGAAGGAATGACACGACCATATATTCTGCGGCATTCCTCCGCGTGCCATTCAGCATGCTCAGCACAGGACAAGACCTCGCCAATGGCTTCGCGAACCGGCTTCCCTTGTTCCAGCGTGAGTACCCGCCCCGTGTTCTCTGCTCTTTCTCGAATAAGCTCGGCCACCTTCCGTAAAATCCGAGAACGCTCCACGGCGGGTTCCTTCTTCCACAAACGAAAGGCTTGTTCCGACGATTCCAGCGCCCGGTCCAGGTCACTCTCACTTGCATAAGGTAGCGTGGCCAGAACCTCATTATTGGAGGGATTCATGACCGACTGGCTGGATTCACCATGTCCGTCCACGAACTGACCGCCGATGTACATCTTGAGATTGGGGTACATATTGCTTCTCCGTCTTGTTTTTGGTTCTCCTCCCGCCCGACAAGCGCTTGTCTCGCGCCAGCAACAACGTGCTCCAGTAGACCAAAGCACTCACATTCCTGCTTTGCTTGGTTGAGCTACTCTTCACGTCGATGGCGAGTACGTCTGAAAGGGGTAGCGCGACCCTCAAAGAATCCGCGCGGGCTGATTCGAACGATTGCTACAACCCTGACCTTTCGTCGTCACAATACTGCAAATGATGCAAGGGCTACTTGATAGCGTCTTGAAGCAATTTGTCCGCTAATTGAATAAAAATGACAAAGATCAAAAAAGCCAAACGCCGCGACAAAGACCAAACCAGAACAGATAACGCATAAACCAATGTTTCCATTATCCTTTTTAATGACCTTGTTTGAAACGTAACCAGTATCGTTTTTTTCTATATTTCCTAGTAACCGTTGGTATAGCTTAAAGGACGGACCGCAATCAGCGGGATACGGCATCTAACAATAAATGGTCAAGACTGTATGGCTTCCAACCTCAAGATTGATCTTCGCCAACTGAACAGCTTTCTTACCATTGCCAAGAGAGGTAGTTTCAGTCGTGCCTCGGAGGCGCTATTCATTGCACAACCGGCCTTAAGCCGCCAAATTAGATTGCTTGAAGAAGCCCTGGATGCTGAGCTGTTTGTTCGCCATGGGCGGGGTGTTTTGCTGACGACCGCGGGAGAAGTTCTTTATGAACGCGCCAAAGGCCTGCTTAAGGATACAGAACAGCTTCAAGCAGATGTGGCGGCAGTCTCTGGGACCGTAACCGGTCAGGTGAAGCTGGGATTGCTTCCAACGATCTCCAACGAATTGGCAACGATGATCGTCAAACAGTTCCGCACACTTTATCCACGTGTAAATCTCGCAGTGAGATCAGCCATGAGCGGCACGCTGCAGCAAATGGTTTCTCAGCAAAAGCTGGATTTGGTGATCACTTATGATCAAAGCAAGCATAAGAACTTGCGCCATACCCCACTGATTGACGAGCGTTTTTTCTTGATTGCTCCGCCGGACACCGAAATCTCGAAACGGAATACGGTGAATCTTGACGAAGTTCTCAATCTACCGCTGATCCTACCCGAAGAAAAACATGGCTTGAGAGCGCGAATGGAAAAGGAAGCGATGCAAAGGCACAAAAAAATCGACCTGGCCTTTGAGGTCAGTGCGTGGCCGCTTCTAAGCGAGATGATAAAGCAACAGCTCGGTTATACCATTTTATCCTCTGCCACTGTCAGTGAAATGGTGGAACGCGGGGAGATTGTTGCCGTCCCTATCGTTAAGCCCGAACTCTACCGTTCGCTGGCGATAGCTACTCCAGGCAACCGCCCCGCTTCAATCGCTGTCAGAAAATTGATTGAGGTGATTTTCTATCAGGTTGCACAACACGTCGAATCCGGGCGATGGAGCGGCAAGCTACTATTTGAAAAACCCGTTGATTGTAAACATCCCTGTTTTAGTTGCACCGCTGATTAGAGTTTTCCGCCCGTTGGTGTTTCGCCAGATATTCCCATGGCGTCAGATCTTCCAGTGAATCGTGGGGCCGGACATGGCTCTGGCGCGAGTCATCCAGGTGTTTGGTTAAGGCAGGCCCCACTGCGCCTACCTGTTCGCCAACAAACGAGGCAACCGGATTAAAGTGCTGGTCCACGATGGTCTTGGTACTAGATGTGTGCCCACCGGCTGAACCGGGGCAAACTCCACTGGGGCGAAACCTGGCGCGGTGAGCAACTGCGCCTGACCGAGTAACAGTTATACGCCTTGGTTCAGTGTCAGCACCGGTGTTAAAAGTCCGTAAAGGAGGTGCGGACGTTATCTTGGACTACATTGGAGGTAGTCTATGTATTCGTATGAAGACCGTATTCGAGCTGTGGAGCTCTATATCGATTGCGGCAAAAGCGCTGCAACCGTCGTCCGACAGTTGGGTTACCCTGCGTATTCCGGCGAACGTGACCGGTCATTCCGGGGATCGTGACCGGTTTGCACACGGCCATCACGCTGGAGTCAGTTTTGTACTCTGAGCGGTCACGATGGGTCAACCGATTCCGTGTTTTGTGCCTTGGCTTTTCTTAGTGATTCTCCTTTTAGATTGAGTCGGTGAGCGCCGTGCAGAAGCCGGTCCAGAATGGCGTCTGCGAGTGTGGCGGAGCCGATGTAGTCGTGCCAGTGTTCGGTTGGTAACTGACTAGCGATCAGGGTTGAGCCTCTTCCGTGCCGATCCTCAATCACTTCCATCAGATCCTGTCGTTGTTGCACGGTGACCTTCTGCATCCCCCAGTCATCCAGGATCAGCAGGTCGGTTTTCAACAGTTGGTTCATCAGGCGGGCGTAACTGCCATCGCCGTGGGCGATGCGCAGCTGTTCGAACAGGCGCGGTACCCGCAAGTAACGGACTGAGAGCCCCTGCCGGCAGGCCTGGTTGCCCAGGGCGCACGCCAGCCAGGTCTTGCCGCAACCGGTAGGCCCGGTGATGCACAGGTTCAGGGACTGGCGGATCCAGTCACAGCTGGCCAGCCCCGCCATACGGGAGCGCTCCAGCCCTCTCGGGTGGCGGTAATCGATGTCTTCCACGCAGGCCGAGACCCGCAACCGGGCCGCCTTCAGCAGCCGTTCCAGGCGGCGGTTTTCCCGGTGCAGCACCTCCCGGTCGATCAGTAAGGCCAGGCGTTCCTCGAACGCCAGGTCGTGGGTGTCGGGCTGTGCCCGCTGCTGTTCCAGGGCATCGCACATGCCGGTCAGTTTGAGTTGGCGCAGGGCGTCGAGGGTGTTTTGAGTCAACATCAGTTTCTCCGGGATCAGTGGTAGTAGCGGGGGCCGCGAACGTTGGTGTGTACTGGCAGCTCTGTCAGTTCCGACTCCTCCTCGGCCAGGGGTAACGGGAGCTGATCCAGCCCCTGTTTCAGGATCGAGCTGATGCTCTGGTAGCTGGCCGAGTTGATAGCTAGTGCTCGACTACAGGCCTGCTCCAACCGGTCACGGCTGTAACGTCGACTCAGGTTCAACAGCCCCAGGCATGATCGGTAGCCATGCTCCGGATGAGGGCGATCCTTAAGCTGTCGCTGTACCACGTCGAGCGTGGCGGGACCGATGTCACTGGCCCAGTTCAGGAACCGTCCCGGTGACCAGTTCTGATGGGCCTGATGGGACTTGGGCATGTGCTCGGTCAGGGTCACGAAGCGGCTCTTGCCGTGGCGAGGATGCAGGGCTACCCGTTGTCCTTTGTGCATGACCTCAACGGACGTATCGGTCACCCGAACATCCAGCTTCACACCCACCAGGGCGTGAGGCACGCTGTACAGGCGTTTGTCGATCTCGATGTGGTAGTCGATGCCCGGT
>OJBT01000313.1_pt1 | contig 11573 bp, 11 predicted proteins | sample 1591101 | NCBI WGS metagenome assembly OJBT01 (sample SAMN05416773, study PRJEB24817) | seawater metagenome | isolation source: Sea water | place: Canada:Atlantic | collected 2013-11
CATACGATATTCCTCTACGTCTCGTGGGCTCGGAGATGTGTATAAGAGACAGGGGGTTATCTTTCGGCCCATGTGCTGACACGCGATAGCGTTGAAACCATGCATCTTGTCGAGGCGGGACATAGCGCGCTGGAATGTGCGCGCCATAACGTGACGGATGACCGGGCAAAGTTTCATTGGGCGGATGCCACGACATGGGACCCGGCGCACCGGATGGACAGCATTGTGATGAACCCGCCCTTTCATCAGGGCCGCGCGGCTGAACCGCAGATCGGTCAGGCCTTTGTCGCGGCGGCGGCGCGGCTTTTGCAGCCCAATGGCGGGCTATGGATGGTGGCCAACCGCCACTTGCCTTACGAGGCCGAGTTAAAGAAGAATTTTGCCCACGTGGACGAAATCGGCGGCGACGCCCGTTTCAAACTGTTTCACGCGACCAAGCCTGTGCGGCACAGGCGCTGACCCTTTCTGAGAAGGAAAAGAAATGTCTTTTTCGATTTCCGGCAAAACGGCCATCGTGACGGGTGCTGCCAATGGCATCGGCCTGGCCATCGCGCGGCATCTGGCCGACAACGGTGCGAATGTGATGTGCGCGGATGCAGACGAGAAGGCGTTGATAGAGGAGTTGGGCGGCCAACCTGATGATGGCCACATCCGGATTTTCGCGGGCGATCTACGCCAGCGGCTGACCATTGCTAATCTGGTGTCGGCCACCATTGACGCCTTTGATCAGGTGGACATTCTGGTCAATGCGTCGCGTGAGATGCTGCACACCGATGCGCTGGATGTGGAAGACACCTCTGTCAGGACCTTGTTGGACCAGAACCTGATGACAGCCCTGCAGCTCACTCAGGCGGTGGCCCGGCGTATGATCAAACAGGCCGATGGCGAAGAAAAAGGGCAGGTGGGATCAATCATCAACCTCAGTTCGACGGCGGCAAAACAAACCCGGCCTGAATTGATGGCCTATGCCATTGCCGCCTCTGCGGTTCAGCAGATGACGCGGTCCATGGCGCTGGCATTGGCCCAACACCGCATTCGGGTGAACGCGATTTCCTTTGGCAGCGTGATGAGCGCCTCGCTAAGGGCGGCGCTGGCCGAAAACCGCGAGTGGCGGGACGACATCCGTAGCAATACACCGCTGGGCCGTATCGCCGCGCCGAATGAGCTTTGTCAGGCGGTTCAGTTTCTGGCCGCTGAAAGCTCGGGTTTCATGACGGGCGAAGTGATGGTGATTGATGGCGGGCGCAGCCTGTTGGATGCGGTCACGGCCCCGGCGCATTAAAGTCGCCCGTCGCTTACCAGCCCGCCTCTGCCAGCGCGTGACGGTAGCTGGGCGAAATACGCATCCGTTCTTTCAGGCCCGCAGTGCACAGTTCATCGTGCAGTTTAGGGAGCCGCCAACAGGGCACATGCATAATCATGTGATGTTCCAGATGGTAGTTGACCCAATAGGGGGCCAGAAAAATGCGCGCAATCGGCCCGGCCTTTGTTGTGCGGACGTTCTGCAGTGGGTTTTGGGTCTGCTCGGTCGCCCCATGTTCGGCGATGTTACGGATCCGCAGGACCAGTTGGAACCACGTCAGATAAGGCAGCAGCCAGAACGCCAAACCATACCACCACTGGCCCACAACGCTCATCAGCAGGGCAACGCCCAGAAAAACGGGCAGAGACTTCCACAGTTCCCGCGCCTTGAAGGCTTGGGCGGCATCCTGCGTTGCGGCCTCTATCGCGTCATCGTCACCCGCCAGCCGAAACGACATGATGATCTGTCCCAGCAACTGGCGCGCACCGGTTTGACCCGTCAGATCGCGGATAAACTTGCGCCGCAGGCTGGCATGGCTGGTGGGAAACTTGGCCGACAGAACCAGATCGGGGTCTTTGTCGGTCTGGGTATAGCGATGGTGGCTGAGGTGATAGTGCCGATAGCTGGCAAGCTCGGCCAGAATGGGCCTGCCGCACAGCCATTCACCTGCGAATTCATTCAGGCGCCGTGATTTGAACAGGGCGTTATGCGCGGCCTCATGCATCAGGATTGCCAGACCCAACTGGCGAGAGCCGATCAGAACAACCGCCAGCGCAAAGGTCAGCGGGTTGGGCCAGACCGCAAAGACGGCGACGGCCCCAAAAATCACAGCCCAGCAATGCAGCACCAGCACAGCCCCCATCGCGTCAGAGCGCGCGGCGAGCCTGCGGATGGTTGCAGTGTCGAGGTATGTTTTTGCGGCTGTCATGCGGTAATAGTCTGCGATGACGCCCCAACCCGTCAAGAGTGACGGGGCCGTCGTGACGTGATGTTCTTCAAAACGCCGTGAGGGTTCTCTGCGCTAAAAATATCATTTTCCGCCCCTTTGTGGGCTGCATGGGGCGCAGATGCCCGCGATATCGCGCCACATTGAGGCGGTCAGAGGGCAATTGGAGGGGTCCCGCTTTGCGGTGCAGGGCCAATCTGTGATCGCATGCAATCGGCGAGGTTTTAGGCTTGACGGGGGCGGTGGGCTGGCATAGTCCACGCGCTCGTGGCGTTATAGCTCAGTTGGTTAGAGCGAACGACTCATAATCGTTAGGTCGGTGGTTCGAGTCCACCTAACGCCACCATTCCTCCCCCCACAATCCAACTGCGCATTCCGGGCTGCGACAACGACACGCAAGCGCGCCGTTTGTGGCAAGATCAGCCATAAAGGTTACTGGCCCCGTATTTGCCCATGCACACGTTATGCGGGTAGGTAGCGGCCACGCGCAATGGTACTATAGTGCTTATTCAGGTGGGTTTAACGGCTAATTCGATCAATTTTGAACTCTCCGTCAATGCCTACATTGACGCCACGGATTTGGTAATGTCTGATGCCATCTGCATTACGGAAGGTCATCATCCGCAGACAAGGATGAGGCCCAAGATATAATAGGGAGAAGACAATCATGATGTTTCGTAGAACACTTTTGGGGGTAGCAGGGGCTGCGCTGGCAACCGCGCTGACCGCCACAACCGCCATGGCGCAAGAGGTCACGCTGCGCATGCACCAGTTCCTGCCACCACAGGCCAACGTGCCCAAGCTGGTGTTGGATGTCTGGGCTGACAATGTTGAGAAAGACAGCGGCGGTCGCATCAAGGTCGAGCGTTATCCATCCATGCAGCTGGGCGGCACGCCGCCCGAACTGATGGACCAAGCAATTGACGGCGTTGCCGACATCGTCTGGACCGTGGTCGGCTATACGCCGGGCCGCTACCCCTCGACCGAGGTATTCGAACTGCCCTTTATCATGACGGATGCCCGCGCCGCATCGTCAGCGTATTGGCAGATGTTCGAAAAGCACATGAAAGACGGCGAATTCAAGGATGTGCACATCCTTGGCACATGGGTCCATGGCCCCGGTATGATCCACGCCAATAAGGAAGTGAAAACACCGGCAGATATGGAGGGCCTCAAGATCCGTGGCGGTTCCCGGCTGGTCAACTCTTTGCTGGAAAAGGTCGGCGCGACCCCCGTCGGCATGCCCGTGCCCGCGATCCCCGAAGGTCTGTCCAAGGGCGTGATCGACGGTACCACGATCCCATGGGAAGTCACATCGGCCCTCAAAGTGTCCGAACTGGTGTCCAACCATACGGAATTTGAAGGCAATGCGCTTTATGTCCTGACCTTTGTTCTGGCAATGAACAAGGACAGGTACGAAAGCCTGCCCGACGATCTGAAAAAGGTAATCGACGACAACTCCGGTCTGGAATTCTCGATCTTTGCCGGTGGCACGCAGTCTGACAGCGATGGCCCTGCACGCCAGCTGGCGGTCGATCGTGGCAACAACATCGTGACCGTATCCGGTGATGACGTTCAAGCATGGCGCGGCGCGGCCCAGCCGATCTATGACGAATGGGTTGCCGACATGAAAACCAAAGGCATCGACGGTCAGGCGCTGATCGACGAAGCCCGCGCCCTGATGGACGCCTATCAGGAATAACGCGACCCGCGCGTTTGACCGACCTGTAGTCTTGGATGCTACAGGTCGGTTTTTTTGCATAATTTTTCCGAAAGGTCCCCATGATGCACCGGTTTGTTAAAAACCTTGCACGGGCGACCGCCCTTTTGGGTGGTTTTGTTCTGCTTGTCCTGATCCTACTGACCACAATGTCGATTCTGGGGCGGGCGGTGAACAAGTTTCTGCACAATGACGTCTTTGATACCGTGTTGAACGGACCATCGAAATTCCTGCTTGATCTCGGGATCGGGGAAATCAATGGCAGCTACGAACTGCTTGAGGCTGGCGTGGCTTTTGCCATCTTTTCCTTTCTGCCGATCTGTCAGTTTTACGGGGTGCACGCCACCGTAGATGTCTTTACTTCGGCCTTGCCACGCACCTTTAATCGCTGGCTTGGTGCGTTTTGGGAAGTCATCTTGGCGATGATGATCCTGCTGCTGATCTGGCGTCTCTTTAGCGGTCTGGAACGGTATTACGGCAATGGAGAAACCACATTGTTTTTACAATTTCCGGTCTGGTGGACCTATGCCTGCAGCTTTGCCGCCGGTGTCGTGGCCTGTATCGTAGCAGTCTATTGCGCCGCGATGCGCTTGCGCGAGGCAGCTACAGGGCGCGACTATCTGCCCTCCGAACAGGGAGCGCATTGATATGAGTGGTCTTGAACTGGGCTTTTGGTCCTTCCCCGTCCTTCTGATCATGGTCTTTCTGCGCGCGCCCATTGGGCTGGCGATGATGATCTGTGGCTTTGGCGGTTGGTATTTCTTTATGGGGGGCAATCCTACGCCGCTGCTGGCAAAGCTGAAATCCGAAACCTACACGACCTTTTCCAGCTATTCGCTTAGCATCATTCCGATGTTTCTGCTGATGGGGCAATTTGCGACATTGTCTGGCATGTCGGCATCCCTGTTCAAAGCGGCAGAAAGTTTTCTGGGCCACCGGCGCGGCGGTGTGGCCATGGCGGCTGTTGGGGCATGTGCGGGCTTTGGCGCGATCTGCGGGTCTTCGCTGGCGACGGCGGCAACCATGTCCAAGGTCGCCCTGCCTGAACTGCGCCGCTACGGCTATTCCGGTGGGTTTTCCACGGCAACCCTTGCGGCGGGGGGCACCTTGGGCATTCTGATCCCGCCGTCTGTGATCCTGGTGATCTACGCGATCCTGACAGAGCAGAACATCGCCAAACTGTTTCTGGCAGCGTTCATCCCCGGTATTCTGGCCGCCCTTGGCTATATCGTGACGATTTCGATCTACGTGCGTCTGCACCCCGATGCGGCAGGCACACGCCCTGCCGTGCCTATGGCCGAACGGTTCCGGGCGCTGGCTGAAACCTGGCCTGTGTTGGTGATCTTTTTCGTCGTGGTGGGCGGCATTTATCTGGGCTGGTTCACCCCCACCGAAGGCTCTGCCATTGGTGCGGCGGGCACTGGACTGGTGGCGCTGGTATCCGGTAGTCTGAATTGGTCCGTGCTGCGCGACAGCCTGCTTGGCACTGCCAAAACCACGGCAATGATTTTCTTTATCGTGCTGGGGGCAGGGTTCTATAATGGCTTTCTGGCGTTGTCCGGCGTGCCGCAGTTCATGGCCGATTGGGTGGTGGTCCAAGGGTTCAGCCCCCTGTTGGTGCTTAGCATCATTCTGATCTTCTATCTGATCTTTGGCTGCCTGATGGACAGCCTGTCGATGATCCTGCTGACAGTCCCGATCTTCTTTCCTGTGATTTCCGCAATGGATTTCGGGATGAGCCCGGAACATGTGGCGATCTGGTTCGGTATTTTGGTGCTCATCGTTGTCGAGGTGGGGCTGATCACACCGCCCGTTGGCATGAACCTGTTCATTATCAACACGATGGACCGGGAAACCCCGATGACAGAGACCTACAAGGCGGTGATGTATTTTGTTGGCTCCGATATCGTCCGGGTGATCCTGCTGGTGGCTTTCCCCACAATCACCCTGTTTCTGTTGCCATAGGAAAAACCACAAAGGTTACAGCCCATCACCGCTCATCTGAACCTGACGCCGCACGCTGTTACGCGTGAGGATCGCGCGGATGGGACTATTCTGTTGCGATCGGACGTGCCTATGGGGCGGGGGCGCGGTGCACCGGGGAATGGCTGGATCGTTGGGCGGCCAAAACCCCGAATGCCGTTTTTCTGGCAGAACGGCAGGGGGCAGCGCAGGCCGGGTCACCGCCGCGATTGTTCTGGCCGAACCTGTATCCATCGCCGATGGCGAGGCGACAGCAAAGGGCAATATCAACTTTCCCCGGTTCCTGACCCGCCGTGCGGCAGTGGTGGATCGGCTTTTTGACGGTGACGCGTCGGATGTCCTGCGCATTCTGCAATAAAGTGCATCTATTTGTCGCATTCCTTGCGATTTCAGCACTCCAGTGCAAGGTATCCTTACCGTGGGAGGAACCAAATGCTGTCAACAGATGCCAATGCCGTCACCTATTTTGTGGACCGTCACATCGACGAAGGCCGCAAAGCCAAGATCGCCTATGCTGAGGCGGAAACGGGCCGGACCCTCAGCTATGACGGGATGGCGAAAGGGGCTGCGCGCGTCGCGGGGGCACTGACCCGCGCAGGCATCAGGCCCGAAGAACGCGCCGCCTTGCTGGTGCTGGATCAGATCGAATTCCCCCAGATTTTCTGGGGCGCTTTGAAGGCGGGTGTGGTGCCTGTGCCGTTGAACACGCTGCTGGCGACGTCGGTTTATGATGCGATCCTGCGCGATTCTCGCGCCGCAATTCTGTTCGTGTCAGCCCCCCTGTGGGAGGTCGTCGCACCCGCCGTGGCAGATAACCCTTACCTGCGCCATGTCGTGGTGATTGGGCAAGCGCCTGAGGGCATGCAGGACTTTGGCGCATTTATCAACGACGCGCCCGCGCAGGACACATGGGCCGTCAACAGTGACGAGGTCGCCTTCTGGCTCTATTCTTCGGGTTCTACCGGACAACCCAAGGGTGTCGCGCATATCCATTCCGCGCTGCGGGCCACGGCCGACACCTATGGGGCCAAGGTGCTGGGCATCCGAGAGGATGATGTGGTTCTTTCTGCCGCCAAGTTCTTTTTTGCCTATGGTCTGGGCAATGCGCTGACCTTCCCTTTGTCGGTGGGGGCTTCCACTGTCCTATTCACGGGTCGCCCAACGCCGCCCGGCATGATCGACACGATCAATAGTCACAAACCGACGATTTTTTGCGGCGTACCTACATTATACGCGGCGATGGTGGCGCAGATGAACAAGGACGGTGCGCCTGATGTGTCCTTGAGGGTCTGCATTTCAGCGGGCGAAGCATTGCCCGCTGATGTCGGCCTGCGTTGGGAAAAACATACAGGTGTCAGTATTCTCGATGGCGTCGGTTCAACCGAGATGCTGCATATTTTCTTGTCCAATGCGCCGGGCGACATTGCCTATGGCACGGCTGGCAAGGCGGTGCCGGGCTATACGCTGCGGCTTGTGGATGAAGACGGCCAAGAGGTTGGCGCCGGTGGCATAGGCGAATTGCTGGTTAACGGCGCATCTGCTGCGAATTGCTATTGGAACCAACGGGACAAATCGCGCAGTACCTTTGAAGGGGTCTGGACCCGCACAGGCGACAAATATGAAAAGCGCGCGGATGGGCGGCTGGTCTACTGTGGCCGGACGGATGACATGTTCAAGGTGTCGGGTATCTGGCTGTCCCCTTTCGAGGTCGAAGGCGCGTTGATCAGCCATCCGGCAGTGCTTGAGGCCGCCGTGGTCGCCAAGCGTGACCCCGAAGGTCTGGAAAAGCCGCAGGCCTTTGTCGTTTTGCAGGCAGGCGAGGATGCAGAGGCCGTTAAAATCGCGCTGAAGGACCACGTCAAAGAAAAGATCGGAAAATGGAAATACCCGCGCTGGATTGAGGTGGTTGAGGAACTGCCAAAAACGGCAACGGGCAAAATTCAGCGTTTCAAGCTGAGAGAGGACTGCTGATGTTGATCGAATGGAGCGAAAAGCCCAAGGGCCGGATGACTGTCGCAGGCAGCGCGCTTGAATATGCCTGCTGGGGTCCGGCGCCGGACAAGGCACCGACACTGGTGATGCTGCACGAGGGGTTGGGATCTGTCGCGCAGTGGCGCAATTTGCCTGCGCAGCTTGCTGCCGCGACGGGCTTTGGTGTTCTGGCCTATGCGCGCGCAGGCTATGGGGCCTCTGATCCGGTCTCTCTTCCGCGCCCGCTGGACTACCAGACGCGCGAGGCCGTGGATGTGCTGGGGCCGTTGCTGGATGCCGCTGGCATTGAACATGCCATTCTGCTGGGCCATTCTGATGGTGCCACGATTGCAACAATTTACGCAGGCTCGGTATCGGATATGCGGGTGCGTGGTCTGGTGCTGATCGCACCGCATTTCTTTACCGAATCGACAGGGCTGGCCGCGATCCGTGCGGCAGGCAAGGCGTTTCGCGATGGTGATCTGCGCGACCGATTGGCAAAATATCACAGCCATGTTGATGTCGCCTTTAACGGGTGGCACGATGTCTGGACCCACCCCGATTATGCACACTGGAACGTAGCGGATGCCATCGACCATCTGCGTATTCCCGTGCTGGCGATTCAGGGCCGCGAAGACCCTTATGGCACACTGGCCCAAATCACCGAGATCGAAGATCGGATTTATTCCCCGGTTGAGACGTTGATCCTGGATGACTGCGGACATGCGCCGCATCTGGAGCATCCGCAACAGACGCAAGCAGCCATTGTGGAATTCTGTGTGCGTCTGGACCGGTTGGAGCGTGAAGAGGTCTCTGTTGCCTGAACTGTCGGGCGACCATCCGGTGCCGCCCCATGCCTATGTGCCGGGGACAACGCCGCGACACCCCGAAGACTGGTTCGACACGATCAAGGCCAGCGTAACCGAGGATGTGCCGGTACAGAATTTGCATGATACTGCGGCTTGGCAGGCCGGGCGTGCCTATTTCGATGCGGGCTATTACTGGGAATGCCACGAGGTTCTCGAAGCGGTCTGGATGCGCACACCCGAAGGATCGCAAGAGCGCGATATGACACAGGCGTTGATCCAACTGGCCAATGCGCGCCTGAAGATCAAAATGCAAAAGCCCCGCGCCGCATGGCGTTTATGCGCGCTGGTGACCGGTCATTTGTCCCGCTGTGATGAAGGCAAGACGATTCTGGGCCTAAAGGTGCGCGAGATACGGCGCTGGGTGGATCAGACCCGAAATTGCATCGAAGTGGCATAATTGAGTTATATAGTGCATAATTGTGCGTTATTTTCGTCGAAACTGCGCTTTACCGATGGCTGAAGTGAACTATAATACATCAACAGCAGATCAATGGCTGCGAAAGGAACACCCATGACCGAGATGATCGACTTTCAGACTGACCCGTCAAAATATCGCCACTGGAAGGTGACATATGAGGGGCCGGTGGCGCATCTCTTTATGGATGTCGATGAAAAGGGCGGGCTGTTTGAGGGCTATGAGCTCAAGCTGAACAGCTACGATCTGGGCGTTGATATCGAATTGGCCGATGTTGTCCAACGCATGCGTTTCGAACATCCGGAGGTCAAGGTTGTGATGTTGCAATCTGCCAAGGACAAGGTGTTCTGTGCGGGCGCGAATATTCGCATGCTTGGCGGTGCGGCGCATAGCCACAAGGTCAACTTTTGTAAATTCACCAATGAGACGCGCAATACCTACGAGGCCGCGCTGGCGGACAGTGGACAGAACTATATCTGTGCGGTCAAAGGGGCCTGTGCGGGCGGTGGCTATGAATTGGCGCTGGCCTGCAATCACATCATGCTGACCGATGACAGCACGTCCTCGGTCTCGCTCCCCGAAGTGCCGCTGCTGGCGGTGCTGCCCGGTACAGGCGGTCTGACCCGCGTCACTGACAAGCGCAAGGTGCGCCGCGATCTGGCGGATGTCTTTTGTTCCATAGAAGAGGGCGTGAAGGGCAAGCGCGCGGTGGAATGGCGTTTGGTCGATGAAGTATTCCCGAATTCAAAGTTTGACGAGGCCGTCGTCGCCCGCGCCAAGGAATTGGCCGAAGGATCGGACAAGGCGGATGTGGACAAAGGGATCGACTTGCCCCCCCTCAACCGCAGCTTTGCCGAGGACGGTGTGACCTATTCGACGGTTGAGGTTGCCCTGAACCGTGCCGATGGCCGGGCCACGATTACGGTAAAGGGCCCTGATGGTGATGCACCCGCTGATATGGCTGCCTTTGTTGCTGAGGGTGCAGAGGCGTGGCTGTTGCGCTGTGCGCGCGAATTGGACGACGCGATCCTGCACTTGCGCAACAATGAAAAGGAATTGGGCCTGATCGAATTTCAGACCCAAGGTGATCCCGAACAGGTGATCGCCCATGAGGCACTGATGTTGGCAAACAAGGAAAATTGGCTGGCCAACGAGGTGCTTCAGTACTGGAAACGCGTGCTCAAGCGGATTGATATGACATCGCGTTCGCTGGTGGCGATTGTCGAACATGGATCGTGCTTTGCCGGGCCGCTGGCAGAACTGCTGTGGGCCGTGGATCGCAGCTATATGATGCTGGATGAATTCGACGGTGATAACCGGCATATGGCCACGGTGACCCTGAGTGAGGGCAACTTTGGCACATATCCGATGGGTAATGCGCTGACCCGGCTGCAAACCCGGTTCCTTGGCACACCCGAGCAGGTCGAAAAACTGAAAAGTTCCGTAAGTGAGGCGCTGGAGGCGGCGGATGCCGAAGAGCTGGGTCTGATTACCTATGCTTATGATGACATCGACTGGGAAGACGAAGTGCGCCTGTTCATGGAAGAACGCGCCAGTTTTAGCCCCGACGCGATGACAGGCATGGAAGCAAACCTGCGCTTTGCCGGACCGGAGACCATGGAAACCCGCATCTTTGGCCGTCTTACGGCGTGGCAGAACTGGATTTTCCAGCGTCCCAATGCGGTCGGCAAAGAGGGTGCTTTGCAGCGCTATGGCACAGGCCAACGCGGTGTTTATGACATGGAACGTGTCTGATTTTTGAAACGAGGGTGGGCGATGCGCCCACCTTACGGGAACACTTTGTAAGGTGGGCGCATCGCCCACCCCTGATGGGAGAACAAGAATGCTCGATCTGATCAACGTAAGCTACGACACCCAGATCCCCAACAACGTGGGGCTTTCGCAGGACAAAAAGGTGCTGAAAGCGCTGGAAAAATGGCACCCCGGTTATATCAACTGGTGGAATGATCTGATCCCGCAGAATTTTCAGGAATCAATGGTCTATCTGCGCACCGCCGTCAGTGTAGACCCCAAAGGCTGGGCCAAGTTCGACTACGTCAAGATGCCGGAATACCGGTGGGGTGTTCTGCTGGCCCCTGCGGTTGAAGATCGCAAAATTCCGATGGGCGAACATATCGGCGAACCTGCGTGGCAGGAGGTGCCGGGCGAATACCGCAACATGCTCAAGCGTCTGATCGTCATTCAGGGTGACACGGAGCCGGGTTCGGTCGAACAGCAGCGGTTTCTGGGTCTGACAGCCCCGTCGCTGTATGACATGCGCAACCTGTTTCAGGTCAACGTGGAAGAAGGCCGTCACCTGTGGGCTATGGTCTATCTGCTGCAGAAATACTTTGGCCGTGATGGCC